>Ga0315295_10000684_pt1 | contig 29398 bp, 20 predicted proteins | sample YL17G14_0_MG_FD_204453 | JGI IMG/M metagenome (GOLD analysis project Ga0315295, IMG submission 204453) | Sediment microbial communities from Yellowstone Lake, YNP, Wyoming, USA - YL17G14_0 | ecosystem: Environmental > Aquatic > Freshwater > Lake > Sediment | place: USA: Wyoming | collected... | reverse complement strand
GATGAACTTGCATTTACGCTGAGCAGGCTCGACGGAAAATCGGCATTCTTTACAACAAGGTATAAAACAGGGAACAGATCACCACAGTTGTTCAAGGCAACTTTCCAGGATCAGTATGCGCTCAAAAGATTAACAAATCTGTCAAATGCATTCAAGTATATTGCTCAGGCAGAATTAAAACCGGTTGAAGAGGAGATCTTTGTAAAAGAGAAACAGGCTGAAGTTAATCTGCCGGTTAAAGAGACTGTAGCTGAACCTGTTAAACCTAAGGCACTTCCTGAGATCAGACAGGAACCGGCAAAGCTTCCTGCTGAAAATACAACAAAATCCAGCGATGAGGTTATTTACCGCGTTCAGTTTGTAATAAACGCGAAACCCAGGGGAAGCTATAATATAACTATTGGGGGAAGGACATATAAGACTTTCGAATATTTTTATAATGGTACATACCGGTCGTGTGCCGGTGAATTTAGTTATCCGGATCCCGCAAACAGCCTTCAGTCCCAGATGAAAAAGCAGGGCTATCCCGATGCCTTCATAGTAGCTTTCAAAAATAATGAAAGGCTGACCGGGTCTATTCAGTCCATCTCAAAATCGCAGGAGCAAACCGGCCAGAAACCGGCTACTGAACCTGCTCAGCCCCAAAAACTTCCTGAGGTTAAAAAACAGGAACCCGTAAAACCCCCTGTTGAACAAGCTACGCCATCAACTGATGCCATTGTGTATCGCGTTCAATTTGCAGCAAGTTCGAAACCTAAAGGAAGCTATGAGATAACAATTGGCGGGAAAAAATATAAAACTTTCGAATATTTATATAACGGAGCTTACCGCTCATGTGCCGGTGAATTCAGCACATCTGCCTCGGCGGCAGGCCTCCAGAAGCAGTTAAGACAGGAAGGGTATCCCGATGCATTCGTCATTCCTACCAAAGGCAAAGAAAGGGTAACTGATCCTGCCCTGCTCAAGAAATAATTACCAGGAAGAGATTTCTTTTATTATAAGGAAACTTGAATCTGATCTTCGTCTGCTTGTTTTGTCAAATCCCGAGAGTATTTTCCGTAAGATGTTAAAATAGAGTGCAATATAGAGCACCAGGGATACAAGCCAGACGACAATCAGATTAAACCAGAATGTATCGATCTTAAAACTGCCGATCATCTTAAAAGGTGCGCAAAAATGAGCACGGCCGTTGTTTGCTGTTGGTGGCATATAGCCTGGCTCATATTTCCTGAATATTCGTTTTGGCTTTTCTACAAACTGATCTGTCATATCACTGTTCAGAACAAAAGCAGACAATCCCTTATTGTAATAATCAGTCTTGAGGCGGACTAATTTATCCTTTTCGATATCAGTTGCACCAATTGCTTTAATTATTGAATCTCTTGAATACTGGGCGGTTTTAAGGTTTGCCATAAATTTATGTTCCAGGATACCCAGGTATTTTCCAATTTGTCTGAATGTTGATGAATCGGGCCTCTCATCATTTAATGCTTTATGCAATTCATCTGGCAGCTCATAATTGAGTATATCAAACATCTCTTCAATATGAAATTGGAATTTTCTTAATTCATTTTTAATTGTATCATTGAAAGTCTTAACCATTTCACACTCCTGAAGATTTATTTTCAGGCTTTTCACAAGAAATGAAGCATACCAGTTATTATTGCTTATTTTCGAATCATAAGGGAATAATATTCTTTCGTATTTGTTATTCTTAAACTGTTCAACCGCCAGAGCCTCGAATGACCATCGTGCCGGCATCATCTCTCCTATTAATGGCACAAATTCAACTGAAGAGTTCTTGCTTATATGAAGCTTTTCATATTTTACCATCACCCCGCTGAACAACAGCTGGGGTATCAGAATAAATGGGATCAGGATATAAATTGTTATAACTGAATTAAGAGCTGAAGAAAGGTTCAGTCCTATCATATTTGCACAGCAGGAGGTTGTAAACAGGACCAGCCAGTACTGAAAAGTCATTCCTTTAATTCCCAGAATTGAGTTGCCCACAAGAATGAAGGAAATTGTCTGAATAGCTGAAATCAGAAACATCAGAATAATCTTGGAATTGATATAGCTGAACCAGCTCAGGTTAAGAAATGACTCACGCTTCAGGATCTTCCTGTCTTTCAGAATTTCTTCCGAACTGATTATAAGACCCAGAAAGAGGGCAGTGATTACACACATAAAAAGAAAAGGTGTCAGGTTAACATTTTCAATGAACTGGTAAGAATCGCCTTTGGCATACCTCGTAAAATACCCTAATAATAAAGCCAGTAATGGCGCCCCAAGCAAACTTATAAGAATATATTGCCTGTTTGCAAGCTTTGACAACATATCTCTGGTGAAGAATATTCCCATTTGCTTCAGCCGTCCCGGAATGCTGTAAATAATTTCAGGCAATTTCTTTTGCCGCATCTTTTCAATCCCCTGCTGGTCCTTATACTTCTGTCTGAACAAGGCCGACCATTCTTCAGGAGTGGTTTTCCGTGTCTGGGTCAGCTTACCATGTTCATTGACTATTTTTGCCTCGACGATCTGCAAAACCTGGTCGGGATTTATGTTCCCGCATTTGGTGCATTGATCTTCCTCGGGATTTGCCTGTTTGCTCAGGGTTTTGAAATGAACAACAGCAGCATTTGGATTGCCATAGAATATCTGGTAACCGCCCTTATCAAGTATTAATATTTTATCAAATAATTTAAATATATCAGAGCCGGGCTGATGAATATTGACCATTACCAGCTTCCCTTTATACGTCTGTTCCTTCAGGAGGTTGATAACTATCTCTGAATCGACAGATGAGAGACCTGAAGTGGGTTCATCAACAAAAAGGATATATGGTTCACGGACAAGTTCTAGAGCAATATTGATCCTTTTTCTTTGTCCTCCGCTGATCACTTTATCCAGAGGGCTGCCTACCTTCAGATTTCTTATCTCCCATAGATCAAGATCGACCATAATCCTGCTCACAATTTTCCTGATCTTTTTTAAGGGGAAATTACTCAGACATAACCTGGCGTTGTAATAGAGGTTTTGATAAACGGTAAGTTCCTCAATCAGAAGATCATCCTGAGGGATATATCCGATAATACCTTTAAGCCTGGTTTTATTTCTGACATTATTGATATCGAAGCCGTTGATCAGGATGTTTCCGCCCTTTGGCTTGATATTCCCGTTAAGGATGTTCAGCAGTGTTGATTTTCCTGTTCCGCTAACTCCCAGAATTCCAACCAGCTGGCCTGACTCCCCATAAAAATTAAAATTCTGAATTCCATTTTCACTGTTTGAAAAACGGAAAGTCACATCATTGGCTGCGAGAAAAATCTTTGCTTCAGATTTTGATTCATTAAAAAACCTGGTTACCTCTGAATAATAAACGGTATTCAATCCCTGCCCCTTAATTGCTGACCCGCTGTCGAAAAGGTAAGATTGCTTTGGGTAAATATGCTGACCATTCAGGTAAAGGTTGGTGTCGCCTGTATATCTCAGAATAAATGCTTTTGTACTGGTAAGACTCAGGAACATCAGATCACCAGCAAGGTTGGGGTTGTGTATATGTTTTATTTTGCGAAACTTGCAGGTTGGATTGCTGTCAATAAGAAGAAGTCTGTCTTTCTCATGAACTTTGGATACAGGATCAATTATAAAACTTTTAATGTTCTTATACTCATTCTCCGGAACGTTGAGGGCCAAAGCTACAGTCATAAGGAAATCCAGTTCATTATCAGTAATTTCCTTCCCGTATGAAATAAAATCAATAAGCTGAACTATAATATAAATCTTCTGCTTCTGACGGAGTTCCTTGTTTATTCCCTCACATATCCGCTTTATTCTCATTGTCTTAAGAGCCTGAATTTCATAATCCCCGGTAGGCTCTTTAATTGCTTCCCTGATAATGAATAAATCAAGGTATTCTTCAAACATCCTGAGATACTTTTCTATCAATTCGTTGTTAAGATGACGGGCTAGAAAAGATTTTACAATATCTTTCTCCCTGGTTGATATTTCGTTAATGTTTCCAATATCACTGACAAGGGCAAAGAGCTGCATTAAGGCTCGCAGGATTGGCTCGCTCATTAACAGATCATTTAATCGGGGTTCGTTTTAATAGTTCCAAGTTAAGTAAAAATCTATTCCCATCATCCTGAATAATAGAGTTTCCTGATTTAAATTCAGTTTATATTTGCTATTTATAAAATAAATTCTCATCAAATGCTTATTTTGCTTAAACATCCGTTACTTACTCACAAGCTTACTCAGCTTCGCAGGAAGGAGACAACTACAAAAGATTTCAGGGAAACCATGGAAGAGATTGCCGGACTGATGGCATATGAGGTCACAAACGACCTTCCCTTAAAGAATGTAATTGTTCATACCCCGCTTGTCAGATGCCAGACCCGGGAACTTGCTATTGATATTGTACTTGTTCCTGTTTTAAGAGCAGGTCTCGGAATGGTTGACGGAATAACCAGACTGATTCCGACAGCTCGGGTCGGTCATATAGGTATGTATCGCAATCATAAAACCCTCGAACCGTTGACATACTACACTAAATTTCCTGATAACCTGGCTGATGCCATAGTCATGGTTCTGGATCCGATGCTTGCAACCGGAGGCAGTTCAGGGGCGGCAATTCAGGTACTTAAGGATAATGGAGCAAAAACTATTAAACTCGTATGTGTTGTGGGAGTGCCTGAAGGGGTCAAAAAAATTGAATACGATCATCCTGATGTACAAATATATCTTGCCGCGCTAGATGAAAAACTGAATGAAAACGGATATATTCTTCCGGGACTGGGTGATGCAGGCGACAGGCTTTTCGGAACATCCTGATAATCAATAAACCCTTTTCAGTTAACAACATCAGGAAAAGTGTTATTACTTTTACAACTCTTGTAATCAAACAAATGACCAATCCGGTTATAGAGGTTAAAAATGTCTGGAAATCTTTTAAGACAGTTCAGGCTGTAAAAGGCATCGATCTTCAGATTCCCAAAGGCCAGTTTACTGCCCTTTTGGGTCCAAACGGGGCTGGGAAAACGACCCTTGTCGAAATGATTGAAGGGATCCAAAAGCCGGATACCGGGGAGATCACCATTATGGGGAAACACTGGAAAGGAAATGAAGATGAGCTTCACAGGATCATAGGGCTTTCTCTTCAGGAAACAAGGTTTATCGACAAGCTCCGGGTCAATGAGACATTACAGCTGTTTGCCAGCTTCTTCAATCTTGGGAAAGAGAGGGTAACTGAAATAATTGAGATCGTAGGGCTTGAAGAAAAGAGGAAATCCTATGTTGTAAATCTTTCCGGCGGACAAAGACAAAGACTTGCAATTGGCATTGCCCTGATCAACACTCCCTCCATACTGCTTCTGGATGAGCCTACAACAGGACTTGATCCCAATGCGAGACGGGAGATCTGGGATATCCTTCAGGCATTGAAAAAAACCACAGATACTTCAATGATATTAACAACCCATTACATGGAGGAAGCCGAAAACTTGTGTAATTACATTGTAATTATGCATAATGGAGTGATTCTCCGTGAAGGAACGCCGGAAACATTGCTGAATGAAGCCAGAAATCTGGATGAACTGTTTGTTTCATTGACCGGGAGGAGGATAAATGAATAAAATATTCCGTTTAAACCAGATGTGGCAGCTAACGTCCGCTTTGTTTCGCGAAAAAATCCGGGAACCCGGAGTGCTTTTCTGGGGAATAGTATTTCCTATACTTATGTCGCTGGGACTTGGACTGGCCTTTACAAAAAAAGCCGATATTGTCCGTAAGGTTGCTGTCAGCCGGTCATCTGAGAATTCTGAAAATGGGATTTCCGAATTATCCCGATTTCTTCAAACGAAATGTATTAAACCACTGCCTGATTCAAAAGATAATTTCAAATGGAAGTGTGAATTAAAGGATGACAGGCTTGGTAATACGGTTTTTCTATTTTACGAGCTGGACTGGAATGAGGCGATGGTGATGCTTAAAAGAGGAACTGTTAATATGATTTTAAAGAATATCAACGGAATGACTGAATACCATTTTGACCCGGTAAATGCAGATGCCGAACTGACATACCTTAAACTACGGAGCATAATAGGTTCAGATGAGATTCTTTTTTCCGGAAATAATTCTGAAATAAAACCTCTGACTCTTACTGGGACACGCTATATTGATTTTCTGTTACCCGGCCTTATCACCATGGGAGTTATGATGTCCACTATGTGGGGTATAAGTTACGGCATTATTGAAACCCGTTCTAAAAAGCTCCTCCGACGGCTTGTGGCAACACCTATGAAAAAATCTCATTTCCTGATGGCACTGATAACAGTCAGGATGCTAATGAATTTTATTGAAGCTTTGGTATTGATTATATTTGCGCTTATTGTATTCAATATAACGATCCAGGGAAGCATTTCCGCCCTGATTCTTATTTTCATTGCAGGGAATATAGCATTTGCAGGAATGGCCATCTTTGTATCATCCCATACATCAAATACTGAAGTCGGTAACGGACTTATAAATGCAGTTGTCATGCCTATGATGATTTTATCAGGTATTTTCTTCAGTTATCAGAATTTTCCTGACTGGGGTGTTAAGATAATAAGGACTCTGCCGCTCACAATGATGACCGACGGTGTCAGAAGCATTTTTAACGAAGGCGCGGGTTACAGCGAGGTTACCATCCCCATTCTGGTGCTCTCGGTTATCGGTGTACTTTTTTTCACTGCCGGTCTGAAAATATTCAAATGGCATTAGCTTTATTTAGTTGTCGAAAATGTATTGAAAATCAGATCTTCTTAAGATTTCCATCAAAATGAAGCACTTCTCCGGTTTTGGTTGGAGAAGTAAATGACTTATCCTTGTAATTTATTGAAAGAGGGAATCCCGCTTTCGAAATTACTTTAACCGATTTAAGCTCTCCTGCTCTCCAGGTATACTCCAGTTCGAAATTTCCGCGGGCTCTGATCCCCTTTATGTGTCCATTTGGGATTCCTTCAGGCAAGGCAGGCAAAATATCAATTTCGCCGAGATGGCTTTGCACAAGCATCTCAACAATCCCAGCAGCCCCGCCAAAATTTCCGTCAATCTGGAAAGGCGGGTGAGCATCAAACAGATTCGGATATGAGCCGCCCCCTGAGGATCCTCCGCCGGTGGTCTGTGTGGAGGATTGACCCTGAGGCCTTAAAAGCATCTGCACCATTTTCCATGCATGATTCCCATCCTTAAATCTCGCCCAGAAGTTAATTTTCCAGGCCAGGCTCCAGCCTGTACCCTCATCTCCCCTGGCAATAAGTGATGTTTTTGCAGCCTCCATCAGGGCAGGAGTCTCCTTCCAGTTAATCTCACTCCCCGGGTAAACACCCCAGAGATGCGAAACATGTCTGTGCTTATTTTCCGGATCATCAATATCGGCCATCCATTCCTGGAGCTGTCCGAATCTGCCGATCTTGTAAGGAGCAATTGCCGGAAGTAATTGCTTCAGGGTGTCTGCAAATCCATTATCAATATTCAGTATCCCGGCCGCTTCGATGCATGCCTTAAAAAGACTTTTAATGATCTGATGATCCATTGTCGGGCCTGATACAAGACCTCCGTTTTCCGGAGAGTTCGACGGAGTTGAGACGAGCCATCCGGTTTCAGGATCAGGCACAAGAAAATCCGCATAAAACCTGGCGGCACCTTTCATTACAGGCCATGCAGTGTCGTGAAGAAAATCTTTATCCCTGCTGAAAAGAAAATGTTCCCAGTAATGGTGAGCCATCCAGCCGCTGCCCGATACCCATATCCCATGATTTGAAGCATTTATTGGAGCAGCTCCCCTCCATAAATCAGTATTATGATGCAAAACCCATCCTCGTGCATTGTAATGATTCCTTGCTACTTTCTCACCGGCAGGAACTACCTCTCCTATCATCTTAAAGAGAGCATTATGACATTCGGCGATATTTAAAATTTCCACCGGCCAGTAGTTCATCTCAGTGTTTATGTTTACCGTGTATTTGCTGTCCCACGAGGGATTAAGCTTGTCGTTCCATATTCCCTGCAGATTGGCCGGATAGGTTCCTTCCCGGCTGGACGAGAGAAGAAGATAACGCCCGTACTGAACATAGAGTGCTGCAAGGGAATTATCCATTTTTTCAGGTACTTTCCCAATCCTGGCATCCGTAGGCAGCCCTTCATTCCCTGAAGTGCCGAGATTAATGGAAAACCTGTTGAAATATTTCTGGTAATCAATAATATGCTTTTGCCTGATCTGTTTGAAGGTCTGATTACCTGCTGCTGCAATATATTTATTACAAATAGTATCAGGATCACCTGAAACATCTGAGGAGTTTACAAAATTTGTTGCAGCACAAAGCCATATCATTGCTTCATCAGCTTTTTCAACATGTAATTTGCTTCCGGATAAAGAGATCTCTCCTCCTTTTACTATCGTTTTAATTACAGCTGTTCCGTTAAGAATTCCATCTTTTACCCTGACCTTCATGAGGATAGTTCCATCTTTACCGGGAACAGCTGAAAAACCTTCATGCAAAGCTGTTAATGAGACATCAAAAGTTAAGGCTTTTTTCTTGTTGCATCCCAGGCTGATTGCAATCAAATTGTCAGGGTAACTCGCAATATATTCTCTTATAAAAATAATACCGCCAGCTTCATAGGAAGTTTTGCAGACAGCAGTCGCCAAGTTCAGTTCCCTCCTGTAACCTGTTACATTTTCGTGCCCGGGGAAAGTCAGCCATAAATCCCCGAATGGCTGATATTTTTGCTGTCTCAGAGGCACACTCATGAATTTCTCAAGTGCAATCTTTTCTGCTTCCTCCTGCTTCCCCTGCCAGATAAGCTCCCTGATCTTTCCAAGGTATTTATAGGCTCCTTCATTTGAATAATCATGGGGGCCTCCGGTCCAGAGAGTCTCTTCATTGAACTGGATGTGATCTTCTGATGTTCCTCCATATATCATCGCTCCAAGCCGGCCATTGCCTGCTGGCAATGCCTCCTCCCATCTGGATGCCGGCTTTTCGTACCATAACTTCAGGTCTTCATTTTCCTGAACTTTGCAATTGACCGGCAGAAAAACCAATAATGCAATTGCCAACGATTTTGCAGCTCTCTTCATCTCAGTATTTATTTAAAGTTCCATCACCAAGATACAAACTTATTTTTTCCCACCCACAGGAAAAGTTTATTATGAAATATGCAACGTTAGGCTTTTCTTAAAGTCTTTATTCCGGAATGAATTCAAATAATAAAACAAGAAAGGACATGAAAAATCTGAAGTATTTTTTGATTATTTTCCTCTCTCTCGGCATCACATTTTGTTCTGATGGTCAGATCCGCAGAACAGTTTACGGCAACAACCATGTTGTTAAAAAGGAAAGAGAAGCCGGGAAATTTACAGGATTAAGGGTAAGCAGCGGGATTGATGTGTATCTGAAACAATCAGGCAATGAATCAATTGAGGTTGAAGCAGATGAGAATCTGCATGAATACATTCTGACTGAGATCAGGGATGGCGTGCTGCATGTATATACAGAGGCCTATATCAGGGAAGCTGAAATGAAAAGAGTATATGTTACCATGAAAGAGATCAGTTCCCTCAAAACTTCAAGCGCCGGCGATATTATCGGCGAGACTCCGGTAAAAACTGAAAAACTTGAATTATCAGCAAGCAGTGCGGGCGATATCAAACTAGAAGTTAACGCAAAAGAGATCGAGGCAAACATAAGCAGTTCAGGTGATGTAACTCTTACCGGAGAAGCCGATATTCTAAATGCGAACCTCAGCAGTGCAGGGGACCTTAATGCCTATGGGCTGGAGGTAAGAGAAGCCGATGTTTCTGCTTCAAGTGCCGGAAATGCCGATATCAATGTCTCCGAAAGATTAAGGGCCAGATCCTCAAGTGCGGGAGATGTGAATTACCGGGGCAATCCGAAATACATCGATGCCCACTCATCAAGTGCCGGAGGCGTACACAGGAAATAGTCCTTTTCAATATATATTTTGCTCTCATAAATTGAGCCGGCAGGAATATCCTGCCGGCTTTTTTTTAACTTTGCAGCAAAACAACGTAAATCTTAAAATTCATATTATAAATGAAAGAAAATATCAGTTTAAATCTTAAAAATGCCATCAGTTTAATATCCTTTGAAGAGATCATTGCCCTGGCTCAGCAATCAGTAAGGCATCTTGACAGCCTGAATAACGGGACCGGAGCCGGCAGCGATTTCCTTGGCTGGCTTTCCCTGCCTGATGATATTCTGCCTCAGCTTGACAGGATTGACAAAACAGCAAAACACCTCAGGTCAATCTCAGATATTACAGTTGTTATAGGAATCGGAGGATCATACCTTGGTTCAAGAGCCGTTATCGAGGCGCTTTCGCATACTTTTTCTCCTTTTCGGAAAGAAAAGCATCATGAAATAATTTTTGCGGGCCAGAATATATCGGAAGATTACCTTGCCGAGCTTCTTGAAATACTCGACACAGCTAACTATTCGATAGTTGTGATCTCAAAATCCGGGGTTACAACAGAACCTGCAATTGCATTCAGGATCCTTAAAAATCACCTTGAGAAAAAAGTGGGTAAAGCCGTTGCAGCCGACAGGATTATAGCAATTACCGACAGCAAAAAAGGCGCCCTGAGACCTCTTGCTGATTCAAACGGATACGAAACATTCGTTATCCCTGATAACATCGGGGGAAGGTATTCTGTACTGACACCAGCCGGCCTTTTACCTGTTGCTCTCAGCGGACTTGATATCAGAATGCTGGTAAAAGGTGCCAAATCGATGGAATTGATCACTCGTCAAAACAGGAATGCAGCTTCCAATCTGTCTCTTCTTTATGCAGCAGCCCGGAATCTTATAATGCAAACCGGCAAAACAACAGAAATAATGATCAGCTATAATCCCAAGCTTCACTATTTTGCAGAATGGTGGAAACAATTATTCGGGGAAAGCGAAGGAAAGGACGGAAAGGGAATATTCCCTGCAGCAGTTGATTTCACTACTGATCTGCATTCGCTGGGACAATATATCCAGGATGGCCAGAGGATAATGTTTGAGACTGTTCTCTCAGTTTTAAATCCCAAAAAGAAACTTACGGTTCCAAAAGAAAAAGAAGACGATGACCAGCTTAATTACCTAAGCGGACAAAGGCTTTCGGAGGTCGATCACAATGCTGAAGCCGGGACAATTCTTGCACATAACGATGGTAATGTAGCGGTTCTGCATATTTCTATACCTGAACTTAATGAGTATTATATGGGCCAGCTGTTTTATTTCTTTGAATTAGCGTGTGCCGTCAGCGGATACATTTTGGATGTGAATCCGTTTGATCAGCCGGGAGTTGAAGCGTACAAGAAAAACATGTTTGCCCTGCTGAATAAACCTGGCTATGAGGAAGCAGGAAAAAAATTAAGGGAAAGATTAAAATAAACGATAATGAAAATCGAAATAAAAAAAGATTTCACCTGGTCACTGGTAGTTCCTTCCAGCATGGGAGTGCGAATAACACCTGCCAGCAATCAGCCTGTCCATTGCAGCGATACTTTCCATATGCAGGTAACAAGCGCTGAAACTAACGTGGCAAGTGTTTCATCATATCTCGGATTGCCTGTGAAAGTGCTTACTACTTTTGTAAAAGAGAGTCCTATTGCCCGAATGATAAAGGATAACCTTTCGGGCAGGCATATGGCATATGAAGGTGTTGATGTTGAACAGGGCGGACCATGGGGATATCGTCATCAGTTCAATATTGCCGACAGCGGTTATGGATCACGCGGGCCAAGGGTTCAGAACGATCGTGCAGGTGAAGTTGGGAGAACACTGAATGTTAAGGATTTTGATCTTCAAAGGTTATTTGGTGAAGAAGGAGTGCAGATACTTCATTTGTCGGGCCTTATAGCCGCACTATCACCTGAAACCAGCAATTTCTGCCTTGAACTTGCAAGATCAGCAAAGAAGTACGGAACGAGTATTTCATTCGATCTTAACTTCAGGGCTACATTCTGGAAAAACAGGGAAAAAGAGCTTGCTGCTACATTCAGGGAAATAGCCGGTATTTCTGACATACTGGTCGGGAATGAAGAGGATTTCCAGCTTTGCCTTGGGATAACGGGGCCCGAGGAAGGGGGCAAGGAGCTTGCCGCAAAGATTGAAAGCTTTAAGGAGATGATCAAAAGAGTAAAACTAGAGTTCCCCTCAACTTCTGTTTTTGCTACGACACTGAGGCAGGTAATCAGCACCAACGAGCATCTCTGGGGAGCAATTATGCTTGAAGGCGACAAATGGCATATTGTTAAACCTCGCGAAATACATGTCCTTGACCGCATTGGCGGAGGCGACGGTTTTGTAGGAGGCTTGCTCTATGCTGTTCTAAAAGGATGGGAACCTGAAAAATGGATCCAGTTCGGGTGGGCAACAGGAGCTCTTGCAACTACTGTTGTTACCGATTATGGACAGCCTGCCGACGAGGAACAGGTATGGAGCATCTGGAAAGGTAATGCAAGAGTAAGGAGATAAAAATTACGCCAGTTTGTGCTTTTTTAAGAAATCATTAATGACCTGCGATAGATTCGGATCACCTATCTCCTGAAGGTCATAATAAACCCTGGTACTCGGCTTTTTGATCTTAATTATCCGGTTCAGGTCAATCGGGGTAGCGATTATGACGCTGTCGCAATCAGTGTTGTTTATTGTTTTTTCAAGATCTTTCAGTTGCTGGTCGCCATAACCCATTGCTGGAAGAAGTGTTCCTATATTCGGATAAAGCCTGAATGTTTCAGTCAGTTTTCCAACCGTAAAAGGACGTGGATCAACAAGTTCAGCAGCCCCGTATTTTCTTGCAGCCACCACTCCAGCCCCGATCTTCATTTCCCCATGTGTAAGCGTTGGACCATCCTCTACAACAAGGACTCTTTTCCCTCTGATGAGCGAAGAATCATCAACTTTAATAGGTGATGCTCCGTCAATTACGATCGCTTTGGGATTTACTTTTTCTATGCTCTCCCTGACAATCTGGATAGCTTCAGGAGCGGCACTGTCAATTTTGTTTATGACCACAACGTCAGCAATACGAAGAGTAACTTCACCAGGATAATACCTCAGTTCATGTCCTGCCCTGTGCGGATCTGTTACAGTAACCATCAGGTCAGGCTTGTAAAACGGGAAGTCGTTGTTACCTCCATCCCACACTATCACATCACATCCTTTCGGATCTTTTTCAGCCCTGCGCAGAATTGCCTCATAATCAACTCCGGCATATATAACATTACCCCTTGCAACATGAGGTTCATATTCTTCCATTTCTTCCACGGTGCATTTATTTTTTGCCAGGTCTCCAATCGTGGCAAACCGCTGGACTTTCTGTTGTGCAAGATCACCGTAAGGCATCGGGTGACGTACGGCAACAACCTTAAGTCCCCGTTCCATTAGAAGTTCTATTATCCTTCTCGATGTCTGGCTCTTTCCGCATCCTGTCCTGACGGCACCAACTGCAATTAAAGGCTTTGTGCTTTTAACCATAGTGGCATCAGGCCCAAGAAGAACAAAATTCGCACCAGCAGCATTCACTAATGCACTTACTGACATCACTTTCTGATAAGTAACATCACTGTATGAGAAAACACAATCATCAACCTTGTACTTCCTTATTAATTCCGCCAGTTTCTCTTCAGGAAAGATCGGAATGCCTTTCGGATATAATTTTCCTGCCAACTCTTCAGGGTATTTTCTGCCGGCAATATCCGGAATCTGGGCTGCTGTAAATGCAACAACATTGTAACCTACATTATCCCTGTAGAAATTATTGAAGTTATGAAAATCCCTTCCTGCTGCTCCGATAATAATTACATTCTTTTTTGGCATAGTTCCTCCTTACCCTGTTTATAATTTATTCCCTGTAAAAATCGTTTATATATATAAAGTGAAACGACAAATTTATAATTTGCATACCTAAAATCCGAACATTTCAGTCTATTTTTTGCCATACTGATTTTTAAGCATAATTCTCTGAATTACAATCTTTTTATACGGATTTAAAGTTAATTTGAAAACATGTTAAAGAAAATGTTTCCGGCATAATCAGGCTAAAGCTATTTCTTTGTACTATTACGTCCTGAAATGAATGTTTTAGCCCACATATACCTGTCCGGTGATTCTGATAAAATAATCATCGGAAACTACATAGGCGATTATGTAAAAGGGCGTGATTATCTCAAATATCCCGTTATGGTAAGAAAAGGGATAATACTTCACCGGCACATTGATGGATTCACTGACAGACATCCTGTTGTCCACCGCAGCAAGATATTTTTTACAAGAAAATATCATAAATATTCAGGTGTAATTACTGACATCATATATGATCATTTCCTGACAAAGGAATGGAATTTTTTTTCACGGAGACCACTTGAAAGTGTGACTTACAATTTTTACAGGGCTATGGTCAATAATTATGAGATCCTGCCCGATGATGTCAGAAAAATGATGCCCTTCTTCATTATTAACAACTGGATTGAATCATACCAGACAAAAAGCGGTATACGTCATGTTTTGAGTACTTTAAGCAAACGTTCCTCGCTACCCAACGAAACAAGGTTTGCGATGAAAGCGCTTAAAAAGAATTATTATTCTCTTCAGGATGATTTCATGGAATTTTTCCCCCAGCTGATTGACTATGTTGAAAAAGATTTTGGGATAGAGATCTCTCACAGGATAACGATCCCATTCTGATCATACAAGGTATTCTGCCCTGCTTGCATCAAGCCGAAGAAATATAAACAGGAGAATAGTGAAGCCCCATAATGAACTGCCGCCATAGCTGAGAAAAGGAAGAGGAATCCCAATTACCGGCACCAAGCCAATTGCCATTCCTATATTTATGAAAAAATGAACGAAGAGTATCGACACGACACCATACCCATAAATCCTTGAGAAATCCGATCGTTGCCGTTCAGCAAGTATTATGAGCCGGATCAGGAGAAATACATATAAAACTATTACAACAAAGCAGCCTATAAATCCCCATTCCTCACCTATTGTGCAGAAAATAAAGTCTGTGCTCTGGGCAGGAACGAATTTAAATTTGGTCTGTGTACCCTTAAGATAACCTTTGCCAGAAAAACCTCCCGAGCCTATCGAAATTATTGATTGATTTACATTATATCCTGTTCCGTGAGGATCAGATTTAATGCCAAGAAGAATTTCGACCCTCTCTTTCTGGTGCGGTTTCATAAGGTTACTAAAGGCGAAATCAACGGAATTAACGAAAGCCAGACTTGCAATAAGGAAAATAAAAATAACAAGAAGGGATATTGCTTTTTTGTTATAGAAATAATAAGCATATACTGTTCCGGAAAGGATAATTGAAATAAACAGAACGTGTTCGTCATTTAAAACTTTAATTATCAGGATATTGAACAAATAAATAATAATAGAGACCAAAACAAAGATTCCTAGTCCTTCGAGACATAATTTCCATTTCCGGGTAACAAACCAGGCTAATATAAATGCAACGGCAATCAGACCAATAGTCAGATATAGATTATTGAAAATCAAAGTGAAAAAGAACAAGATCCCCATAATCAGTCCAGAAATAAAAATATACGGGCTCATCCCTTCCCTGAAAAGAACTATAAACAGGGCAAAGTACACTACCGCTGAACCCATATCCGGCTGAAGGACAATTAAGAATGCTGGGAACAGAATTATGCCAATGGAAATAAAAAAAATCCGGAGTCTGCTCAAATCGTTCTTTATTGAGTTCAGGTAAGCTGCAAGTGCCAGGGCTGTCCCGAATTTTGCAAATTCAGAGGGTTGTATGCTGAGTGATCCGATCTGAAACCACGATTTCGCACCGTTTATATCCTTGCCAAGAATTAAAACCATCATCAGCAGGAATATAAGACCTCCGTAAATAAAATATGCAAAGAAGAAATAGAATCTTGTGTCTATCACAACGACAAAAACTGCAATCACAATTGTTGCCAGTATCCATACAAATTGCTTTCCGTATCTCTGTGAAAGGTCAATTATTTTAGTATGATCCTCGTTATAGACAGCTGCATAAATATTGAACCATCCGATGATGACCATCAGCAGAAAGACCGTTATTGTAGCCTTGTCAAGCCTGCTCCAGATATTAACGTTTCGTGTTGTCACCGGCAATCAGGTTTAGTTCAAGCATTCTTTGCTCCGAATATTTATTGGTAATAGTGCCTGTTAAATACTTTTCAATCATAAGACTTGCAACCGGGGCAGCATAGGTTGCCCCGAATCCGGCATTTTCCACATATACTGCAATTGCAATCTTCGGATCATCCTTAGGTGCAAATGCAATGAAAACTGAATGATCCTTACCGTGAGGGTTTTGCGCAGTTCCTGTCTTGCCGCATACAATTATGTCCTTAAGGGCTGCAATTCGTGCAGTAGCGCCGGCCTCCCCATTCACCGCCTCTTCCATCCCAAGAATTATTGATTCAAAATTCGATGAATCAATATTGATCAGCTGTTTTGTAAGATATTTCTGATCAATTTTCTTATCCGTTCCTATTGATTTCACAATATGAGGAACATAATAATAACCTCTGTTGGCCATAGCGGCAGTCATATTAGCCATCTGCAGGGGAGTTGTTTCTATTTCGCCCTGCCCAATGGCCATTGAAATGACGGTCAAAGCCTTCCATTTGTTTTTTCCGTAATATTTGTCAAAATATGCAGGTGATGGAACAAGTCCGGTCAGCTCATTCGTGAATTCAATTCCAAGCTTTTTCCCAAATCCGAATTCATTCAGATACTCTTTCCATTTGGTGTAGGCATCTCCAATTGTCGTGTATGCCGGATTTTCAAGGATCCTTCTGAATGTCTGACAGAAATATGAATTACATGAGTTTGAAATGCCATGAATAAGATCGAGAGGCGAGCTGTGGAAATGACATTTAACAAACAAATATCCGTAGTTGCAGCCGAATAGTGTTGAGGGTGTTATTACTTTTTCCTGCAGGCCGATCAGTCCGTTTATGGGTTTAAAAGTTGATCCGGGGGGATACTTTGCCTGCAAAGCCCTGTTAAACAATGGCAGCTGTGCAGTGTCAGAGCTTAGCCTGGCAAAATTCTCCGATCGTATCCTTCCAACAAGAAGGTTGGGATCATAATTCGGGCTTGAAACAAGCGCAAGCACCTCGCCCGTCTTGGGCTCAAGAGCAACAATACTTCCGGATTTGTTCCGCATCAGGAGCTCACCATACTCCTGAAGATCCATATCCACTGTCGATATTATGTCTTCCCCCTGAAGTGCCACGGTATCAATCCTGCCTTCAGCATATGAACCTTTAATCCTGCTGTAAACATCTACCAGATAAATCTTTACACCTCTCTGACCTCTCAGGTACTTTTCATAGGCTTCCTCGATTCCAAGCTTTCCAATATAATCTCCTGATTTGTAATAGGGCTCCTTCTTAACTAGCGATTCGTCAACCTCACTTACATACCCCAGAATATGCCCTGCAATTGGTTTTGAGTATTTCCGCAATGTCCTTGGCTGTACATAGAACCCGGGGTATAAAAACATTTTCTCCTGAAGCCTTGCGTATGATTCAGCTGAAATCTGTTTTAGAAAAACGGAAGGGGCCCGCCTGGAGTAATTTAAGGCTGCATGCATCCTTTCCCTGAATGAGCTTACTGAAATTTCAAGAAGGCTGCAGAATTCTGCTGTGTCAATCCTGGTGACCTGGGCAGGGACCACCATAAGATCATAGGCTGCCTGATTATATACAATGAGTTTCTTATTCCTGTCGTATATCAATCCCCTGGCAGGGTATTGGGTAACATACCTCAATACATTATTATCTGCCGACAGTCTGTACGTATCCTTGACAACCTGAATTATAAATAACCTGGCTAAAAGTATAAGCGATGCCAGCACGATAAGTGCCATAATAATATACTTCCTGCGGATGAATGCATCTTTCATAACGGAATTTTCACTTCCCTTTCCTGTAGTACTCGATAAGAAGGATAAAACCTATTGTAAAGAGTGAACTCAACAGGATCCTGAATATTGTCCTGAAGAAGTCGGCAAATCTGAAAACCTCAAGGAAAAACAGGGTAGTATGGTGAATCAGTACAATAGTTGCAGTATAAATAAAAAACCACCTGAAACCGTAAGCAGACATTGAGAGATCTGATCCTGATTCATATCCGTCGCGCGGAGCAATAAACCTTAAGACATACTGACGTGAAAAACCTGCCAGAAGAGTTGCCGAAGCATGCATTCCGGGAGATCCTGTGAATAAGTCAATTGTCAGCCCTGTCAGAAATGAAATAATAAGCACAAGCCATGCCGGAGTAACTGACGGGAGAAGCAGGATAATCATTATATATACATACGGGTTTACAAAGCCGCTGAACTGAATATTATTCAATACCAGAATCTGAAGCAGAATCAGGAGGATAATAATTAATCCGTACCTTAAAATAGAATTGATCATTGAAGTTGATTTTCGAGCTTCAGCTGCTCAGTTCTTTTCAGATTACCGATTACATTGACATATTGAAGTTTCTTGAAATCGGCAAAAAGTTCAACGGTTATTTTGTAAAAATCACTGCCGCTTTTTTTAAGATCACTTACCGTCCCTATACCAACACCTTCGGGGAAAACAGCGGAATATCCGGTTGTTTCGATTGTGTCTCCCTCGGTTACATTAATATGCTGGGGTATTTCATTAAGGACAGCATGCCTGTAGTTCCGGCCATCCCAGCTGAGAGATCCGAAATATCCGTTCGACCTGATCCTTGCACTTAATCTGAAATCAAGATTAAGAAGTGAGATGGCAACGGAAAAGTTTTCAGAACAGCCTACAATTACACCAATGGCGTCCTTTCCGTTTGTAACAGCCATATCAACCTTTATCCCCTGTAGTTTCCCCTTATCGAGAGTGAAATAGTTCTTTTGCCTGTTTACTGAGTTGCTGATTACCCTGGCAGATGTATATTGAAATTGCTGTCTTAACAGAGAGTCTTCAACAGAAACAAATTTAAGATCCTCCTTCCCGGTAAGCTGTTCGATGCGGTTCCTCAGGACACTGTTTTCCAGAGCAAGGTTTGAATTTATTTCGCGCAGGCTCAGATAGGATCTGGCATTGTTAATTCTCTCCTCAAGTCCCCTTGTAACTCCCTGCATACCTTTAACCACCCTGGAATTATGATAACTGTTGCCGTTAGTAAGCCAATACAATGCTATTCCTTCCAGGATAAGAAATACAATAATATTAATGTATTTCAACAGAAAGTTTAGCAGGTTTCTCATTCACATCGTCAGATTATCTCATCAGGAAAGGAAACTTATCAACATTCTTCAATGCCACACCTGTACCTCTTGCTACAGCATGCAGGGGATCTTCCACAACAATGAAATTAATATTTATTTTATCAGACAGTCTCTTGTCCAGACCTCTTAGCAGGGCTCCGCCTCCAACCAGGTATATTCCCTTGTTTACAATATCGGCATAGAGTTCGGGAGGTGTTTGCTCCAGAACATTGAGCAGGGCTGCTTCAACTTTCGTAAGCGATTTGTCAAGGCAATATGCAATTTCCTGATAAGAGATCGGTATCTCAATCGGAAGGGAAGTCATAATATTTGGTCCCCTGACTATATAATCCGGAGGAGGATTATCTATATCGGGCAAAGCTGCTCCCACGGCAATCTTAATATCCTCTGCTGTTCTTTCACCTATTTTTATATTGTGCTGATGCCTCATATACGATTGAATATCAGCTGTAAACCCGTCTCCGGCAATCCTTATGGATTTATTGCAGACAATTCCTCCGAGAGCAATCACAGCTATTTCCGTGGTGCCACCGCCGACGTCAATGATCATGCAACCTTCAGGAGCTTCAACATCCAGTCCGATTCCTATTGCAGCAGCCATTGGTTCATAAATCAGATAAACATCGCGTCCTCCGGCATGCTCGGAAGAGTCGCGAACCGCACGCAGCTCTACCTCAGTGCTGCCTGAAGGGATACATATTACCATCTTAAGAGAAGGAGCAAAAAACTTCGGACCTGTGTTGATCATCTTTATCATTCCCCTGATCATCAGCTCTGCAGCATTAAAGTCAGCAATCACACCATCGCGCAAAGGTCTGATGGTTTTTATATTTTCATGAGTCTTTCCATGCATCTGCCTTGCTGCTTCCCCTATCGCGATCAGCTTCCCGGTATTCTTATCAATTGCAACTATTGATGGTTCATCAACAACTATTTTATCATTATGTATGATAACCGTATTCGCAGTTCCAAGGTCAATTGCAATCTCCTGTGTCAAGAATGAAAATAATCCCATTGAACTAGATAATTAATATTGTTTAGTGTTTAAAATGTCTTTTCCCTGTAAATACCATTGCGATTCCATTTAAAGTACAGAAATCAATCGAATCCTGATCCCTGACGGATCCGCCCGGTTGCACCACTGCAGTTACACCTGCCTTATAGGCTATCTCCACACTGTCGGCAAAAGGGAAGAAAGCATCAGAAGCCATTACTGCACCTTTCAGGTCAAAACCGAAGGTGTGTGCTTTTTCTATAGCCTGCTTTAATGCATCCACCCTTGAAGTCTGACCGATCCCGCTGGCACAAAGCTGCTGGTTTTTTGCAAGGACGATAGCATTCGATTTGCTGTGCTTAACAATTTTGTTCGCAAACACAAGATCCTCAATTTCCTCAGGAGAAGGAATCTTTTCTGTTACAGGTTTCATATCAGCTGCCGATTCTGTACTGAGGTCTCTTTCCTGCCAGAGGACTCCATCAAGAAGCGACCTGTAATAATATTGGTTCCCTGCTTTTTCCTTTCTTCTGAGAATTATCCGGTTCTTCTTCTGTCTCAGAATATCCAGCGCTTTATCAGTATAGTCAGGAGCGATTATTATTTCAAAAAAGATCTTGTCAATTTCAGCAGCTTCATCTTCTCCAACAGGTGCATTGGTAGAAATTACACCACCATAAGCCGATACCGGATCACAGGCAAGCGTATCCTTCCATGCATCGGACAGATTCGGGCGCGAAGCAGCGCCGCATGCATTATTATGCTTTATAATTATATATGTTGTTTCATTGAACTCATCGATGAGGCCAAGTGCAGCGTCAATATCAAGAAAGTTATTATATGAAATCTCTTTGCCGTGCAACTTGTCAAACAATTTTTCCTGGTCGCCAAAGAAAATACCCTTCTGATGAGGATTTTCCCCGTAACGCAGAGGATATGAAGTATTTATGCTCTCCCTGAAAACTTCAATTCCGGCACTCCTGTTGAAATATTTAAAAATAACGGTATCATAGTACGAAGAAGTTTTAAAGGCTTGTGCCGCATAATATTTCCGATCTTCAATTGATGTAAATCCTTTCTTCTCTCTCAGGAGAGTTGACAATCCCTTGTATTGATTTCTGTCTGAGACGACCAGAACATCCTTAAAGTTTTTAGCTGCTGCCCGTATAAGTGATATCCCGCCTATATCTATTTTTTCAATTATATCTTCTTCGTCATCAACCGACCCGACTGTTTTCTCGAAAGGGTAAAGATCAACAATAACCAGGTCAATTTCAGGTATTTTATAGCTTGCTAACTGTTCAATATCTTCATGATTATCCCTCCTTGCAAGAATACCTCCGAAAACAGAAGGATGAAGTGTTTTGACCCTTCCTCCAAGTATCGAAGGGTAAGTTGTAAGGGATTCAACAGTTTCAGCCGGTATTCCAAGATCTTTAATAAAACCAAAAGTGCCTCCCGTAGAATAAATTTTCACCTTCAATTCATTAAGAGTCCGGACTATTTCATCCAGTTCATCCTTATAATAAACAGAGATTAGTGCACTTTTAATTCTCTTTTCATTCATAATCTGATTTTTATGATAGGTCTCACCCTGCAGATCCCGGCGGTTAAAAATAGATATTTTTTTATTATCCTCAATACAAAATAATTATGAATATTGCTGACAGGAACATGAGTCAATGAAATCCAAATGATTTTCTTACCTTTGACATTCCATTAATAATGAAAATAATTCTGAAATGTCATTAAGGCTTCTCAATGAAGGGTTTTTATTTGCCTTTAAATCTGTGGTAGTTAATAAATTACGGACCTTTCTATCCCTTTTTGGAATTACAATCGGAATTTTCTGCATCATATCTGTGTTTACTGTGCTTGACTGGATGGAAAAATCAATCCGGGACGCCGTTAATTCAATGGGGAGCAATGTTGTTTATGTACAGAAATTTCCATGGTCCTTTAACAATAACCTTCCATGGTGGGATATTATAAAATGGCCCTCAGTTTCATTGAGTGATTACCAGGCAGTCCTGAACAAATCAACAAAAGCCGAAGCTGCTTCATTTATTATCGCTAAGTCTGACAAGGTCAAATACAAAAATAATGTGGCAAATGATGCCCCTGTTGCAGCAGTAACAGATGATCTGGAAAAAGTTGTTTTATTTGAGATAGGGAAAGGACGTTATTTTTCACCATACGAATATTCAAGCGGCAGTAATGTGGCAGTACTTGGAGCTGAAGTTGCTGAACGACTTTTTGAAAAAGCTGACCCTGTTGGCAAAGAGGTTAAAATGTCGGGATATAAAGCAAGGGTCATTGGAGTCCTGAAAAAGGAGGGACAGGGAGGTATCAGCTTAAACAATGTCGATCAGCTCACTCTTATTCCTTTGAACTTTGGCAGGAATTTCATAAATTTCCGTAACAGGTTTGTTGACTCTCAAATGATTATAAAAGCTAAGCCTGATGTCTCGGTCAGGGAACTTTCTGATGAACTGACAATGGTTTTAAGGGCTTCAAGGAGGTTAAAACCGACCGAAACCTCAAACTTCTCGGTTAACACGCCAACAATGATCTCGCAGGGATTGGAGTCAGTTTTTAAAGTTATCAATATTGTAGGCTGGATCATCGGGGCTTTTGCAATTCTGGTTGGCGGATTCGGAATAGCCAACATAATGTTCGTGTCAGTAAGGGAAAGAACTAATATAATTGGAATACAGAAAGCCCTGGGAGCCAAAAGATTTTTTATCCTCCAGCAGTTCCTTACCGAATCTGTTCTCCTCTCAGTTGCAGGCGGAGTGCTTGGACTCATAATGATCTTTGTGGCAACGCTGGTAATAAATTACCTTTACGACCTTAACATGTACCTCACTTTTGGCAATATTATTCTGGCAGTTTTTATCTCCGCTGTTATTGGAATTGTTGCAGGTTATGCTCCGGCAAATTCTGCTGCCAAAATGAATCCGGTGGATGCAATCGGATTCTCATTCTGAAGGCTTGAGGTTCTTCTCTATCCAGTTTGTGAGTTCGACAAACTGACCGACGGATAACTGCTCGGGCCGCAGATGGAATGAATGATAGTCATCAGCAATGAGATCAAATGCTGATTTAACAGAATTTCTCAATGTCTTTCGGCGCTGGTTGAAACAGGCCTTGACCACCCTGAAAAAAAGGGCCTCATCACAATTAAGTTCAACTGTTTCATTTCTTTTAAGCCTGATCACTCCTGAAAGTACTTTCGGAGGCGGAGAAAATACCTTGTTTGAAACTGAAAACAGGTATTCTGCTGAATAAAACGCCTGAACAAAGACGCTAAGAATACCGTAAGTTTTGGAGCCGGGTTTTGCACAGATCCTTTGAGCAACTTCTTTCTGGAGCATTCCGCAAACTTCCGTAACCTTCCCGCGATGGTTCAGAATCTTAAAAAATATCTGACTTGAGATGTTATAGGGGAAATTACCGATAATTGCGAGTTTGTCTTTAAAATACATATCAATATCAAATGCCAGAAAGTCGCCGGTTATTATGTTTTCAAGCTCAGGATAATTTGTTTTAAGATAATGAACCGATTCATTATCGATTTCAATTACCCGAAAATCAGAAAATCCCCTCTTAATAATAAAATCAGTAAGGATCCCCATTCCCGGTCCAATTTCCAGGACACTGCTGTAGCCCTCGCCGGTAAGGGAATCAGATATTTTCCTGGCAATAGCTTTATCTTTCAGGAAGTGCTGTCCCAGATTTTTCTTTGGCTGTACTTTATTCATTTTAAACCTGCAGCAGTTCTCTTCCGAATTTTCTCCAGATAGGAACATTAAGGGTTTCCAGAAATTCAATGAAGCGTTTCAGAGCATTCAGATATAAGGTGACAAATAATGCTATGGTCATTATCCAGATGGCAATAACATTGAACAAAAGGGTTCCTATAAGCAGATTGCCAATCTGCTTATAGGGAGCATAAAAATGTGCACGGCCATGTTTTGAACCAGGCTTCATAAAAACAGGATCAGCTTTCTGGATAAGCTTATTGTCCGATTCATATATTTTATTGGTATTAAGCCTGTTAAGGACCATATTTGTCAGACTCTCATTGTAATTAGCTTCCTTTAGTTTCTGAAATTCAGCTTCTCCCATTTTGTTCTCGATATTTTTGACCAATGAGTCCTTCCTCTCTGAAATAATTCTGTTTTTTGTCCGTAATGAAACCGAAATAGTATCAATAAACTTTTTTGCCTGGTCACCGGCAAAATCAGTGAATCCGGAATAATTCAAGGAGGAGATCCAGCTGCCGGGAATCAGCCCTGTTTCGCCAGATAATTCCTTTAAGTGAAAGTTTATTTTCCTTAAATTATTTCTGGATAGTTCCCTGTACTCAGGATTCTTTCCTGCAGCTTTGCATCCATCTATTTTTACCTTCAGGGTCGGGATAAGAAATGAGGTGTACCAGTCGGTCCGGCTTATTTCCATTTCATAATTAAAAAATGGCTTCTCGAATTTATTGCTTCTAAACTCTTCGACCATTAATGCCTCATATGCCCATCGTGTAACCATGGCATCACCTATGACCGGTACGTATATTTTTTTGCTTATCGATTTATGGAGATCGTCGAATTTTATCATTGCTCCTCCAAGGAGCAGCATAGGGACAAGAAGCAAAGGTATAAGTATATAAATACTGACAGCTGTTCTCATTCCTGCCGATATATTCAAGCCGAGCATATTACCGAAACAGGCAGTAGAGAAAAGGACAAGCCATTGCTGAAAGAGCATTCCTTTAACCTCAAGAAGGGTATTTGCGACAAGTACAAAGCTTAAGGACTGGATTGCTGAAATACAAAACAGGAAGCTGATCTTCGAAAGAAGGTAACTTGACCGGCTGATATTTAAAAATTTCTCCCTCTCAAGGATCTTCCTGTCCCGGTATATTTCTTCGGCGCTTACAGTCAGCCCGACAAATAACGAGACAATGATTGCCATAAAAAGAAAGACGGGATAATTCTTATTCGCGCCAAAAGTGTAGACATTGTTCTCACTGTATTTTGAGAGAAAACCAAGGATCAGTGCCAGAAGCGGAACCTCCAGCAGATTAATTGTCATATATTGCCTGTCGGCCAGCTTGCGTGTCACATTGCGCCTGACGAAAGTTTTTAGCTGCTCCCATTTTTTTGGTAAACGAAAATTGCTTTGCGGAAGAGCCGTCCTCACACGTTCCTCCTGAGGAGCAGGTATCATTTTTTTCCTGTATTTTTCGTACCATTCCTTAGGGCTTACCTGCCTTTCCTTACCCGAATAACCAGCATTGTCAATAACTTTTACTTCTACGATATGAAGTATGCTTTCAGTTTCTATATTTCCGCAATTAGGGCATTCACTTTCAGCGGCATTGGCTTGTGAAGTTTCAGTCTTAAAATAAACCAGGGCTTCAACCGGATCACCATCATAGATCATATAGCCGCCTTTGTCAAGGATCCAGAGCCTGTCGAACATCTTCAAAATATCTGATGATGGCTGGTGTATTATTGTAAATACGAGCTTCCCCGCTAATGCCTGGTTTTTCAGCAATGTCATCACTTTTTCGGAATCGAAAGAGGATAATCCCGAAGTCGGTTCATCCACAAACAATACCCCTGGTTCTCTCATCAGCTCCAGCCCTATATTCAGCCTTTTGCGCTGCCCTCCGCTCACTTTCTTATTCATAGGATCCCCCACCTGAAGATCCTTGATATCCAAAAGATCAAGATCAATAAGAACCTTATCGACGGTTATATTTAATTGTTCCTCATTATAATCTCCAAAGCAAAGACGCGCATTAAAGTACATGTTCTGATAAACAGTCAGTTCCTCTATCAGCATATCGTCCTGCGGGACAAAACCAATCAGGCCGGTGAGCTTATCCGAATCAGCATTAAGATCATAACCGTTGATAAATATGTTCCCTGAGGTTGGTTTTGTTTTACCATGCAGCAAATTCAGCATAGTTGTTTTGCCAACACCACTCCCTCCCATCAGTCCGATCAGATTGCCTGATTCTATTCTGAAATTCATTTTTCTTACGCCATTATCAGAATTTTTAAAGAGGAATTCAATTTCGCGCCCTACAAAAACGATGGTTTCGGGGAATTTCCTTGAAACGAATTTTTTAAAGATCCTTGAATAATAGATTGGCTCAATCCCCTGTCCCTTAATGTTAACTCCCCTGTCAAGCAGATAGGGGCGGCAGGCAATTATATCGCGTCCCTTGAAGTAAAGAGTAAGAGTTCCGTCGTAAGTAAGAATAAGTGATCCGGTACTTTCGATATGCAGAATAAACATGTGCCCCTTGAACCCTTTTATTCTGATATGGCGCCAGTTGTCATAGTTCTTGTAATTGTTCTCTGCCCAGAATTTTGGATTGTCATTTTCAATTACAAGGATGCAGTCGGGAGTAACCTCATCATAAGATCTGCCTATCATGAAGGCACAGGCGTTTTCGTACTCTTTCTTTGAAATATTGAAGGTCCTTGAGACAATGTCGATAATTGTCTTCTCCTGTTCAGATATCAGCCCGTCTTCAAAAGCAAATTCAAGCAGCTGAAGAAACACCACCATTCTCTCTTCAAGGAACAATCCTTTTTTTATCTGGCGGCAAATGTTTGTAATCTGGAAGGTAATAAGAGAATCCTCATCAGATAATTCTGCTTTGTCTACACTTTTTAACTCATTTGAATAGAATTCAAGATTGTTTTCAAAAAGAGCATAATATTCCTCTTCCAGTTCACGGTTAAGATATCTCCGGAGGTAACTGCGGAGTATTTTTTTCCCCCTTGACGAAATACCACCTGGATTAATTGTGGAGACAATTGCAAAAATGTGTATCAGGGCCAGAAGTACAGATTCCCTCATAAAACTGATGATGAAAAAAAGACCGCAAAAAATTCTGTTTGCGGCCAGGTAAATATGTTGGCGTTTTTAAACTATTGAGCTTCTTATTTTTTCTATTGCTTTTGTTATATCAATGATATTCTGGTTGGTAAGGCTTGTCGTAAGACCAGAATATACTATTCTGATCGGATCCAGCTTGTCAACAAATTCTTTAATATTCGGATCTTCAAGGTAGGGTTTTGTAAGATCGAGAAATAATTCAAATGATTTCTTCTGTTCAATCAGGACCCTCGAAATATCGGCAATCTGATATGCTGCTTCAGATACGTGGGTTGTAAGGTACATTCCTTCCACCCATGCACCTCCAACAACCAGAAGAGCCAGGTTTTGCTGATCATTTTCACTCAGGTAGCCGTAAGTGTTATTGAAAGCTTCAGTAAGTATTTTTACAAGCTCATCCCTGTTATCAAAATTCTGCTTGATCCTGTCATATAATGTTTCATCATATATTTTCGTCATGTTCAGTTCATTCGCCAGTGACCTTATAGCATCGAGGTAGTTAATTATTTCCTGTTGAATATTATAGAGTGTAGCGTAACTCAGATCAGCTCCGTAACCACCCATGTTGATGGCTTTGCTTGAACTGGTTAAATACTTCCTCGCATTTCCAACGGGATTTGAGATACCAAGAATATAGCCAACTTCCAGTTCTGAAAGCATTTTGATAACTTCGGCAGAGGTAGGTAGCGGATAAACATTCTTTTCGATCTCATTTTCGATAGTATCAACCTGGCTCAGTTCAATTTGATTCTTTTGGTCTTTTTCTTTCTTTTCAGCTTTGTTTTTGCATGAACTGAGTCCAGAAACAGATAAGATCAGCATTGGAATGATGATAACAGCTATAGCCTTTTTCATTTTAGTAAGTTTAAAATTAAAATCTCATTTAAAAACGCCTATAAAAGTAATAAATAATATTAAAATAGCCCCCCCACTTCTATCTATTTTGCAAATTCATGAGGGAATATATCATTTAACAATCAATACCCGGATTTAGTTTTCCTACTTAATAAGATTTTCAACCCGGCATTAAACTGAATTCATGCTACATTTTGTTTATCTTTGAGCCCCTGAAATAAAATCATTTTTGATGAGATGGGATTTTGATGAAGAGGTTTCAAGGGAAGGCACCGGTTGTGTGAAGTATGATCTCAGAAAGGAAGTATTTGGTTCAGGTGATGTCATTCCGATGTGGGTTGCTGATATGGATTTCAAAACACCGGATTTCATAATCAGCGCACTGAGAAAAAGGCTTGAACATGAGGTCATGGGTTATTCATTTCATCCGTATGAATATTTCAGTTCAATCTCTGGATGGCTTCGCAAAAGGCATAAGTGGGAAGTTGAGGATGAATGGATCTGTTTCTGCCCCGGGGTAGTCCCTGCCCTTAATTTATGCACCCTTGCATTTACGCATCCTGGCGACTCAATTATAATCCAGCCTCCGGTGTATACACCGTTTTTTTCTGCCGTTGAAAATCATGGACGTAATCTTATATTTAACCAGCTGGCTGAATCGGATGGCAAATGGGCAATGGATTTTGACTCCCTTGAAGACTCCATTACTCCGGAAACAAGAATGATAATTATCTCCAATCCCCATAATCCGGTTGGAAGATCATGGACCCCTGATGAACTGACAAACCTGGCAGCCATCTGCTTAAAGAACAACATTCTGCTCCTTTCTGATGAGATACATTCTGATCTTGTCCTTCCGGGTTATTATCACACTCCGGCAGCAAAGGTTTCTGAAAAAATTGCTGAAATCACTGTCACATGCGTCGCTCCAAGCAAAACTTTCAATCTTGCCGGTCTTTCGACGTCATCGGTGATAATTTCCAATCCCGTTCTAAGAAAATACTTTAACTCAAAAGTTGAGCACCTTCAGATAGGTAACGGCAATATCTTTGGCACAGCTGCATCAATAGCAGCATATTCAGAAGGTTCAGAGTGGCTCGATAGCCTGACAGAATACCTGAACCGGAGTGCAAATTACGTAATTGATTACTGCAGGAAATATCTTCCCGAAATAATCCCTGTCAGACCCGAAGCCACTTACATGATATGGCTCGACTGCAGAAAACTTGGCATGCCCGGGAAGAAACTGGGGGAATTCTTCGTCAGCAAAGCAAACGTGGGGTTGAATGA
>Ga0315295_10000683_pt1 | contig 29424 bp, 25 predicted proteins | sample YL17G14_0_MG_FD_204453 | JGI IMG/M metagenome (GOLD analysis project Ga0315295, IMG submission 204453) | Sediment microbial communities from Yellowstone Lake, YNP, Wyoming, USA - YL17G14_0 | ecosystem: Environmental > Aquatic > Freshwater > Lake > Sediment | place: USA: Wyoming | collected... | reverse complement strand
AAATTCGTAGAATCTGTTGAAAAAATAAATGCAACAGATTCAAACTATTTAGGGGTTCAAACTTACAGGGATTTGGGAGAAGAATACATGTTCCTTCATCAATCTGATAAGTCATTGAATTGTTTTAAAAAGTGGTTACAGAAGAAAGCAAAAACAATAACTGACCAGGATTTTTTTGGCTTACATCGTGTTGGATGGGCATATTTAAAGGAAGGATATAAAAAAGAGGCTGACCACTATTTTAATGAACTTATAAAATACTGTGAAAAAGTAAAAAAATTAGGAAGGGTTGAACCATTACGTCCAGTCTATGATCTGGCCGGTGCATATGCAATGATGGGAGACAGAGTAAAAGCATATGAAAATCTAAGAATATGGGCAAAAATACCTGTTTGTCCGTTATGGTGGCTGACATATTTAAAGTATGATCCTCTTTTTGACAGTATCAGGAATGATACTGAGTTTCAGCAGATTCTCAGAAATATGGAAGCAAAATACCAGGCAGAGCATGAACGTGTAAGGAAATGGCTTGAGGAGAAATACATGCTGTAGATTAAATAGACCTATCATAATGAATAACTCAAATGGCAATTTGGTCTTCTGAAATAAAAGAACTTGCGAAACTTTATGAATCTCTCAAAGGTCAGTTACCTGATCTGGAGAAGGAACTGGAGCAACTGATCAGGACTGAAGACCCAAATGTTATCATGCTTTATTCAAGGAGATGCCTGGAAGTGATAATAACTGATCTTTGTGAATGTGAACTCAAGAGACCACGAAAGACTGAACCTCTGAAGGGGATCATTGATAAGCTGCATAAGGAGGAAAAGGTTCCTTCTCACATTGTAACATCAATGCATGGTCTGAATGATTTATCAACCTATGGCACACATCCTAAAGATTTTGATCCTGAACAGGTGAAGCCGGTTCTTAATAATCTTGATATAATTAGCAAGTGGTATTTGAAATATAAAGAGACCCGGTCAGATATTATAATAAAACTAACTGAAGAAGTCGGACAGAATATTAATGTTACTAAAGAAGAAAAAAAGAGTAACATAATCCTGAGGAAAAGGTTGATAGGTTTAGTTTCAGTGATGATCCTGCTTATAATGTCTGTAATTGCAGTATTATTCTTCATCCCAAAACTGATACAAAAAACCGGAAAACAAACTGCTGGTGAAACAATAAAAAAAACAATTGCAGTTCTGCCTGTCCTTAATTTTACCGGTAATCCCGACCTGGGCTGGATTGCCGATATGATCCAGAGCGACCTGACCGGACAATTACAGGGGATCAGCAATCTGATTGTAAGGCCAAGGCAAACGACATTGCAATTCAGGAAAAGTGAAGAATCGGTTCAGCAGATTGCTAAAAAATTAAGCGTAACCAACCTCATTGAATCATCAATTAAAGGGAAAGAGGATAATCTCCAGATCGAAATAAGAGTTATTGAAGCTTTCCCTGAAGAAAGATACTTGTATCGTTCTTCATTCAGCCAGAGTTTTGAGGGGATGACAAATACATACAAAGAGATTATCAATAGAATTCTCAAGGGCATGGAAGTTAAGGCTACAGAAGAGGAAGAAAAGGTATTATCAGTCCAGCGAAAAGTTAACCCGGAAGTAAGGAAAGCCTGTGCCAGGGGACTGTATAATCTGAATCTGTTAACCAATGATGGTGTTGAGCAAGGGATAAAATATTATAAAGAAGCTATTGCGATAGATCCTGGTGACCCGGAACCTTATATCGAACTGGCATTGGCTTATGGAACTGCGGGCCACGGTGCAGGTATTCTTCCTGATGCCTTACAACAATCAAGAGCATATGCTCTAAAAGCTATCGAACTCGATCCGGATGAACTGCATCCCAATATTGGCGATGCTCACATTGTCCTGGCACAAAAGTATTTTTGTTATGATTATGATTTTGATAAAGCTTTATATCATCTAAAACGTGGCCTTCAGCTTAATCCAAACAGTCCTTTGGCACATTATCTTAACGGCTGGTATCTTGCTTTGATATATAAGGTTGATGAAGGTGCAGATGAAATGAAAAAAGCAATTGAGATTGATCCTCTTAATCCTCAATGGCCAGGCAATCTGGCATGGTTATACGAGTGGACAGGACGTAATGAGGAGTCACTCATTTATGTAGAGAACACAATAAAGGTTAATCCCAAATTTCCCATGGCATTATATATTAAGGGTATGGTTTTATCCAGCATGGGCCGGCATGAGGAAGCTATTGAAATACAGAAAGAAGCAAACGCCCTCCAAACAAGATACATGAGCGGATTGGGTGTTGCCTATGCCCTTGCAGGACAAAGAGATAAAGCGCTTGAAATAGCTTCTGAAATGGAAAAACAAAACAAGAGGTGGTTTACATGGGGACTTGCAGATATTTATGCTGCTCTGGGGGACAATGACAAAGCCATGTACTGGATTGAAGAAGCCTACAGGCAGAGACACGATTTTATTCCATGGTTAAGACACAATCCTCTATATAAAAATCTCCAAAACGATCCTCGGTTTAAGGATATTATTAACCGGCTGAATCTTCCTGAATAGATTATTTTTCATTTAATACTAAAAGTCTATGGCAAGTATTATCCCTAGGTACGAATATGATATCTTAATATAAGACTATTATGAAAATAGCAGCAGTTATCTTTAATATCGTTTTGTTTGGATTCATCTGTTTAGTTCTGGTGACCGATGGCCCAACCAAGGCAGCCATTTACATAGTTTTCACACTATGGTCACTCCTAACTCTGGTTTTAAGTTCAGTGGTGATTTCATATAGCGGGGCAAGCAATAAATGGCTGGACTTTCATTTTAAGAGGAAGGTCACGGAGAGACAGAATAATAGTGATGACCTGTCTTCCGCAAGCACTTTCATGAGAATCATGGCAATTATCTGTAATATCATATTCTTTGAATTGGTCTGCTGGGCTATAAGCCAGACAGAGAAACACGCCTGGCTTTGCTAAAAGAAGTAAAAGAATATAATAAAGATATTAGGGAGATTATAGGTACCGGTAATGTTGTGCCGATTATGCCAGAAATGGCAATATTGGACTCTGATAATAAATTTTATTATATGCAAACAGGAACAAGAATTAATGTAGCTGAGTGGGAGAAAATTAATTCGCTTCACGAATTTGGCAAAATCGTAGTTATTACCACCCACTCAAGGAAATATAATCTTAAAATACAACTGAATAAAAAAGAGAGGTGGCCTGGTCTATCTACCAGGGATACTCATTCTATTTCTAACTATTAGAGAATGCAGTGTCAAGAAAAAGAGGAACACCAAAAAGCGGCGGACGTCAAGCAGGAACGCCAAATGTAGTGACCCGAGAGCTACGAGAGAGGATAAAAATATTTCTTGAGGGTAACTTCGAAACCATTGAGAAGGACTTCATGACCCTGACGTCTGATAGAAGAGTGGTACTATATTTGTATCGAAGAGCAGGATATGATCTTTGGTTTAATGATAGCAGGCTCACAGGTAGACGAAGACTCTTCGTTAAATGTTATTTATCTTGGTAAATCCGGGAAGGCAAAAAAAGCCATGTTTGATAGTATTCGCCCTGACTGATGGAGAATAATGTAAATTTGTTTTGCATTTATTAACCTAAGCCTGATCAGTCATTAAAAATCGTTTGGTAGGGCACCTTTTTATTTTAATTATATTCTTTAGTGTCTTATTCGTATCTTTTATAGTTAATTTATTGGTGCCACGCGAGTGTCGCCCACTATTAAAACCACCGTGGAGGTCTCTGGATTCTTCCACGGTTCGAGAGACACAAAGCTCTTTTCGTTGTTCCGAGCATCAAACTGAAGCTAATTGATCCGGCCTACTCCAACGAGGACGACATCTCGAAACGCGTGGAGGTCGCTGGCAACCGTCTGTAGGGTGGCACTTGGCGAGATTTTGATTTTCTCGCTAGCGCGATACGTTGCGATCTGCTGGACCGTAAGGAGGGGCTGGATAGCAAGGGCTAGGATGCAGATACAGAGTGCCAGGTGTGCGTGGCTGTGTTTTTCCATATCAACCAACCCCTGCAATTTATTATATGAAATATGCGTTTTCTCATAGAAGTGAAAAAAGAAGATGTAGTCCATTAATATTACTCAATTATTGTATAAGGAATTAAAATAGTCCGGATAGTAGTCAACTCTGATATATTTTATAGTCTATATTGTACCAATATGAAATGCTTTTTAAAAACCATATTCATTGTTTTTTTTTCTGCAGGTTTTGCTGCGATTATGCTGTCTTGTAAGAAAATTACTGTACCTACTGTAACAACTGTTAGTGTATCTGGTATTATGCAGATAAGTGCCGTTTCAGGTGGTAATGTAATAAATAATGGAGGAGATGAGGTGACCGCCCGTGGCGTTTGCTGGAGCACTGCCCAGAATCCAACAACGGCCGATAGTAAAACGACAGATGGGTCGGGTAATGGATATTTCATAAGCAATATAACAGGTTTATCTGATGGCACAACCTATTATGTCCGTGCATATGCAACAAATAGTGAAGGAACATCCTATGGCGAAGAAATTAGTTTTATTACTTCTGTCACTGATTTCGATGGGAATGTTTATCAAACAGTTAAAATAGGCACACAGGTATGGATGAAAGAAAATCTCCGGACAACAAAATATCGTTATGGCTTTGCCATACCCAATGTAACGAATTTGGCAGACTGGGCAAGCGCTAGTACTGGTGCATACTGCTGGTATGATAATGATATTACAAATAAAAACATCTATGGAGCATTATACAACTGGTATGCAGTAAGCACAGGAAATCTGTGTCCCATTGGCTGGCATGTTCCCACCGATGCCGAATGGACTATATTAATCACATATCTGGGGGGTGAAACGATTGCAGGAGGAAAACTGAAAGAAGCAGGCATAATCCATTGGGCGAGTCCAAATACAGGAGCAACAAATGAAAGTGGTTTTACAGCCCTTCCTGGTGCTTGTCGTTTCACCGGTACAGCACTTGATCCCGAGGGATTCGCTGGCGTCAAGAGCGGTGGAATATGGTGGTCAGCTTCAGAGTACGATGCAACAAACGCTTGGGCTAGTAGTGTAATTTTCAATGATAGCAAATCGTTCAAAGGTCACCTGTCTAAGAACATCGGCAATTCAGTCCGCTGCATGAAGAATTAGAGCGCTCCATGAGTATGAAGCAGCATAAAGAAGAATAAAGCACACACTCTGCTTATTGCCTCAACGATGAATCAACCAACAAAGATATATGCTTATCCTCAGCCCTCGGAAATCAGCTCCAGAGTCTTTTCTATTTTACCAATATATTTGTTATCGATCTTGTTGTTAAAATAAATTTGACTTTGGTTTGAATGTGGCGTAACTTTGATAATAATCAATCATTTGTGATATTTTAATTATAATATTACCATTATGAAACGCTTCCTGGAAATCACAACGATTATTATCCTTTCCATTGGTTATATAGCAATATTGCAATCTTGTAAGAAAATAACGATACCTGATGTGAGAACTACAGAGGTTTCAGAGACTACCCCGACAACTGCCAAGTCAGGCGGTAATGTAAGAAATAATGGAGGAGCTGAGGTAACTGCCCGTGGTGTCTGCTGGAGCACTAATCAGAATCCAACAACTGCCAATAGTAAAACCACAGATGGGTCAGGTAATGGACTCTTTGAAAGTAGGCTAACAGAGTTAACTGCTAATACAGGATATTATTACCGTGCCTATGCTACCAATAGTGAGGGGACAGGTTATGGGGAAGATCTAAGCTTTACAACCCTTTTAAATAAACCTGATGCAGCTTTTACAGCTTCGTTAACAACTATTACGGCAGGTCAGAGTGTTCAATTTACTGATCAGTCCACAAATACCCCAAAAAGCTGGAATTGGGATTTTGGCGATGGCAGTACAATCAAAATACAAAACCCCTTGCATACTTATTCAACAGCCGGAACATATACAGTCAGTCTGACAGTTGAAAACAATAGCGGATCAGACACTGAAACGAAATCCAACTATATTAATGTAAATCCAGTTGTCATTGCGACTCTAACGACAAATACTGTTACATCTATTACTTCCACAACCGCTGTATCGGGTGGAAATATTACAAATGATGGAGGGGGTAATATAACTGCCAGAGGTGTTTGCTGGAACACTTCAGGAAATCCAACCATCACAGATAATAAGACTACAAATGGGATTGGTCCAGGGAGTTTTTCAAGTAATTTAACAGGATTATCTGATGGCACAACCTATTATGTACGTGCATATGCAACAAATAGTGCCGGAACAGCTTACGGTGACCAAATTAGTTTTATTACTCTGGTAACTGATATTGAAGGCAATATTTACAAAACGGTTAAAATAGGTACTCAGGTATGGATGGCTGAAAACCTTAAGGTCACAAAATTTAATGATCTTACTAATATCCCCAATATTCAGGATTTTGCCGAATGGGCTATTGCTGATTCTCCGGCTTACTGTTGGTACAATAATCAATCCTTTTATAAAGATATTTATGGTGCAATATATAATTGGTACACAGTAAATACGGGTAAACTTTGTCCTGTTGGCTGGCATGTACCATACATTTCAGAATGGGACACATTGAATAAATATGTTGAACGTGATTCCAAAAAGCTTAGGGAACCTGGTTATAATCACTGGACTTGCCAGGAACAGGGTACCAACGAAACTGGTTTTACTGCTCTTCCGGGAGGTTTACGCTATAGCAGCGATTGGTATCAAAATACAAATGGTTTCGGCTTAATTAATAGTGAAATTTGGTTTTGGAGTGCTTCAATTCCTCAAGGTAGTCCTCAAAGCTTTTTTATTTATTGTACTGGCACCCAATCAGCTCATAACGACAGCTATCAGGATGGTCGTTATATTCGTTGTATTAAGAATTGATTACAATTTAAAAACAAAACAATTTTCTGAGCTCTGAAATCAGCTATGTTTCAGTGATAACCTTGTTATACTTAAAGACCTTTATAATCAAAATACTGCATGCCAGTTTCAGCCTTGAAAGGCATATTCCCTTAACCACTTCGTACTCTTAGTGCATGCTAATCTTTCAGGCATCGTACGCTATAACCACCTCTTTTACTGTTGCAGTAAGGGTAAAGATTAGCAGAATTAGAATAAATGGTATGGTTCCAGGCGTTTGAGGCATCGTACTCTGTAGCTGAATACCAGGAACCGGAATAAGTAATATTATTGTATGTACTAGCTGCGTTACGAAAACCGCCTGGGAGAGCTGTAAAGTCACTTTCATTAGTAGCACCTGCATTAGGACTCTCCCAATGGAATGAACCAGCTTCTTTAAGTTTTCCTCCTGCTGCGTTTTCTCCTCCCAGATAAGCCGTTAATATTGTCCATTCCACCTCGGTGGGAACATGCCAACCATCAGGGCATAATTTGTTTGTGCCGACTGTATACCAGTTGTAAAGTGCGCCATAGGTATTTCCATAGATTGCCGCATCGTTATTATACCAGCAATAACCAGGAGAAGCAAGATTACTCCACTTTACATTGTCTGAGACTAAAGGAATGTCACTTCCATCTTTATATCTGGTTGTTCTTAGGTTTTCTTTCATCCATAGTTGAGTTCCTATCTGTACCGTACTATATTTATTACCATCAATATCAGTAAGAGGTAGGCTAGTAAACTCTACCTGGTTCCCATAATTGGTCCCCTCACTATTGGTAGCATAGGCACGGACATAGAATTTAGTATTTGCCGTTAAGTCGGTTAATATGCTGGTAAAATCACCATTACCTGAACTATCGTTTGTTTTCCTGGAACTCGTAGTTGGGTTTTCATTAATGTCCCAACAGACACCACGGGCTGTTACTTCGGCTCCTCCATTATTTGTTACCTTACCACCTGATTCGGCTCTTATCTGAGTAATGTTTGTGGCTGGTTTTGTTGTTACATTAGGTAATGTGATTTTCTTACATGATTGCAGAATTACTGCAAGACCAATGGAAAGAATAACAATTACTGTGATTTTCAGGAAGCGTATCATAGCAGTATTATTTAAATTAAAATATCTCTCTGAGTTAATCACTGTCAAATTTACACCTTGTTTAATCAAATGTCAAGCTTATTTACAATCCCACATCGCAGAACGTACAGCGGGAAACCTCTTTATACTTGATGGAAGGTAGCAGGAGGAAACAGATAGGGAATTAAATGAATTACAGTATTTTCATTGAGTGCCGAGTGCGATAACTTCCTTATATTCTTTTTCAGTCAATCCTTCAAAAATAAAGTAGGAAGGATTCAGTGGTTTACCATTTTTCCTGACTTCGTAATGCAGGTGAGGCCCTTGACTCAAGCCTGTATCACCCACACGGCCAATAACATCACCCTTTTGCACAATTTTGTTTTTATATACCTCTAACCTTACCAGGTGACCATATATGGTTCGATATCCAAATTTATGTTCGATCACACATGGACGCCCATAACCGTAACCTATCTGTTCCTCAGTATTAATTACTTTCCCGTTGGCGGTTGCCACTACCGCAGTGCCTACGGGTGCTTTAATATCAATCCCGGTGTGCATCCTTGGTTCATTCAGAATAGGATGATCGCGTATACCAAATCCTGAAATTATTTGGGCATCTTTTTTCGCAATGGGGTAAGAAACAGGGATGGACATAAAAATCTTTTTCCTATTGTCAATTGCTTTAAGCAAGCTAACAATACCTTTTTCCAGATATTTTTGCTGACGGTCGAAACTTATAATAGAAGAATCATAATTCTTTGTAAACCAATCTGATGTACTATATTTGTTTATGTCCTCTGAGTATAATGCAGAATAGTTCTTATAATTTCTAACAAATTCGCCTATACGATCTGCTTCAGGTGAATCTGTATAAACCAGTTCATCATAAAGTTCATCAAAAAGACGGATCTCATTCGTCAAATTATATACTTTTAAAATTGAAGCTTCAATTGCTTCTATATGTTCTTTGGGAGTGTTTTTTATTTCACCTTTTGTTGTACTAATATTTTTTGTCTCAGGTTTGAATATAAAGATTAAAGTAAAAACAATACCAAGAATTATGATCAGGATCACAGTCAGAATAACAAGGTTAACTGAATTATTTTCCTTGGGAAATGAGCCCTGGGTTGGATTCATAGAAAGGTATTAACGAGATGTTTTCTTAAGTTTACTTATTTCATCTTTGAGACCTTTATTTATATCCAAATAATACCTCAGTGAATCCCGGCATTTTATTAATTGATTTTGTAATTTTTCTGATTGTTTTTGCAGGTCTCCAAAATTTTTACTTAAATTTTCTATTTCAGATTTCATAGATATATTATCCTTTTCAAGTTCATCCCTTTTATCCATTTGCCGCTGTAAATCATAATCTACAGATTGTGTAACACCTTTTGTTGCTTCCAGTTGTTCTTCCAGTTTAAATTTACTATCATAAGCTGATTCCAAAGCGAAATAAATATCTACAATATTCTTGTACATTGGATATTGCCAGGATTCTTCATCAACTTTCCATTCACTCATTATTTTCTTGAGTGAGGTTTCAATATCACTTTTGGTAGCATTCGGATCCAGAGTTTTTTCTTTATAATTTGACAGATCCTTCAATTTTTTTGTAGCATCTTCAATATTGGGTTGAAAAACTTCTTCCTGAAACAGTAAATCTTTCTTTAATTCTTCAACCTGTTTCCTTAATGTACTATCCGTCATTTTATTTACGTTCATTGTGGAGAATCCCAATAACATGGCCAGGGCAAAACAAAGTACAAATAAACCGACTACTTTAAAAAACGCTCTTGCTCTTTCATTACTATTAAGTGGTTTCATTACAGATAGTTTAATCGTTCTTAAATATCCTGCGACAATAAAGCAAATCGTTTTCTTTTATTTCATTGCTGTAAACAGAACTGTCAGGATCAATAACTTCTTTTAAGCCAAATAATTTATTCCTGACTTTTTTAAAAATCCAACCGCAAGGTTCATGGCTATCATTGAGATAAGAAACAGGTCCTTCGGGATGCCTGCCATTATAATCGTTGATAAAAAAATAAAACAGGCGGCCAACTTCCATTCCAATAGGTGCTTTCGCCCTGAAAGTTGTCAATCCGATACTACTCTCATTTTTATTAAAAATGAAACTTATTACAATAGGATTTTCTAATTCTTCATCGGAGGGGTCATCAATATTTTGATCAACAGGGTAATACCATAGTTTAAATGCCTTTGGAGGTACGTTAAGCAATTCATCAACCGATTTATTGAGCAGTACAGGGATCAGAAACCACAGCAATGATAAATACCATACCAGAGGAAGCTGGTGTTTCTGCAGGTCTGATAATGATAAAATGCTGAAAAAAAACCCAAGGAAAAGTATGCTAATGATAAAGAGTAACTGCAAATTGAATGGCTGATCTTTATACCAGGGAAGTGTAGCCGGAACCAGAGCTATGTGCAAAATACCTATTATTAATATAAATACCTGGGCACAAACTAGTAGAAGAATCTCGCTTACATTAAGATCAAATAAGTTAATTAAGGTAGGAAAAGCAAGTAAAAGAGAAATCAGGAAAATATATATGATAGAAGCTAACCCATATTTTTTCAATGCTTTTATCCTTTTAAACAAGATAATAAGGATCCCACCAGAAAATATCAAACTGACCACTTTCAAAGCTATGCTTGCTGGACTCATTCTTACTTGGGTTTGTTGAGTAAAAATAACAAAGAATTCGAAAAATTCCTATATGATAACAGTGATTTTGGGAAAACATTATCGCTTTGAGAATATCTTCCCTATCAAATCACGATCTAATTGTTAAGATTTGCTTTTCCCCATTAAATAATTGATTTTTAGCTACTGTATCAGGGGGGGAAAACAATACTCTAAAAATTCCATGCTAAGCCCACTGCACAGCCCTTGTCCAGAGGGATTAAATTCATACTCAGAGTTTGTTTATTTTCCCGTATTTTTATCGACTGAATGATCACCTGCGAAACGCAAGCTCCGGCTACAACTATGGCTGAATAACCTATTGTTCCATGGGTTTTAGATTTTTTCAATAGGTCTTTAGTACCTAAAGTTTTGTAATCATTCCACAAGCTATTAGACTTTATCAGGCAATAGGTTCCAATGCCTGCAGATGCAACAGTTGAACCCAACCAAATAGTCCTCAGTTTTTTGTGTTTTTGCAGATCCTGCTCATTCCCCTTGCCAACGGCAACTGCTTTCTTAATATCATGGCTTGATTTGGTTTTACTGTTGCCAGCTTTCAGTTCAACATTATAAGTACCTCTTGATTTATACTTATGAACAGGGTTTTCCAAAGTTGATAAGTTATTTTCTTTTGATGTCAAATCTCCAAATTTCCAGGAATAAAGATCAGCGTTGTTTGACTTATTCTCAAATTTTACCTCAAAGGGTGGTTTTTTGCCCTGGATTTTATACTCGAAATTGGCTAAGGGCTCAATCCTCTTACTGGCAGCAACATCAACCGTTACTTTATTAATGATGTCTTTAAATTCATTAGGAAAGTCCCATAATATAACCTTATTTTTCCCAGGTGCAACTTTATTACCCCAGGAACCAGTTAAAGTATTATCCTGGGGTTGTATTATTTTTTCATTGTAAAACAAGTTCAGGATAATATCAAAAAGCTGGGTCGTATCAGGAAAAACCAGGTCATACTTAATTACAAGCTGTTTCCCGTCCAATGAAAGATATCTGTATATGTTTGAAGCGAAATTTGTCTCCTGTCCGGTAACATAATTAATTGAGATGGAAGTAAGGATTAAAAGAATGAAAAACCTAGCCTTATTTTTCATAATGATATGGATTTATTTGCAGGTATCCACCAGAAAGGATTAGTATCCGAATCATATAGATTATCAGTCTCTCTAACCCAACCATAAAAATCCATGCTGAATAAAATTCCCAGTAGGAAATTAATTGAAGTTTTCATGGTATTCTTCTGGTTCATTGAACTATTAATAATGAGCGGATATTAATATTGAAAAATTACAAAAAAAAACTATAAGAATCAAGAATTTCAAGAATTAACCTTAAATCTGTTCTAAAATGTCAGAGGAATGATTAATTAGATCGTTACTGGAGAAAATGACCTAACTATTCAAATAGAATTAAAGTCGATTTACAGATACATTCTGTCACAAAAAACTTAAGTACGACTATTGACTTTGGTTTTTTTTAATTAATTTTATATAGGTGAATTATATTATAATAGAAAATAAGCATGGGTAAACCAGCTGCTCGTGTAGGTGATATGCATGTCTGCCCGATGATTACACCGGGTGTTCCACCCATTCCGCACGTAGGAGGACCAATCCTTCCGCCAGGTTGCCCAACAGTCCTTATCGGTGGCATGCCTGCTGCTGGAATGGGGGATATGTGCACTTGTGCAGGTCCTCCGGATTCCATTGTGTTAGGCTCAACAGGTGTTTTTATAGGGGGTAAACCGGCCGCCCGTATGGGTGACATGACTGCTCATGGAGGATCTATAGTGTTGGGACTTCCCACGGTTTTAATCGGTGAAACAGGCAGCGGGGGTACAGGAGGAGGTGCTGCCGGTGGATCTGATGGAGGAGGTGGCGCTGGGAGTGGAGCAGGAGCAGGAGGTGGAGCTACTGGCGGAGCAGAACCTCCTCAGATACAGACTTTTAAAGCAGCAGCAAAGGATGGTATCCCATTCTGTGCTGAATGTGAGGAAGCTAAAAAAAAGAAATAAATCTGCTTTTTTCGCATTAATTTTATTAATGATGACACCATTATCTGACCAGGCATCCGAAATAAATGTAAAGGGAAAGACAGTTGCGGATTTTTTATGGGACCAGGCAGAGAATAAAATGTGCAATTTGTATGCTATTGTTGACTCAGCAAGAAATGATGAAATTTTTAAGTATTTCCTGACAGATAATGTTGTTTATCGGTCCCTTTTTGAAGGGAAAATGGATATAAAGTATTTCGGAGTTTCGGGTTTCCTGATTGAGTGTAAGAAAGATTCAATACTTTTAAATTGGCTTACTACTAAAGCTTGGGGCGATAGTTGTTCAATCTTTTTTGTCTCCAAAGCTCCGTTTGATGAAGTTTTCAAGCATTTACAAAAATTTAATCGCGTTTATCTTGAAGGCGACGATGTGGTCTATTTCAGATATTATGATCCACGTGTTTTACGCGTCTATCTGCCAACCTGCAACAGTAAGGAGATCAAGACCTTTTTTGGAGAAACAGAGAGTTTCTTCGTGGAAGGTGAGAATCCGGAAGTTCTGATAGAATTTCAAAAACACTCAACTTTATGGTCAGATAAAATAATGATTTACAATCATTTAATTGCGCGAAAGGCTTTTTTATAGTGAGTGCAAGATTTTTCTCAGACACCAAAATACAAACATAAATTTGATATAAGTATTATAGGAATCTCTGTGAATATATATTTTGAATTTAAGCGATCTGAAATATCATTGCTTCCATGCGGACATAAATGCAGGTATATTTGATTTTAACCCGGATTCTATGCAAAAAGACATAGAAGGTAAAACAGGGCTGATATGGGGAATGCTAACTTTTGAAAAGAAGGTGAAAACTGAACGGAAGAAGAAGGAAGCTGAAAAGAAGAAATAGTGATAAATTGGTAAATGGAATGTTTTGGAAAAACCTCTTTCAATCGGATTATCTTTAGTTTATCATCACCATGCTCCCTTTGACAGTCATAACACCACTGGATGATACCTCTGCAGTGGCACCTCCCGTGGCTTTTAATGAAGCATTGGCCTTAATTTCGACCGAAGTAGCTTTTGCTTCAAGCATAGTCTGTGCTTCGGTTTTAATTTCCATCGCTTTTTGTTCCAGTCCTTTCTGTGCCTCGATTTTGATATCCATAGCTTTTTGTTCAAGTCCCTGCCCTGCTTCAATTTTCATTCCATTCTGAGCTTTGATCTCAATCTCCTTTGCTTTGATGGTCAGTTTCTCCGTTGCTTTAATGGTGATCTCTCCATTGGCAGTATCCAATGTAATTTCATTCTTGTTGTTTGTGTCGTAGATCCTGATTTTTTCTTTACCAGATTCGTCATGCAATTCAATGGTTTGTCCGCTTACTGTGCGGATGGCATGAATTTTAGCATCCTTGTTGTTATAATCGCCCGCCCAGGCAGAATCTGGAGGTTTGGCTTCATCGAACAGGGCTCCGAGGCAATAAGGCTTTTCTACATCACCACCTTCAAATCCGATCAGTACTCTTGTGTCGACTGCTGGCACAAAGTAAATTCCTGATTTTTCCTGTGTGTATGGAGTAACCACGTTAATCCAGGGGGTCATCATCCTCTTGTTTTCCATCCAGGGAAAATGGATGCGTACCCTGCCCAGTTTTTTCGGATCCCTATTGTCAGCAATAGTTCCTACTTGTTCAAAGGTGGTTTTAATATAATAAGGATTAGTATTCTCCGGAATTTTTAACTTTTCCGGGATAGCCGTAAATCTATTACTGTATGAAAGCAGATTATCGAAACTGTGCTGAACAGAAGTAACCAAATAACTCCCGTAATCCATTGGCGGATCCGTCGCTTTCTGTTTGGGGCAACTAATTTTAATATACTCTCCCACTGATAAAAATGGATTGATCGAAGATCCGGATAAATCTGACAGGTTTGTTGCATCGCTTTCTTCATCCCGCTCACCGGCTTTGTCAATAGCTTTTTGAAAGTCATTGTCATTCACATTCAGGGATTTGTAATAATGAATCCCTTCAACGTGAAATAATTCTTTTGATTTGCTAAGGGCATGTTTCCCATAATCATTTAAAGCGTCATTAACTTTTACTGCTCCCGACTTAAACCGGTATATATCCGTTTTAACAGGATCAACCGACATAAGGCTAAATTTCACAGGATTCACCCTAAGCTGGTAGTTGAAATCTGTAAGATCATAGCCAATTGTCAGTTTTTGCTCTTTTTTGGGCTCAGGCAATTCCCCGAAAATAATCTTTTCTCCGTTGAAAAAAAACCATTCTCCATACCTGACGGAAAGCCGTGTCAGAAACTCAAGGTCACTTTCTTCGTACTGGACGATGTAAGGATAACTGAATTTATCATGTGGTTTGACGGTTATTTTAATAGTATATTGTTTTAAAACTTCCTTTACGATATCCTCAAGGGTTTTATCCATAAATACCCTGTTAGTGGGTTTACCGGTTAAAGAGATTTCTTCCGAGCGTCCCGAAATTACTATATTATCATTATCTGCCATTCCACTTCGGGATCCTTGTATCCCCGTCACAAGACCCTTTAAAAGCAAAATATCTTGATCAACATCTTTAACCCTAATCCTGGTTTGAATGATAACCTGGGAACCCAGGTAATCTGCGGCATTTTTTATCAGGAATGAATCAAGTTTTTCGATGGCATCATACCTGCAGGTAATTTCAAAATTGTCAATCCCGTAAATATTCTGATCAATGGAAACATACACGAAATCTTTAAGTGGGTTTCCATCAATCCCGATGTCTAATTTTAAAACAGTAGCCATTATTATGCAAAATTTCTTTTAATCAGTTGGTGCCCAGATATTTTCGTGCTTAACGCCAGTCACTTTTATTATTCGTGAAGAAATGACCAAGCTAATAACAATGTCTGATTCGTCAGAGAAACTTTCGTGGTAACTGACCAGGACTGCATCCTCAAATTCAATTGATCTATGTGGACCAGTATCGACAACACCGGAAAAAGTAATTTTACCATTTTTCCTTTCATCACGACTTATCATCCAATTGATGATTTCGTTATCATTAATCCCCGGAATAGTAACATTTATCAAACCTGCCCTGACATTTGATGACGCCATTCCGCGATTGTCGACAACCTGTGAAAAGCTGAAATCGCAGGATAGTATTTTAATCCCTTTTTCCTCCTGGCTATGTCCTTTAATATGTAATCGCGCAGTTAATGACATAAAATTATAAATGATTATTTAACAAATTTAATGGCAAAATCCTTCTGACCTGAAGGCCAATAAAACGCAACTCCAGAGCAATAGTTTCTATTTTCCTAACTAATAAGAATTTAATAAAAATTAAAAGCTTTAGATTGGCCACTCGTTCACGTGTTCTCCATCACCCATTTTTAAGGATTTAGCCGAAAGGGTGATGGATTCAGTCATAGCCCCTGTTCCTGAGCTGTCAAATGATTCCTTGTAGCCAACCATGTATGCTTCTTTAATTTCAAGCTCTTTCAGTTTGGCATTCTCCTCCCGCTTATTAAATGTGATGGTGGCATCTTTTTTCATATAACTATCGCACATCCATTCAAATAATTTACCGCTATCTGTTGATTCTACCTCCAGATCTATAACTCCACCCCTGGTTACAGATGAAGGTCTTCCAGTAACATCATATTCCTGATTTAATTTGTAATGGCAGGAAAGAACATTGTAGTCTTTACCGTCAACTTTGAAAATTGCTTTAAATGACATAATTTTTAGTTTTTAAGGTTTAAAAACATTTGTTAATCACTGAATAATTATAAATCTGTTAAGAGAGAAATTTTATGAATCATGCCACTGAAATCAACCCAAGAGAAAACTTTAAAAATATTATTTTTGTTTGTATTCAGTTTCCCATTCGTTTCCATCATCTCCTTTTTGTCCGTCCATTTTTATCATAAAGGTTTTGGCCGGGAAATAAGGTGTCATATGAATGTCAAGGTAAATCCGGTCTTTTTGAACCGGATCCTGTTCAAACCTCGCTACAGAGAATTTTTCAATCAGTTTACCAGGCCCTGTTATTCCATCCAGAAAGCGGACAATTTGCCCCATTATTTCTTTTCTCGTTGTTGCATTGAAATTCTCGAAGGCCCTCCGGTTCAGGAAATCCATCAGTACTTTGGTTACATAATCGAAAACCCTTACAACAGAATAGGTCTGAAGTCCGAGATTATCACCGTTGAACAGCGTTTTGGCTGAAAAAGCCATTACCTTGCCGTATTCGTTTACCATAGGAATAAGTCCAAGTTTTTCAAGATTGGCGATTTCACTTTTTTTCAGGTTGAAAGTAACACCGCCTACTTCGCTGATACTTCCATGCTTTTTGCCTGCGGCTACCTGTGACATCAAGGTCTGGTAAATTGTTCCGGCCAATGCACCTGAGGGTGGAACATACAACACATCTTTTTCATCGATTTCATTAAATTTATCGCGTCCTACCAGCCAGTTGCAGGTCATCATAACATTCGACCTGTACATGTCGCCTCCTGTAAGGTTACTGGCTTCAAAAAGTTCCATCACATCATCCGGTGTATCGAGATGTTCAAAATCGGTAACAAGCATTACCTTGTTCTCATTTGCGATTTTTGCCCATTTTTCAACCACCTTGTTGGAGCCGAGATAACCAGGTACAACAAGTATGCTATAGTTCTCCCTTAAATCAAGCCTGTCGTATTTCTTGACAAGTTCTTCACGTATGGAATCAACAAAACGGGTGTCGTCAAGATCTTTCAATTGTTCCAGTGAGGCATTCATAAAACTGACGTTTTTTACCTTGCTGCTGCCTGTATTTTTGAAAAACAACGCCATCGTGCGATATGATTTTTCAAGGTCACGGGTAGCCTCTATTGCTTTACTAAGGTTTTTCTTAAGGGTAGTTTCAACAACTTCTGTGCTTGCTTCGCAGTTTTCAATCATTTCTGAAATTTCGTTTGACGAATTAAGAACGGCAGCCCACAATTCAAGAACCGTTTTTAATTCTTCCCGTTCACTTTTCCGGGCCGCCTCAGTAAGGAAGATCTTTTTGCGGGCTTTCCTTTCGGGATTCAGATTCTGAACTCCGTCGATTGCGGATTCAAGCATGTCGAAGCCACCAACCTTTTCCAGCTGTTTCATTGAACTTGTAAGCAGCTCCTCAGGTTTTTCAACCTGGCCAATATTTTCAGCTACTTTTTCTTTAAACTGTTCAATATTTTGTTTTGATTTTTCCTGTAATGCCATATTATTCAATGTTTGTGGTTCAACAATTATACCTGTTCAATTTCTTTGCTTAATGCATAAATTGCATTGAGGATTGCCTGCCGCGTATCAGGATTAGAAAGTGCCTTACGCAGTAGATTATTACTTCTGAGCTGCTTGATAATTTTAAAATACTGTTCCTTTTGAATCGTCAGGTCTTTAAGTGCAGAACTTTGTGCAACGATGCCTTTGGTACCAAAGTCAGCCAGGTTGTGAAAGGAAAGTTTTTCTTCCTTTGATCTCCCTTCAGTATCCTCAAATTCAACATCAATTTCGGGTCTGAAATGGTTAAAAACATCATCAATGCTAGTTAATCCTTCAACGATCTCAGGCTTTACCGGTGGTTCGGTAGTAAGTTTTTCAATCATTAGGGTCCGGTTTTGTGGTATTTCAAGGATAGCTTCACTGGCATCACCTTTCACCTCGGTACCACCTATTCCATACGTGTCCATATTTATTTTTGATTTAGTGAATAAATTGATTTATATCTAATTGATAATTAATACTAAACAGTGTTCCATATCACATTACCATTCTCTCCAAGCGTGAGTTTTACTACGGATCCTCGCCGGATTTCATCAGCAATTATCATTTTTGAAAGGGGTCGTCGCAACTGGCTTCTGATGACCCCAACAATAGGTCTGGCGCCATACTTTGGTGAAAATCCAGACATGGCAAGTTTTTCTTTCACTTCCTGACCTATATCAAGACTTATGCCTTTGTCTTTCAATGATTTGTACAGGCTCTTCATGTGGATATCAAATATTTTTACCACATTTTCCTTGTTGATGGGGGCAAAAGGAACAATTTCTGTTAACCTTCCAAGAAATTCCGGACGGAAGTGATTGCTCATGATTTCCATCAGGTTATCAGAAGTGGGAATTTCTCCTTTTTCAAAAGAATCAACAATATACTTGCTTCCTATATTGGAAGTAAACAATATGATGGCGTTAGAAAAATCGCCTTCTTTTCCCAACCGGTCGTGAAGTTTCCCTTCATCAAGGATTTGCAGGAAAATGTCGAAAACCGAGGTGTGAGCCTTTTCAATTTCATCAAAAAGAACAACGGAATATGGTTTTTGCCTTATCTTATTGACAAGAAGTCCTCCTTCTTCATAACCCACATAACCGGGAGGTGCACCGTATAGCAATGCAGCTGAGTGTTCTTCTTTAAACTCAGACATATCAAAACGGGTCAGGAAAGACTCGTCCTGGAAGAGAAATTCAGAAAGCGATTTAGCAAGCTCAGTTTTTCCTGTTCCTGTAGGCCCAAGGAAAAAGAAAGATCCGATAGGCTGACCGGCTTTGTTCAATCCCGACCGGGATTCAAGGATAGCTTCAGCAATACTTTTCAATGCGTGGTCCTGTCCTACTACCCTTTTCTTCAGATGCTGCTCAATATTCAGCAACCTGTCTCTCTCCTTACTCTGTACTTTGCCCAGGGGAATGCCTGTACGGGCCGAAACAATTGCTCCAATATCCGATTTATCAAGTGCTTCTATCTTGTCTCTGGCATTTTCTTCCAGGCTGCACAGAACTCTTTTGCAGTATTCATAAATTTCAGCTCCGGAATTAAACTGATCAGTTACCTCTTCCTCATTTAATTTCGAAAATAAGATGGGCGAAATCTGATTTTTCAAATCGGTGTAGAACCATTCCAGTTCACTTACTCTTTGATTTTCCTCACTTTCCGGTTTCAAACTTTCCAGCTGCCGGGTCAGTTCTTCAATCTTAATTGATGAAATATCAGTCATCAGCCTGACTCCTGACATTGCATGGTCGATAAGATCGATAGCTGAATCGGGAAGAGATCGCTCTTTCAAAAACCTTTTTGAGAGCCTGATGGCTTCTGAAATAATTTCCTCGCTGGCTTTCAGTTTATGGTGGTTTTCGTATGCAGGTACTATCTCTTTCAGCATTCTTAAAGCTTTGGATTCGTCAGGTTCTTCAATTTTAACAATCTCGAACTGTCTGTCAAAAGCTTCATCGGTTTCAATGAATTTAGTATAGTTGTCAATGGCAGTAGTACCGATGATTGTCAGGTTGCCACGTGATAATTCAGGCTTCAGCAAGTTGGCAGCACCTGCAGTCCCCCCCTGCTGATCGAGCAGCATGTGAATCTCATCAATAAACAGAATTGCTTTATCAAACTGTTGAATTTCCTTGATGATGCTTTTAAGTCGGTCCTCGACTTCACCCTTATATGAAGCTCCTGCGATCAGTGAGCCGAAATCAAGTTCAAAGATCCTCGCAGCTTTCAGGTTTTCAGGTACTTTACCTTCGACAACCATCTGGGTAAAACCGTTTACCAGAGCTGTTTTTCCGACGCCGGCATCTCCAAGAATCATGACATTGGATTTGGATCTTCGACCAAGGATTTCCGCTATTGTCCTCAATTCGCTGTCACGTCCTACCACCGGATCAAGTTTTTTCTGAATCGCCAGTTCATTTTTATCAATGCAAAATTTTAAAATGGCGTTGGTTCCGGTCTTTTTATCTTTAAAGGCTGCGGATACATCTGACGACCCGACCATACTTTGCAGGTCGCTTTTGGATTTTATAGCTTCAAGAATTTCCTGTGATGTAAGAGTAAATGATTTAAGTTGCTCATGAGTAAATCCAACGCCGGGCATACAAATGGCCACCAGAACACATAGCGGATCTGTTTTGTCCCTCGAAAGTTTGATTCTGATGTTGTCGGCTTCCCTCAAGACGGCTTTGAACTGGTCATCGCCAGATGGATTTTCAATTGTCCTGGCTGCTTTTGGACCAGATTCAATTCTCACATCAGCCCATTCTTCCAGATAGTAAATATCTTTGTCGAGGGAGAGCAAAAAACCGGTAAGGCCAACATCTTTGTGAAAAAGGGCTTTCAATAAGTGAGATGGAGATATCTTTTCATGGGAATATTCCTTGGTAAGCGATTGAGCAATATTAATGGCAAGCTTCAGCTCATCAGAAAACTGAATTGTTATATCACCATTCATTTTGGTGAATTTAGTATTTCCAATATAAAATTATGACTTTTTTTTAATTAATGAATATTTTAGCGATCTATTTTTTTACTTTCTGAATTTTAGCAGAATACGCTTTCTAAAAAACGCATAAAATGATGAATTACATTGCCAAATTGTATATTTTTGTATAAAATCACTTCAATTTGTCAAGATTAGATGCAATATCACAATATATCAATCAACTTCCATTTGACCTGAAAGCTGAAATGCTTGTTGCCGTCATGGCAGAACAGAGAGTTGACCTGAGAGAAATTCTGGCAGCTTTCGACGGTCAGTTAAAGAGAGTTTGGTCCAGGGATATTGCCCGATCGACCTTTGATCACCTTGAAACCGGCGATAATATGCTCTTTTTACATCTGAACCGAGATGGAATATATGATGTCCTTCCTGAAGCACTTTTCCATGGTAATTACGGGAATGAAGATCAATCGGCAGAAGAAATGGCCAAAGATTCAATGAAATTGAGGGCTGAAGAAAAGGAGGCACGCTTGTTCTTTCAGCCTTTTGAGAATGAGATTTTTTTGCAGAGAGTGCAACTGGCTATAATGGAAAATGAATTATTCAAAAACATAAATGCTGAATTTCTCACGGCTATGATCCCCTACTTTTGGAGAATTGACCAAGATTTGCCTGAAAATTATGTCATCCGTTTAAAAAAATTATTACCTCTGGTAAATCGGATAACCGGAGATTTTAATCTTACCGCCCAGTGTCTTGAATATATTCTGAAGGAAAAAGTTAAGATCACCAATTCTTCGGAACTTCCTGATGATGTTACTGATGCAGATTTTCATTATTCAGGAGTGTTAGGCAATAGTATGCTGGGTATCGATACGATCTCCGGTAACCTTGGAGATGATTTTGTCGACCGTCTCATATTCTCCATCGGTCCAATTATTAATCCTGAGACCAATGAACTTGTTAAGGATGGCAGCATGAAAAGGTTCCTTGACTGTTTTTACAATTATTTTGTTCCATTTGAATTTGAAATAGATACAAAATATATTTTGGAGACTGAACAAAGTCTGTTTACATTAAATGACAGTACTGATACTGATATTTCCTATCTGGGTTATAATTCTATAATACAATAAAAATGATTTTAAAATAGATAATTATGCCAGCTCCATTAAAATACGAAAACGTTAACTGGATTAACGGAATGAAAATCAAAAAAGATCATTTCATCCAGCAAGAAAACTCATTTGAAGATAAGGTAAAGGATGTAGCTGCCTGTTTTCTCAATAGCTTTAATTATGGTTTATTGCCGATTTGGGGAGGCAAAAGTACTTCATTTAAAGTGGACCTAAAAATCAGCAATCAGAAATTTCTAAATATTTCTGTCTCTCAGTTAAGGGCATTGACACAGGGAGGGGCCAGAATTGAGATACTTGAGAGCAATAATCCAGTTGAATTCTCTGTTGATTTGACTGGTGAAATTGAAGCCAGTAAAAAAGAAGATTGCAGGGTATTTTTCATCATGCTGACTGTCGATCATTTTCGAAGAGAACCTTTTGGAGAATTAGAAACTGACGAAGATCCTCCGCGATACCCTTATACCAGACCTTCATTAAAGGTTAACCTGATACAAGAAAACCAGGTTTCCCGTGAAGGCATACTTCCTTTTTCTTTGTTTATCGGGAAAATTTCTATCAGGCCGGACAGACTGGAGTTGTTGGAGGACTATCTTCCTTCATGCATGACCTTAAGCAGCCACAGCCGGTTAATCAGTTTTCATTCGACAGTTGAGAAGTTTTATAACCAACTGGAATTGAATCTTTTAAGTATAATCGGCAAAATCAAGGAAAAAGGGCAGGATTCTACTCTTGCTCTTACAGTACTGGCTCTGGCGCAAAACATTCTTAATTTTATAAGCACAAACAATTTGAAAATCAGGTGGCAGCTTATTGATCAGCCTCCGTTATGCTTATTTGAATACATTGCAAGTTTTGCAAGGATCATCAGGAATACTATCGATTGTAACACTGCTGCGCATAAAGAAGAACTTCTGAATTATTTCACAACCTGGTCTGAGTTAAAACAAGGGGACTTTGATAAACTTTTAGTTTACTGCATAAACTTTGAATACAACCACAATGAGATCTCAAATAATATAGTGCAGTTTTCCGAGTTTGTGCAGATAATGACTTCGCTTTTCACCAAGCTGGAATCCCTGGCTTACATTGGCAAAAAGAAAGATACCAGCATTTTTGTGAAGGAACAGACTGGTAAAAGAAGTTTCCTGGCTGATTAGGTGTCATTAAGAAATGGACGATATCAAGAAATGTTTACATCTTTCCTTAATATACCGATCAATTTTAAAGACATCAGACAAAAAGGTGAAGCTACCAGGATTAGTGTAAACGACTCTATTCATAACATGATGCATTTGATTATCACCACAACATTCGGTGAGATTAGGCACAATCCATCCTTTGGTAGTGACTTATGGAAATTTGACTTTGAAAATATTTACAATTTACCTTCATTTAAAGAAGAACTTAAAAATTCATTGCGTAATTCTATTCTGAACAATGAAAAAAGGCTGGTAGACATTAATGTTGAACTTCAGATTCAACAAGTTGAAGTACCGACAAAAGTAAGTAACAAGAGAATTAAGATCCGGATAATATATATTGTCAGCGGGGTCATTGAAAAAACAAATGAGGTATTCACTCACAAGGATAAGTTTTATATCGGACCGTTATCTTACAGTTGAAACGAAAAGTTTCAACAGAATTTCATTAACATATTGAAATCAGGATGTCAACAAACTCAAAAGATGCTATAAAAAGCAGGATGATAAGAAACGCATCCGCTATATGGGGATATCCAGATACACAGGATATCAATTCATTCGATCCTGTAGTAGGAATGATAATAGGGGCTTTAGCTGAAGAAATCTATAATATATCAGAAGAGATAAAGAAGACAGATGCACGTATTGTTGAAAAACTATTTGATCTCCTCATCAGCCAGGATGTCTTCAATCACTTCCCTGCCCATGCATTGGTCAGGGCAAAAACCACACAACCACAGGTTAATGTTTCCGAATCATACCAGTTTAATTTTGTAAAAAAAATTACTGAAACAATTAATGAGGAAACTGTCTATAGCAATATGACCATTTGTTTTACCCCGACATCTGAACTGAGGTTGTTTAAAGGAGAAATTAAGTATTTTGCTGTTGGGAACCAAATTTTTGAAATTTCGGACCAGGATAAAGAGCCACTGGCAAATACAATCAAAGGAACCATACCTGATTTTTCCAAATTGTATTTAGGATTGAAACTGGATAACCAGATTGATAAAATTGATGGACTTTCGTTTATGTTCTCTGTTAAAAATAAGCAAAATGAAGAGAGGCTATACAGTTCAATCTCAAATGCCAGGTGGAAAATAAATAATAAGGAAGTTGATTTTAGTCAGGGATTTGAATTGCGACAACCTGACCAAGGCAGAAACCTTGACGAAATTGTAAGAAAAGAGAGTGATATTTCATACAAAACCTGCGGATATGTAAATGAGTTCTACAGGACTAAATTCATGATGATTGAAGATCATGACTACTTATTGAAAAACTTTATCAAATCAGATCCTCTGCCTGAAGAGCTTAAAAGAAAATTTCCTGCAAATATTTTAAAATCTGTGCAAGGGGATATTTTTTGGGTTGAAATTCAGCTATCTCAACCAATTGCATCTGAAATTATCAGCGATTTAACTATATCATTGAATTGTTTTCCAGTAGTTAACCGGGAGATAAATGAGTTTTCTCAACTGGTTACCCGGGGAACCAATATCATTCCCCTTACTACTGAGGATCTATTCTTTGATATTAAAGCTATTACTGACACAAGAGGGACTCTTTACAAACCGATTCATTCTTTTAACAGTGAAAATCCTGATGAAGACAATTATTTGATAAGGCATGGCGGCGTTGCCCGTTTTGATTCGCGCGATGCCAAGGAAACTATCAATCACATTATTGATCTGATAAGGGATGAACGGGCCTGTTTTGCTTTGCTGGGAACTGATTTAATCTCATCGGAACTAAAACAGCTCGATCAAATTATTTCAAGACTTAAGCAACGTGTCGAAGCAATTAATGTCAGTGATGATTCAAATTCTTATTTAATACTCAACTGCAATTCAAATTTCGAAAGGGTAAATGTTCAGTTCTGGACAACCTCCGGAGAAATGGCTAATAATATCAGATCTAACTCGAAATTAACTGTCCAACAAGGTAGCGACCTCGATACCAACAGTGTGATTATGATAACTAACAGTTTTGGCGGTAAGCAAAAGCTGTCCAAAGAGGATAAATTGAATAAATTGCGACGGATGCTCCTGTCAAAATGTAGAGTAGTTACCAGAGAGGATATTAAAGCGCTCTGTTTCGAACATTTTGGAACAGAATTAATAAATGTTGAAATTAGAAAAGGAGTACAAATTGGTACTTCTCCTGAAAAAGGTCTTGTCAGATCACTTGATATTTTCCTGACAATGAGCAAAGAAAACAAATTAGCAGACATTGAACTGGAACAAAAAATCGACGAACTGAAAATCAGATTAAAACAGGAATCAATCAACTTTTTGCCTTTCAGATTCTTCATCCGTTAATAAAATTGAATAATAAATATAATAGCAGATCCTAAAATACGATTCGCTCCTAAATAATATGAACTACTGATTGTTAATAGTTTATATATTAATATTGCCGATACAACCACGCCAACATGAATACCGAAAACTCACACCCGCAAGATTGTGGTAACACCTCAATCTGAAATCCAACACTATTCATATCCTCATCTTTTGCTTAACCGAACAAGGAATCACATATGGGCACGGGCCCATGCTTTCATGAATGACTTCAGTTCAGGACCCCAGGGCAGGGCAAGTATTGTACGTGCATCATCTTCAGAAACTGGCTCATATCCGGTATAACCTCCGGCATCTTGAAATACATTCAACCAATATGCCCCACAGTTACTGCAACGGCCTAATAATAAATCACATCCGTCCTCACGCCCCACATCCATATAGTCCGGACCCCATTTAGGAAAACTGCAGCATTTCATTTTATCCATTGAAATTTCTGGTTTGGTTTATTTGCTAATCAGGTTGTTAAATATATTCCAAAACCCTTTGAAACAATAATATATGTTTAATATGATACATACAAAATTAATCAATTTCAAAATTGTCCGAATTAAAGTAAAAAATGAATACAGAATCAGATTAAAAAATGCCACATCTGAAGTATACTGTTAAATCTTTGGGTAAAGATCCTTTTCGGATGTATAAAACATGTTAAAATAAAATGACTTTAGTTATTTGTTGTTACAACTGCATTGGCGTTCAGCATAATAAATAGTAATTTTATAATCAATTTAGTAGTTCAGGTGTGTTTGCATTCTGAAAGGAGGTTTACAATGGCCGATAAATATGAAAAGTATCGCAATCTATGTTATCAATTTCCTGGCATTAAGCAAAATACAGAAGATACGTGCTGGTGCGCAGCACTCGCGTGGTGGATTAAAGCACTTAAAGGTGGGCGTCCACAGCTGAATCAGGAGCAAATTTATAATCAATATGCTGGCTTCACTGTTAATGGTTGGAATAATTCAAACCTGATCGCCCCGAATCAATATCAACGTCTTCTCAGTGAACCGAAATGGAAGGCAGATGTGGTGTTCAAACCTGCGGGATTTGGCCCAACCTACTTGAACCAGAAACTGGAAAAAGGACCCATCATCATAGGATATTGGAATCCAGGAGGTGGTCATGTCGTTGTTATGGTTGCTCCCTCTATTACCTATCAGGACCGTTACATGGTGATGGATCCGGCATTTGGGAACGTACGCCCTTACGGTTACGGGAAGTTCTCCACGTACTCAACTGTGCTTGTTGCAACTCCTAAAGTGACCTAAGAAAATCGGAGAGATCCAAACGTGCATTTCGATCTACAACCCCGACAAAAGAAAAACACAATGATCTGTATATTTGATTATTGCGATTTATAATATGTAAGATTATTTATCACCATTTCCCAATTTTAATAAAAAAAGATACTATAAAGAAACATTTACCTGGTTTTGTTTCATTTAATAAAAGAAATTCCCAAAGCTGATTCCTGGGACTTACCATGTTGCATCTTCTGGTGATACTTATTTCAGAATATTATTTAATTATTCCTTTTACTGGCAACAGCTTTTTTGCTGCTTTTTAGAAAGCTTTTTCTCTTTTTTATATTGATCAGTTTTGTGATATGCAACTCAAAGATGCACATAGTTAGCTATCCTAAATGATTTTACACACCGTGTCTTATATATTTCAAGGGTTTAAGCATAGCTTTTTTCTATGATATAGCTGAAATGGTTTGTGCAGATTACCTCCCTGACATGGTCAATGCACTTAAATCTTATCAGTTTATAAATATTAATTTAAAATACTACAAAATTTTGCATATTATCTCGTATATTTGAGTTAATTCGATATTGGAAGTATAATATATATTTGGCGAAGAAGTGACCATGCGCAAAAGGAACTAAAGCATTTATGGAAGAAAAATTCACTTGACTGCATGAAAGCAGGGAATTCTGAAATCTGGAACTTTAGATTATCGAGTTAATATGTTGATAATACGCAAAGAACAGATAGGTAAATTCAATGAGGCTGCACTGGCGAGATTTATAAATGAAACAATCGTACATATCAAAGAATTCACTCCTGCCCACTGTGAAGACTTAGGTGACGATACTGTTCGTGAAGTTGTTAAGATGGGTATTGATCGGGCAAGAGGTTATGGGCTGGATAAACATGGTCCATGTGTGCTTTTCGTGGAGATGATGTTTTTATTCGGCAGCTTTTTTGATACCGACCCTCAGTATCCATGGGGAGGGAAAATTTTGAGTTTGTCCGAAACTATTGACCAAATGGAGCTGGCCGATCGGCTCTATCTTAAAACAACGGAATATTTGGACAATGTGGCTTGCCTGGAGCATCAACAGAGAGCATTGGAAAGGCTAAATAATACAAATCTTAAAGAACCTCTAAAATCAAAAGAAGATGGTATAGGATTTGCTCTGGATGAAATGGTGATGTGTCTGCACAGGATTTATCCGGAAAAATATGAGTTTTCCGGTGAGGATGCCATCAGGAAGTTGGTTCGGAACGCTATCAATTTAGCTGAATACCATCTTCCATCTGTTGTCTGGGGTCCTACTCTGTTCAGCATCATGTCTTTCTTTCTTGGACACAAATGTTTCTCTGATCCACAATTCACTTGGATACATAAGGCTTTCAATAACGATGGTTCTGAGGAACCGCAAATTGCGGATTTAGTTTATTCGAAAATGAAAGAGCACTTTAAATTATTAATAAGTTAATAGGTTGTCAGAATTTTGATGCCAGCCCCTCTTACCTGGGATTGTTTACGGGAGACTCTGATCCATGAACCAAAAAAAGAAATCAACAGACCCAAAAAATTCGGGAAAAAGCATAGACGCAAGTAAAGAGAATTGTCCCGTATCAAAGAAGAAGAAGACTATCTTGAATGTGGAGGTCAAGTCATATTTTTGGATTCGTAAAGAAGACGGCAAACTATTGCCTTCGATCGGATCTTTTAATAGTCGCATATCGGCTTTTGGAGAGGCAATAGGGGTCTTGGGCGCAAGTGTTAACTTAAGAGAAAAAAACCTTACTTGCAGGACCTCGGTAGGACGCAATGTGTCGCCTCCGATAGAGGAGCATCACCCGATTAATGATAAAGTGTACGCACCAGCAATATTCCAATCAGAGTCGCCCTTGCCCAAGGAAACATACACAATCTTCATTGAGCCACCTCCGGAAAGAAGAAGCAATGGGCCGGCCGGAAAGTCGCTTAAAGGAAAAGTAAACAAAAATAAGATAAATGATCTCAAAGCTCGAATGTATCGATCGGTTATAGTTTTTGTTCAAATCAATGATCTTGGCAAAGCTGTGAAAGCATGGGTGCCATGGATGCAAAATATTGAAAAGAAAAATTCAAAACCACAAGATAAAAAACCTGCAAACGTCAAGCCATGGGACTGGAATTATGCGAATGCATGGATTGAGGGTGAATCTAGTGATACCGTTTATGTAGATTTAAAGCCGGATTGGTGGAGTGGTTGGAGCCCCAAAAACGTGGATAGAGCAACGAAAATGAAAAAAGACAAGGTCCAGTGTATCGACTTAATTTCATTGCACAATACAGGTGCATGTAGTGATGGAGATGAGAGTCCTAAGGACTCCTTTGGTTCAGCTATCGCTCAAGGAATGAAGGAATATGCCGGATGCTATTATGTAGATCTCGATGGGCATGTTGTCAAG
>Ga0315295_10000682_pt1 | contig 29465 bp, 24 predicted proteins | sample YL17G14_0_MG_FD_204453 | JGI IMG/M metagenome (GOLD analysis project Ga0315295, IMG submission 204453) | Sediment microbial communities from Yellowstone Lake, YNP, Wyoming, USA - YL17G14_0 | ecosystem: Environmental > Aquatic > Freshwater > Lake > Sediment | place: USA: Wyoming | collected... | reverse complement strand
GAGCGGGGACACGATCGAGTACGTGATCGACGGGCTGAACCGGCGGGTGGGGCGGAAGGTGAACGGGGCGTGGACCCACCGCTGGCTGTACGCGGACGGGCTGCGCCCGGTGGCGGAGCTGGACGGCACGGGGGCGCTGGTGGCGCGCTACGTGTACGGCACGCGGGGGCACGTGCCGGACTACGTGGTGCGCGGGGACAGCGTGTACCGGCTGGTGACGGACCAGCTGGGGAGCGTGCGCGGGGTGGTGAACGTGGCGACGGGGGCGGTGGTGGAGCGGATCGCCTACGACGCGTGGGGCGTGGTGAAGGAGGACACGCAGCCGGGGTACGTGAGCCTGGGCTACGCGGGCGGGCTGCGGGACGCGGCGACGGGGCTGGTGCGGTTCGGGGCGCGGGACTACGACGCGACGGTGGGTCGCTGGACGTGCAAGGACCCGATCGGGTTCGCGGGTGGGGATGGGAACTTGTATGCGTACGTCGGCGAATCGCCCATCAATGACGTGGATCCTGGTGGCTGGCGACGCACAACCTGGGGTACAGCACGTGCGGGGAGCCGGCCAACCGGAGCTACGCCTGCCGCTCGCGTGGCAGCCTCCGCTGACAGCGTGACATTCTGGGCGCAAGCCGAGGCTTCGACGTTCCGATCCGCGGCCCTGCCTGCCCCTACCCGATCGCCCGCGAGCGCTCGTCGATGCGGCGCAGCTCCTCGGCATCGAGCGTGAAGCGCATGGCACCGGCGGCCTCCTCGGCATGGCGCGGCTGGGTGGCGCCGGGGATGGCCACCACGGTCATGCCGTGGAAGTGGGTAAGCCAGTTGAGCGCGACCTGGGCGGGCGAGACGCCGTGCGCTGCGGCGACGCGGCGCAGCTCCTCGATCAGGGGCCGCGTGCGCTCGAGTCCCTTGGTGCGGAAGAGCGGCATCCAGCGCCGCGGTCCGGTGCGGCCGCGCACCAGCGCGGGATCCTCGTGGAACTTGCCGGAGAGCAGCCCCTGGGCCAGCGGGGAGTAGGCGATGATGGTCACGCCCAGTTCCTGCGCCGCGGCCAGCACGCCGTTCGACTCGATGCGACGATTGACCAAGCTGTAGCTCACCTGGTTCGACGCGAGCGCCAGGCCGCGCCGCGCGAGAGTGGCATGCGCGCGCCGCATCCACGCGGCGGAGAAGTTGCTGACTCCCACGGCGCGGATGCTGCCGGCGGCGACGAGGTCGGCCATCGCCTCCATCTGGGCCTCCACCGAGGAGACCGACCAGGGCTGGTGCACCTGGTGCAGGCCGATGGAGAAGGGGGCGAGGCAGCGCCGGCGCTCCTCGAGGGTCGCGGCGATGGTCCTCGCGCGCCGCAGCGCCGGCCACCACTTGGTGGCGACCACGACCTCGCCGTCCCCGCGGCGGCCGGCCGCGAGCGCGTGGGACAAGGCCCGCTCGGAGCGGCCCCACCCGTAGACCTCGGCGGTGTCGAACCATGAGATGCCGCCGTCCAGCGCGGCGCGCACGATGGCGTCCACCTGAGGCTGCGGCAGCGTCTCCCAGAACCAGCCGGTGGGCCCGGCGCCGCCCGAGAACTGCCAGCAGCCGAGGCCGATGGGGGTGACCTCGACGTCCGAGCGCCCCAGCCTGCGGCGCTCCGTCACGCCGCTCCTGCGTCCTTCGCGAGGTGGCCCTCGCGCTCCAGCACCTGGCGCATGGTCACCCACTCGTAGCGGCGGAACAGCCGCTCGAGCTTGGGCTGCACGGTGTGCAGGTTGACGTAGGTGATGATGGCGTCGAGCGGCGCGAGCTTCAGCCTGCGTGTCTCGGGCACGCACTCGCGCGGGTGCAGGTAGAGCGCCAGCGGGCGGTTCTCGAGGATGCGGTCGAGCGAGCGCTGGAACAGCGCGTAGGGCAGCGCCCGCAGGTAGAAGCCGCCGCCCACCGGCAGGCGCAGCGGCCCGAAGCGGCGCACGGCGACGGGGAACTCGAGCAGCGGGGCCTGCGGGTCGTGGCGCGCGATGTCGTCGGCCGCGGGCCGGTAGATGCCGACGGGCGCGCCGGCCACGCCGTAGAGCCTCACCTTGGTGGGGAAGAGGCTCGAGTCGTAGCGGTAGCCCTGCTCGCGCAGCACCTCCAGCGCCCACGTGGTGGAGCGGTCGAGGCTGAAGACCGGGGCGCGGAAGCCGACCACGGGGAAGTGGCCGAGCGTCTGCTCGACCACGGCGCGGAACTCGACCAGTTGCCGCCGGAGCGTCTCCGGCGTCAGGTGCCACAGGGGCTGGTGGTCCATGCCGTGGCAGCCCAGCTCGTGGCCCTCCGACACCATCCGGCGCACGATGTCGGGGTGCTCGCGGATGACGTCGCCCAGCACGAAGAACGTGGCGCGCACGCCGTGCCGCTCCAGCAGGTCGAGGATGACCTCGGTGCCGCTGCGCACCACCGACACGCCGTGGTCGTGGCGCTCTCCGGGCTGGATCAGCTCGGAGTGGTACCAGTCCTCGATGTCGAACGAGAAGGCGGCGACGTGCCTCATCACAGCCCCCGCAGGCGGTAGACGCGGAAGCCGTCCGCCTGGTAGGCAGGCGTGAACGGCGAGCCGGGCCGCTCCAGGTTCCGCCACGGCGCGGCGCCCGGGAAATCGCCGGGCCGGTAGACCACGTAGACCGGCCGCGCCAGCCGCGCCAGTGAGCGCGCGTCGCGGTCGAGGTCGGCGCCGGGGCCGTAGAGGTCGTCCGCCACGGCGCGGCGCTCGGCCATCTCCGTGACCGGGAAGGCGGCCAGCTCGGGCGGGGCGGTGGTGCCCACCCACAGCCGGCGCTCGCCCAGCACCATGATCAGGTCGCGGCCCTGCGCGTCCACGAGCACGGCGTCCTCCTCGGTGCGCGAGCGGATCCACTCATACAGGTGCCGCTCGCCCGGTGCCGGATGCAGCTGGGGCGCCGCTTTCCCGGCCGGGTCGGCGCAGTAGCCGTGCAGCATGAGGGCCGGCCCCGCGAGGAAGAGCAACGCCAGGGCCGGCACGGCGATCCAGGGACTGCGGCGGGCGAAGAAGGCCCGCACCTCGGGCAGGAAGGCCGCGCCCCCGAGCAGGGCCAGCGGCAGGAACACCTGGAAGACGAACTTGGACTCGTTGTCGAGCCGCAGGTGCACCACCGCGGCGAAGACGCCCATGACCAGCGTGAAGAGCGCGAGCATGGCGGCGCCCGGGCGGCGCTCGCGGAAGGCGCGCGCCAGCGGGCGGCGCGCGAACCACAGCGTCACCGCGCAGGCCGTGAGGAGCGTCCACCAGACGGTCCAGTTGGGCTTGATGAGCGGGGTCCTGAAGCCGCTCTTCTCGGGCGACCAGCCGCTGGAGATGGCCATCGTGTAGGGGACCGCGAGCAGCCCGCCCACGGCGGTGGCGGCGGCCAGGGCCACCAGGCGGCCGCGCGTGGGGAGCCCGACCCGCTCCGGCGAGCGGGTGCCCCGGCGCCCCGCGAGCAGCCACGCCAGGCCCAGCGTGGCGAGTCCCACCGGGACGGCCGAGGCGCCCACCACGACGTGGAAGAAGGGCATCCCGGCCGCGGCGAGCACGGCCCAGACCAGCGCCTCGCGCCGGCCCTGCTCCAGCCAGCGCGGCAGGGCCCACAACCACAGCAGCAGGAGCAGCCAGGCGTACGAGAGCGAGGTCCCCACGGTGAACTTGTCGAGGAACAGCACCATCCACGAGAACGGCGCGTGCAGGTTGAAGATGATGTCGCAGGTACCCGGCCGCAGCAGGTGCACCTGGTTCATGACGTCGGTCCAGCCGCGCGTCGAGCCCACCAGCGCCCGCCCCAGGCTGAGCGGCCACAGCAGCCAGGCGCCGGCGTTGAGGCCGAGCACGATGAGCAGGGCCGCCCCGCGCGCCGCCGTGCGGTCGCGCCACACCTCGAGGGCGACGCGGTAGGCCAGCGCCGCGCACACGCCGAGGTTGAGCGTGTTGAAGAGCGCCATGTGGACGAACGGGTCGCGGCGGTCGAGGCCGACGAGCAGGGCGACGAAGAGGTTGTAGAACCACATGTAGTTCCCGGTGAGGCCCGCGAAGCGGGGATCCTGGGGCGGCACGCCGTGATGCACGATCTCCCAGACCAGCCCGCCGTGGATCCAGCTGTCCGAGCGCACCAGGATCCACGGGTTCGCGAGCCAGGGCAGCGCGGCGGCCGCCATGATGACCACGCCCCAGCCCAGCATGAAGCCGCGGTCGGCCGCGCCGGCCTCGGCGGGGAGGATCTCGTCGGTGGGGGCGAGCGACTCCAGCACGAGCCAGGCGAGCCAGCCCGCGATGGCGATCCCGAGCGCGGCCACCCGCAGCGGCACGCCGCACATCAGCAGCAGGGCGCCGAGCCCGGCGCTCACGAGCGGGGCGAGGGCCAGGCCGAGGGTCCAGCGTGGGGCGCCGGGTGCCCGCCCGGCCAGCCACCGGCCCAGCGCCATCCCCGGGAAGACGCCCAGCGACAGGTAGAGCGCCGCCTGCCCGGCGAGGCCCGGGAGCCGGCCCCCGGCGAGGCACAGGAGCCCCAGCGCCAGGGCCGGGCCCGCGCGCCGCAGTCCCCTCAATCGGCGTCCTTCACCACGCGCGCCGGCACGCCCACGGCGATCTTGCCGGGGGGCACGTCGCGCGTCACCACCGCGCCCGCGCCCACGATGGAGCGCTCGCCGATGGTGATGCCCGGCAGGATCGTGCAGCCCGCGCCGAGGTAGCAGCCGCGCTTGAGGATCACGGGCGCCACCGTGCCGTCGCCGGCCCCGGCCGAGGTGCGGTCCATGCGGCGTGCGTCGTCGTGCACGATGACGGTCACGCGGAACGAGATGGTGACGTCGTCCTCGATGCGGATCAGCTCGGGGAACTGGTCGTCGAGCCAGGTGTCGAGGCCCACGAAGACGTGCTTGCCGATGGAGACGCCCTGCCAGCGGTAGAACGTCAGCCTCAGCTCGGGCGGGATACAGAAGCGCGCCATGCGGTGGAGCTTCTTCTGCAGGTAGGTGCGCAGCAGGCTGCGCGGGGCGATCTCGCGCTCGTACTGCCGGCGGGCCACTCGCCCGCTGATCCTCATCTCGGCCATGGTCCCGGTCCTTCCCGTGCTCCCGGTCTCAGATCACTTCGGGGAACAGGCGCTTCGCCCGCTCGCCCAGCACGCGCGCCAGCGGCAGGGGCAGCCTCTTCCACAGGCTCACCGCGAGCGCGAACCCGCCCTTCTGCTCCTCGAGCGTGGGGATGCGCCCGCCCGGTCCCAGCACGTACTGGTAGTAGAGCTGGACCGGCACCGCACCCCACTGCTCCTTGAAGCGGAAGGTGTTCGAGCCCTGCTGGCTGCGGCCGAAGTCGAAGCGCCCGAGCCCCCGCGCGATCGCGCGCTGGAGCGCCTCCCAGTAAAGCACCTGGTTCGGGCACAGGGCAAAGAACCGGCGCAGGGACGAGGCCCAGGGGTCGCTGAGCGTGCCGCCGTGCGCGACCGTGAACATGGCCCCCGCCGGCTCCCCGCCGTGCTCGATGACCAGGATATCGGCCATCGCGCCCAGCGCCTCCAGCGTGCGCCGGTAGTACGGCAGGCCGCGCATCGGCGTGCCGAGGTCGCGCAGGTTCTCGAGCATCACGCGGTGGAAGGCGCCGACCCCGTCGTGCCCCCAGCGCGGCTCGAAACCCGCCTTCTGGCCCTTGCGGATCTGGTTGCGGAGCTTGGCGTCGAAGGCGTTCCACTGCTCGTCGGCGCTGGCCGGCAGGTCGAGCACCATGGTGTGGTGCTCCTCGCTGGTCTCGAGGCCGGGCCAGGCGCGGAACTGGTCGCGCAGTTCGACGTAGCGCAGGCGCCCGCGCACGAGGGCCTCGCGTGCGGGCGCGAGCAGCGCGGCGGCCACGCCCTCGTCCTCGGCCAGCAGCCCGCCCGGGGCCGAGAACAGCGCCGGGTTGCGCGCGCGGCGTTCGAACAGGGGCAGGATCCCGCGCACCGCGCCGCCCTCCTCGGCGAGCAGGTAGAGCGCGCGGCAGCCGTAGGTCTCCTCGACCAGGGCCTTCCAGGCCGAGAGCTGACCGAAGTGCGAGTCGGGACGGGCGCGCACGAAGGCGTCCCAGCACTCCCGGTCCGCGGGCTCGAAGGGGCGGACGATCAGGGGCGCGGGCATCGTGGTGAGTGTGCAGGGATGAGGCCGGCAGAGCCCGGTGGGCGGGCGCGGGCAGCGCGGCGCGCGCGCGCGCAGCAGGCGGAGAACATGCGGGCAATATAGCACGGCGCCCGCGACCTCCACGTGGCGCGCCGGGGCCGCCCCCGGCGCGCGCGGACCCGGGCGGCGGGCGTCTGGGGTACTATGATGCCTGCGGCCTGCACGACCCCGGGCGGCCGGTCCATCGTGTCCCAGGGCGGGCCGGGTCGTCTGAGCGGAGGCTGGATGGCAGGACCGAGGATCGTCCGCTTCGTCTGGATCGTCACGATCGCCCTGGCGCTGCTCGGGCTGGCCCTGCAGATCTACTACCGCCACGACCGCGTCATGCTGTCCCGTCTGGCCGTGCAGCTCGACGCGGGGCGGAGCCTCACTCCCGAGCAACGCCTCGAGCGCTACGTCGCCTTCGCGCACGGGGATCTGGTTCTGCTGCGCGGCCCGGAGGATCTCTCCTCGGGGCTGGTGCGGCTCTACTACCGGCTGAACCCGCTGCACCCGGGACCGGCCGACGTGCTGCGCTGGGGCGCCGACTATCGCGGCTCGTGCGGCTCGCAGTCCAGCGTCGTGGTGGCGCTGCTGCAGGCGCGGGGCATCCCCAGCCGGCACCTCTTCGTCTTCAATCGCCGTGGCGAGTCCGTCCACGACATCGTGGAAGCCCGCATCGGCGGCCGCTGGGTCGTGGCCGACCCGCAGTTCCGCCTCGTGTTCCGGCGGCCCGACGGCCAGCTGGCCACGGCGCGGGACCTGGCCGACGACAAGCGCATCCTGCATGCCTTCGCCGATTCCATCCCGCGCTACGCGGGCACCTACACCTACGACTCCACCGGCAACATGAACTGGCGGAAGGTCCCGGTCGTCCTGCCTGCCCTCAAGGCGCTGCTCGAGCGCACCATCGGCCCCGAGCGCGTGAGCCGGATCGTGCGCCCCGGCCTGTGGATGTGGCCGAAGGCCTTCTACTCCCTGGTCTGCTTCGCGCTGGCCGTCTGCGGTGCCGCGCTGGCGCTGAGCATGCGCCCCCCGCGCGGCGCCCGGGCCGTCAGATGGACGCAGGCGCCCCGCTGACCGCGGCCTCGGGCGTGGGCCGGGCGCGGGGCGGGGGCTCGTAGGGCACGGCCGGGCGCGGCGCCCGGTCCATGTAGGCCTGGTGCCAGAGCTCCAGCGAGAGCAGGGTCCACAGCTCGCGGCTGCGGTCGCGCCGGCCCTCGAGGTGGTCCGACACGTAGCCTCGCAGCGCGCGCTCGTCATAGTAGCCGCGGCGCAGCGCGCGCGGGTCCAGCAGCACCTCGGTGAGGAGTCCGCGCAGGGGGCCGCGGAACCACGGCGCCAGCGGCACGGTGAAGCCGACCTTGCGGCGGTCCACCACCTCGCGCGGGACCAGGCGGCGGGCCAGACGCTTGAGCAGGGACTTGCCCTCGCCCCGGCGCACCTTGAAACGGTCCGGCAGGCGGGCCGCCCACTCCACGAGCACGTGGTCGAGCAGCGGCACGCGCGCCTCGACCGAGGCCGCCATGCTCATCTTGTCCATCTTCATGAGCAGGTCGTCGGGCAGCCACAGGCGCAGGTCCACGTCCAGCATGCGGTCGAGAGGCCGCCGCGCCCGGGTCTCGGCGAGCGCCGTCGCGAAGGCCCCCGCCGCGGCGCGCTCGTGCGCGCGCAGGGCCGGCGAGAGCAGGGCCCGGCGCTCGGCCCCGGCGAATCCGGCGAACCAGGCGGCGTAGCGCTCCGCCTCGTCGCGGAAACGGGCGCTGCGCCCCACCACCTGCAGCCGGCGGAAGCGGAAGGGCAGCCGGTCCACGATCTGCCCCAGCAGCAGGTCGCGCAGGGGCGCGGGCAGCGAGGCCAGACGGGCGGCCAGGGGATCGAAGGCGTACTTGGGATAGCCGGCGAAGGTCTCGTCGCCGCCCTCGCCGGTGAGCACGACCGTCACGGTCTCGCGGGCCAGGCGCGAGACCAGATAGGTGGGGATGGCGGCGGGCTCCGAGACCGGCTCGTCCTGATGCCAGGCCAGGCGCGGCAGCTCGCGCGCCACGTCCTCGGGCCCCACCACGATCTCACGGTGCTCGGTGCCCAGGTGCCGGGCGACGGCGCGCGCGAACGGCAGCTCGCTGTAGGGTCCCGGGGCGTCGAAGCCCACCGAGAACGTCTGCACCGGCCGCGTGAGCAGGCGCGCGGCCAGCGCGACGACCACGCTGGAGTCCACGCCGCCGGAGAGCAGCGCTCCCAGCGGCACCTCGCTCATCAGGCGCAGGCGCACGGACTCGGTGAGGCGCGCCTCCAGTTGGGCCAGCGCCTCGTCGTCGCCCAGCTCCTGCTTCGGCTCGTAGTCCACCGACCAGTAGCGGCGGATGCGCGGCTCGTCGCCCGAGAGGGTGAGGTGGTGCGCCGGCCGCAGCTTCTCCAGACCGGCGAAGAGCGTGACCGGCGAGCCCGTGTAGCGCAGGGTGAGGTGCTCCACCAGCGCCGGCAGGTGCACCTCGCGGCGCACGCCGGGGAAGGCGAAGAGCGCCTTGGCCTCCGAGGCGCAGATGAAGGCCCGGCCGGCGCGCGTCCAGTAGAGGGGCTTGATGCCCAGCCGGTCGCGGGCCGCGAACAGCGTGCGGCGGCCGCGGTCCCACAAGGCGAAGGCGAACATGCCGCGCAGGCGGTCCACGCAGCCCTCGCCCCACTCCTCCCAGCCGTGCACGATGGACTCGGTGTCGCTGTGCGTGCGGTAGCGGTGGCCCCGGGCCTCGAGCTCGCGGCGCAGCTCGGCATGGTTGTAGACCTCGCCGTTGTAGACGATCCACACCGTGCCGTCCTCGTTGGCGATGGGCTGGTGGCCGCCCGCCACGTCCACGATGGAAAGGCGCCGGAAGGCCATGCCCAGGCCGGGCTCGACGTGGACCCCGGCGTCGTCGGGGCCGCGGTGGGGGATGAGGCCGGCCGCCGCCGCCAGCCAGGAGCGCTCGGGTGTCGCGCCCCCGGGGTCGAACCAGGCCGCGAAGCCGCACATCAGCGCACGCCCTCTCCGGGTCCGTCTTCTTCCGCGGGGCCGGAACCGTGTGCTAGCATCCGTGGTCCGGGGTGCGTTCCAGCCCCCTTCGGCCCGCCAACCCCGCCCGGGAGGCTGAACTGGCACCGCTGCTCTCGGTCCTCATCCCCGTCTACAACGAGCGCGATACGCTCGAGCGCCTCCTCGACCGCGTGCTGGCCGTGCCCGTGGACAAGGAGGTCGTCGTCGTGGACGACGGGTCGCGCGACGGCACCCGCGAGGTCCTGCAGGACCTGGCCCGGCGCAAGCCCATCCGCGCCCTCTACCACCCCCACAATCGCGGCAAGGGCGCGGCCATCCGCACGGCCCTGGCCGAGGCGCGCGGCGACATCGTCATCATCCAGGACGCCGACCTCGAGTACGACCCCGAGGAGTACCCGCGCCTGATCGAGCCCATCGTCAGGGGCGAGACCAAGGTCGTCTACGGCTCGCGCTACATGGCCCACGGCAACGACCTCCCGCTGACCCACTTCAAGGTGGCGGTGATCGCGCTCAACCTCACCGCCAACCTGCTGTTCGGCACCCGCCTGACCGACGAGGCCACCTGCTACAAGGTGTTCCGCGCCGACCTCCTCAAGTCGCTCCCGCTCAAGTGCGAGCGCTTCGAGTTCTGCCCCGAGGTCACGGCCCGCGTCGCCAAGCGCGGCGAGCGCATCCTCGAGGTGCCCATCACCTACCACTATCGCACCCGCGCCCAGGGCAAGAAGATCGGCTGGCGCGACGCCCTCGAGGCCTTCCTCACCCTGCTGCGGTACCGCTTCACCGACTGACCCCGCGCGCTCCGAAGAGCCCCGCCCAGCCGGCGCCGGCCATCCAGAGCAGGCACGGCTCGAACGCCAGACGGTAGCGCATGACCGTGAAGAACACGGCGTTGACGAGCGCGAAGGTGACGATGCCCGCCACCATCGGCCACAGCGCCGGATCGCGCCGGAAGCGGCGCAGCATCAGCAGCGCCCCCGCGAAGACGACCGCTGAAGCGAGTCCCTGCGCCAGCCGGCTCCACGGTCCCAACCGGACCTGGTGACTGTAGGGTTTCGGGTACAGCGCGAACAGGTTGCCGAGCTTGGTCAGGTAGAGCCGGGCCGCGCGCTCCGGGTGCTCGCGCACGAAGGCCATGCCCAGGTCGTAGAAGTAGCGCTCGCGGGCGATGTCGTCGGGCAGCCGGACCGCGCTGGCGAACATGGCCGAGTCAGGGACGCTCGCCTCGTCGGTGGCGGCGCGGGTGTGCTCGTTGTTGCCGAACCAGAACTGGCGGCCGCCGCCGGTGGCGATGAAGTACCAGTGGTGGTGCACCCGGTGGTTGCGCACGATCCAGGGCGTGACCGTGACCGCGGCGGCGAGCGTGCAGACCAGGGCCGGCGCCAGCCAGGCACGCCGCCGGCGGTGCAGGGCGGCGGCGAAGCCCAGCCCGATGCCGGGCAGCATCACCAGCGTGTTGGGGCGCACGAGCAGGGCCGCGCCGAACAGGACCCCGGCCAGCGCCCAGCGTCCGAGGCCCCCGCGCCGCCAGGCGGCGAAGGCCGCGGCGAAGGCCAGCACGAGCACGAGCACCAGCGTGTTCTCGGCGTACTGGGTGGAGGGCATGAAGGCCAGCACCGGGTCCAGGGCCGCCAGCAGCGCGGCGATCCAGCCGGCGAGCGGGCCGAACAGCGAGACGCCCACCGCGCCCACCAGGCCAACGGACAGCGTGCCCAGCGCGGCCTCCACGGTGCGCAGCGCGACGAGGTTCCGCCCGGTGACGCGGTACACGGCGGCGATCAGCGTCGGGTAGCCGGGTGGCCGGAGGGTCTGCGGGCCGTAGCTGCCGGTCTCGACGAGCGAGAGGGCCACGGCCTCGTACTGCTGGCCGTCGCGCCAGAGGATGCGCGGCGGCGTGACGGCCACGAAGGCCAGGCGTGCCGCCAGGGCCACGGCCAGCACGGCCCACCAGGCCGGCGCGGGGACGCGCCGGGCCCCGGACCCCGGTGGCGCGGAGGAGGGCCCGCTCATGGGCGGGCGGGCTCCGGCGCCGGCCGTGCGGCGGCGGGCGCAGGGGGATTGTGGGCGATCTGGTGGGCGGCCACGAGGAGGGCGAACGTCAGCCAGACCTGGAACTGGTAGATCGTGTTGCGCAGGTACTCGATCTTGATCTGGTCCACCATGAACACGATCATCTGCACGTGGGCGATGATCATGTAGCTCTGGAGGTAGGGGCCCTTGACCAGATCGTCGGTGCGCGGTCGCGAGAGGCGCACCAGCGTGAAGAGGAACCACAGGAAGATGGCCAGCCCGATGAAGCCGATGTTGTTGGCCACGTACAGATAGAGGCAGTGGGGCCAGAACCAGATGCGGGTGCCGGTGCGGGCCGAGTAGTACGGGCCGTGTCCGATGAGCGGGTGCTCGAAGATGCGCTCCCAGGCGCCCGACCAGGCCTCGACCCGCGAATCGGGGATGTAGCCCACGAAGGTCGTCTGCGCCAGCCGTTCGAAGACGCTGCCCGAGCGCGTGAAGTTGGTGACGTAGAACTCCATGCCCAGCACGATCGCCACACCCAGCGCCAGCACCGTCACCGTGCCCACGAAGGTGAGGCGCCGCCGGATCAGCCACATGAAGTACGGCAGGCCCACGACCAGCGAGATGATCGAGCCGCGCGTGCAGGTGGCGAACAGCATGAAGACCACGACCCCCAGCAGCGCGCCGAACAGCACCCGTCGCGCCCCGGACCCCGCCCGCAGCAGGAGGAAGAGCACCGTGACCGTGTTGAGGGCGCAGAACTCGGAGAGCAGCTCGAAGTCGTAGAACATGGAGCCCGGGCGCACGCCCCGGGTGCTGAAGACCTGGCCCAGGGTGGCCCGGAAGTCGATCCAGCCCGGGACCAGCGTGGAGCCGGGATTGGCCAGCTCCCACACGCCGAGCAGGCAGATGGCGGCGACGGCGGCGGCCTGGAAGTGGAGCAGGCGCCGGAAGTCGTCCTCGGTGCGCACCGTGTTCACGACCACGAAGAACATGAGCATGCACGCCACGATGATCTCGAAGCGCTCGAGGGCGAGGGTCAGCTCGACTCCGTTGGCGATGTTGTAGAAGGACACCACGTACGAGATGAACAGCGCCACCATCACGGCATCCAGTGGCGTGCGCCGCGGCGGGGCCATCTGGCGCTGCGCCACGCGCAGCAGCCAGATGACCAGCATCAGCAGCACGAAGGCCAGGTTGGTGCTGCCGAACACGGTGCTGCGCGGGAAGGGCAGGGCCAGCGCCAGCACCCCCAGCGCCGAGACCATGTCGATGCGCCAGGTCACCCCGAACAGCAGCAGGGCCGTGATGACGGCGAGGACGCGCTTGTTGGGCGTCACGTACTGCAGGCCCAGCACCACGCCGGCCGCCACGGTCACGACGATGGCGCCCAGGCGTCCGGCGAGCGTCTGCAGCGGGCGCGGCGCGTGCCGCGAGGGGGGCAGGGCGACGCTCACACCGCCCCGAAGCGCTTGCGCACCAGGAACACGAGGTTCAGCCAGCCGTCGCGCCACTTCTGCAGCTTGACCTCGCCGATGCGCACCCCGTAGGGGATGTGCTCCTCGCCGAACCGCAGGCCGCGCATCACGGCCTCGAGCTTGATCTCCTCGCTGAAGGGCATCCCGTCGCTGGTCAGGCGCATCCGCCCGAGCCCCGCGCGGCGGAAGACCCACATGCCCGACTGGCTGTCGCGGATCGGCTTGAAGAAGAGCACGGCCGCCGCCACGGTGAGCACCCAGTTGCCGAGGCGGTTGGTGAAGCCCATGGCCTTCGGATCGGCCAGCGGGAAGCGGCTGGCCGAGAGGAAGTCCCAGCGCTTGTCGAGGAGGCTGTCCACGAGCCGGGGGATCTCCTCCGGGGGATAGGTGCCGTCGCCGTCCAGGGTGACGACGAGGTCCCCGGTGGCGGCGCGCAGCCCGGCCTTGTACGCCGCGCCGTAGCCGGGGGTCTTCTCGGCCACGACGCGCGCTCCCAGGGCACGGGCCACTTCGGCGGTGCGGTCGGTGCAGTTGTTATCGACCACCACCACCTCGTCCACCACGCCGGGCATCCGGCCCATGACCTCACGGACGCCTTCTTCTTCGTTGTAGCAGGGGATGACGACGCTGATCTTCTGGTCTCTGTGCATGTGGGGGAGGTGCTCAGGGGTGGAAGGCTGGGCGGCAGGGGGCTCCCAAACACAAGTCTACCAGCGGGCTAGACGTGCGGGCAAGGACCGGACGACGGGCCGAGCGCGCCTGGCTCCGGAAGCGGCCGCCCGCCCCCGAGCCCGCCCGTGGTTCCGTGTCCGCCCCGGCCCCCTCAGCGCCGGCGCGCCGCGATGCGGAAGGCGCGGGCGAAGCGGAAGCTGGGCACCAACCGCAGCACGCGGTTGGCCGCCAGCAGCAGGTCGTTGCGGGCGCCGCCGTAGTGGGGCACGGCGCGGGCCTGGAAGCCACGCCTCTCGATCCGCCGGGCCAGGGCGCGCGGGTCGAAGAGCGCCTCCAGGACGTAGCCCCACTCCGGGTCGCGCGGCAGGGTGCCGAAGCGGTAGCGGACCCCGGGCGGCGGGCCCCCCGCCAGGTGCGATGCCACGGCCTGCTCGATCTCGGAGCGCACCATGCCCGAGGTCGCCTCGGCCAGCTCCCGCACGCACTCCGGGGAGAGCTGCGGGAAACGGCTCGCGATGATGCCAGCGCGGCGCTCGACCATGGTCGCGCCCACCTCGCGATCGCCGTAGGGTCCCGAAGGGCCGATCTCGTAGCGCTCCCAGAGCCGCTCGGTGAAGCTCCGCAGCGCGGGGTTCGAGCCGTTGTTGCCGTCGGAGATCATCAGCATCCCGCCCGGCTTCAGCACCCGTGCGCACTCGTCGAGGAAGGTGTCCACGTCGTGGTAGTGGGAGATGGCCTCGATGGAGAGCAGCACGTCCACGCTGCCGCTTCGCACCGGTATGCCCTTCACGTCGCCCTGCACCGGGGTCACGGCGCCGCGCAGCTGGCGGAAGTGGGTCTCCAGCACGAGCCGGTGCGAGCGCGCCATCGGCGCGAACAGCTCGAGGGCGATCACCTGGCGCGCGCCCAGGGTGGCCACCAGGTTCGCCACCATGCCGAAGCCCGAGCCCGCGTCCAGCACGGTCCGGCCGCGCAACCCCTCCGGGCCGCCCACGAGGTCCAGCATCTGCTCGTGTGCGCGCAGGTAGGTGGCGAGCCCGAGCTCGTTGCCGAGGTCGGCGTAGTAGTCCTTGAACCACGGGTCCACGCCTTCGGGCGGGTGCCGGAGGGCGTCGCGGACGCTCTGGACGAAGCCAGGGGGGATGGGGAGCATGGCCGGTGCGCGGCATGCTAGCGTACCGCGCGCAGCAGTGGAAACGTCGGCGGCGCGCGGCGGCGTCGCGGCGGCGCTGTGCTAGAATGCCTGCCCGTCCCGCGTCGTCTCCCACCCCCGGAGCGTGTCCCCGGCATGTGGCAAGGCCAGGCTGTCACGGTCGTCCTCCCGACCTACAACGAGAAGGACTCGATCGCGGAGTGCATTCGCGAGTTCTACGCCACCGGCGTGGTGGACGAGGTCCTCGTCGTCAACAACAACGCGGCCCCCGGCACCTCCGAGGAGGTGGCGAAGACCCCCGCCCGCGAGGTGATCGAGACCCGCCAGGGGTACGGGAGCGCCATCCAGCGCGGCTTCCGCGAGGCCCGGGGCGACCTCATCGTCGTGTGCGAGCCCGACGGCACCTTCTTCGGGCGCGACATCTGGAAGCTGCTCGCCTACGCCGGCGACTGCGACGTGGTCTACGGCACGCGCACCACGGAGGAGTTCATCTGGACGGGCGCCAACATGGGCTTCTTCCTCAAGTGGGGCAACTACGCGGTCGCCAAGATGATGGAGTTCCTGTTCAACACGGTCTACCTGAGCGACGTGGGCTGCACCTACCGGCTGGTGCGGCGCTCCCTGGTGCGTGAGATCGAGCCGTACTTCACCGTGCACGGATCCCACTTCGGCCCCGAGATGATGCTGATCACCGTCGTCAAGCGGGCGCGGCTGGTCCAGGTGCCGGTCAACTACCGCACGCGCGTGGGCGTGTCGGCGGTGACGGGCGACCGCGTGAAGGCGTTCTTCCTGGGGTTGCGCATGATCTCGATGATCGGCAGCTTCTGGCTCCGGGCTCTCGCCTCGCGCGCCCGCGGTCGCCCGCTGTTCGGCACGCCGCTGGACCGCGCGCGCGCCGGCACGTGAAGCCCGCCCCCGCCCGCGGGTTCCGGCCCGGGCCCGCGCTGGCGCTGATCGTGGTGCTGGCGCTGGCGGCCGCGCTGCGCCTGTGGGGCATCCGCTACGGGCTGCCCTGGCTGTTCTACTTCCACGACGAACCACAGGTGGTGCTGCGCGCCCTGCGCCTGGGCACGGGGGACCTGAACCCGCACTTCTTCATCTGGCCGGGCACGCTGCTCCTCTACCTCGCCTTCGCATCGTACGTGGGGCTCTTCGCCTTCGGCCGGCTGGCGGGCTGGTGGTCCGGCCAGCAGGGCTTCGCCGCGGCCTACTTCCGCGATCCCAGCGCCTTCTACCTGCTGGCCCGGCTTCACAGCGTCGTCTTCGGCGTGTGGACCGTGTGGCTCGGGTGGGGCTTCGGCGCGGCGGCCTACTCGGCCCCGGTCGGCCTGGCGGCGGCGCTGGGTCTCGCGGTGAACGCGATGCACGCGCACTACTCGCACCTCGCCCATCCGGTCACGGCCATGAGCGCCTTCACCGCCCTCGGTCTGTGGGCCTCGTGGCGGGCTGCGGCGGGCGGACGGCCGCGCGCGCTCCACCTGGCGGCCCTCGCGACGGGGCTCGGGACCGCGGCGCAGTATCATGCCGGACTGCTGGCCGTGCCCATGGCGCTGGCCGTGCTCTACCGCCTGCGGGACGCGCGCGGCGCGGAGCGCGCGCGCTGGCTGTGGCACGGCGCGCTGGCCGCGCTGCTCGCGGCCGCGGTGTTCCTGGCGATGTCGCCCTACGTCGTGCTCGACTTCCACACCTTCCGCGCCGACCTGTCGTGGATCACCGCCAAGACGGAGGGGCGCTTCAGCGGCGGGCGGCCGGGCCTGCTGGCCGGGGTCGCGGCGTTCTGGCGCATGTGCCTGGAGCCCGCGCTGCGCCTGCCTCTGGCGCTGGTCGCGGGCGCAGGCGTGCTGGTGGCGCTGGTGCGCCGCACGCGCGCCGACGTGCTGCTGCTGTCCTTCGCGGTGGCCTACGTGCTGCTGGCGAGCCGCGCCGGCGTGTTCAACGACCGCTACGCCATCCCGCTCGTGCTGCCGGCCCTGCTGCTGGCCGCGCGCGCGGTCGAGGCCGGGCTGGTCCGGCTGCGCTGGCGAGACGGCGTGCGCGCGTGGGCGGTGCCGCTGGCCGTGCTCGCGCTCGCGCTGCCGTCGGCGCTCGAGCTGGCGGAGACCGACTGGACCATGACGCGCGAGGACACGCGCGTGGCGGCGCTGCGCTGGTTCGAGACCCACGTGCCGGAGGACGACAGGGTCGTCATCGACATGCTGCGCTTCAGGAACTCGGCGAGCCCCCCGCTGGCCGAGAACCGCGCGCGCCTCGAGGAGCGCATGGCCGAGGTGCGGCGCGGCCTCTCCGGGGCCGGACACGGCGCGGTCTACGCGGAGTACTACCGCTACCTGCTGGCGAATCCGCGACACCCGGCCTGGTACCTGCGCAGCACCGAGCTGGGGTCGAATCTGCCCCCTCTCGATTCGCTGCGCGCCCAGGGGTTCCGCTGGGTGGTCGTGAGCGCCCAGGCCGTGGACCTGCAGCGCGCGCGCGCGGCCCGCGGCGATTCGGCCGGATGGCTCTGGTACCGGAGCCTCGACCGCGAGGCGCGCGCGGTGGCCGAGTTCGCGCCCGAGCCCTGGGTGCGGCGCGGCCCCCGCATCACCCTCTACCGGCTGGAGGGTGTGCCGGGAGACGGGCGATGATCGATCCCGCGCGCGTCGCGGCCGTGGTGCCGGCCTGGAACGAGGCCGGCAAGATCGGCTCGGTGGTGCGCAAGGTCCCGCGCGGCGTCGTGTCGTGCGTGATCGTCGTGGACGACGCCTCGCGCGACGCCACCGCGGCGGAGGCGCGCGAGGCGGGGGCCGGGCTCGTGATCACGCACCCCGTGAACCGCGGCGTGGGGGCGGGCATCCGGACCGGGCTCCTCGAGGCGAAGCGGCTGGGCTACGAGTTCGCCGCCATCCTGTCGGGCGACGACCAGCACGAGCCCGACGAGCTGCCGCGACTGCTCGAGCCGCTGTTCGCGGGCGAGGCCGACCTGGTGCAGGGCTCGCGCTGGCTGCCGGGCGGCGCGAGCCCCGGCATCCCCGCCTCCCGCCGCTGGCTCACGCGGCTCTATGCGCTGCTGGTGCGGCTGGCGAGCGGGTTCCCCTGCACCGACGGCACCAACGGCATGCGCGCCTTCCGCCTCGCGCTGCTCGACGATCCGCGCATCCGGCTGGAGCAGGACTGGCTCGACCGCTACGAGCTCGAGCCCTACCTGCTCTACCAGGTGATGCGCTGCGGCTATCGCGTGCGTGAGGCGCCCGTGACCGTGCGCTATCATGGGCGCGGCACCACCAAGATGCGGCCGCTCCGCGACGGTTGGCGGATCCTGCGGCCGCTCCTCTACCTCAGGCTCGGCCTGAAGCACTGAGCACCCGGAGGATCCATGCCGTCGACCCGACCCGAAGAGCAGCGCCCCGCCACGGCGGGCGTCGCCGCGCTCGCCGGCCGCCGCGTGCTCGTCACGGGCGGCGCGGGCTTCGTGGGCAGCAACCTGGTGCGCCGCCTGATGCGCGAGGGGGCGCGGGTGACGGTGCTCGACGACCTCTTCACCGGACGGCGCGAGAACCTGCCGGCCACGGGTCTCGAGTTCGTGCGGGGCTCGGTGTGCGACCCGGCCGTGGTGGAGCGGCTGGTGGCGCAGTGCGAGGTCGTGGTGCACGCGGCCGCCCGCAACATCGTGGTCTCGACCCGCAACCCGCGCGAGGACTACGAGACCAACATCGGCGGGACCCTCAACGTACTGCTGGCCGCGCGGGCCGCCGGCGTGGAGCGCCTGGTCTACACGTCCTCGACCTCGGTCTACGGCAACCCCCGCTACCTGCCCATCAACGAGGACGACCGGCTGGAGCTGCTCACGCCCTACGCCGTCTCGAAGCTGGCCGGCGAGAACTACTGCATGGCCTTCCACGAGTCCTACGGGACGCCGACGGCGGCGGTGCGCTACTCCAACATCTTCGGCCCGGGGCAGGACCCCGCGAACCCCTACTGCGGCGTGGTCGCCAAGTTCATCGAGTCGCTGTTCGCGGGCCGGCCGCCCGAGATCCATGGCGACGGCAACCAGACACGCGACTTCACCTACATCGACGACGCGGTGGAGGCCACGCTCCTGGCCGCCATCGCGCCGCGGGCGGTGGGCGAGGTCTTCAACGTCGGCACCGGGGTGGAGACGCGGGTCAACCAGCTCGCCGAGACGCTCATCCGCATCGTCGGGGCGGACCTGGTCCCCGTGCACAAGGACCGGCGCGATGTGGACAACATCCGCCGGCGCGTCGTCAACATCGAGAAGGCGCGTCGCACGCTGCGCTGGGTGCCCGAGGTCACGCTGGAGGAGGGCCTGCGCCGCACGGTGGAGTGGCAGCGCGCGCAGGCGGCACGTCCCGGGCAGGGCTGAGCCCCCGGGCGCCCCCGGGCGCCGGAGGGCGCCGTGCGGGCCGCCCGCGGGCTCAGGGCAAGGCCCTACGCGTGGCAGGGGTGTTGGGTCGTATCACCCAGGGGGGTCGGGGCACCTATTCCGTGAAGGGCCGGTGGAAAAGCCCTTCGGAGGCGAAAGCGGCTCTTGCGGAGGGCCTCCGTGCTTTGCTAACCTGTTTGTGACAGAAGCACCCACCGAGAGCCACCGGGGAGGATGACCTAGCGAGCCGTTGCTACAGAGGTTCGTCGTAGGACGTGGCCGCCAGTGCGACCCGGCCACCTACCGAGCCCAGGACACGCTTCCGAGGACAAGACAACTTGCTGTTCCCCCCCCTGTTGCTCGTGCTCGACCAGACCGGGTCCCGGTGCGTCCGCATTAGGCGAGAGCTTTGAGCCGAGGGTATTCGCGTACCCTCGGCTCTTGCTTCACGGGCGACGCAACAGAGAGCGGCATCATGGAGCCCAACATCCTCGCTTCCCACAGCAAGAGCGCGGCTCCGAGCGCCAGTGGATGGGCGCCGTCGTCGGACGAGGTCGTGCGGGATGTTCCCATGGACGGGAAGGTGGTCGTCGCCAGAGCCACGGTCGCGGGCGCGGTGGCCCAGTCCGGGGCGCTTCACCCCGTCGTCGCTCCTGCGTACAACGGCACGAACGGCTACGTGAACGGGTACGGGAACGGCCATCCCAACGGGGCCTCCGCCGCGACGTGGCCCGGATTCGTCGTGGTGCCCGGCACGAGCGTCGTCCGTCCGCTGCCCATCTACGAGGCTCCCGCCGAGAGCGGCTTCTACCTGCGCGTCGGCAAGCGGCTGCTCGACATCGTCGGCGCGGTCGTGGGTCTCGTGCTCACCTCGCCGCTGTTGCTGCTCGCCACGATCCTCATCAAGCTCGAGTCGCGCGGCCCGGTCGTCTACAAGTCCCTCCGCATCGGCCGCGGCGCCCGGCCCTTCACGTTCTTCAAGCTGCGTTCCATGGTGGACGGGGCGGACCGGGACCGGCACACGCTCTCGCACCTGAACGAGACCGACGGCCCGGTGTTCAAGATGTCGCGCGACCCGCGCGTGACCCGCATCGGGCGCCTGCTGCGCGTCACCAGCGTGGACGAGATCCCGCAGCTGTGGAACGTGCTCCGGGGCGAGATGAGCCTGGTCGGCCCGCGGCCCCCGATCGCCGAGGAGGTCGTGCAGTACGAGCCCTGGCAGCTGCGCCGACTGGACGTCCTGCCGGGCATCAGCTGTCTGTGGCAGATCAGCGGCCGCAGCCGCATCGGCTTCCAGGAGTGGATGCGGCTCGACCTGGAGTACATCAAGCACCGCTCGTTCTGGCTCGACATGAAGATCCTGATCCGGACGATCCCCGCGGTGCTGTCCCGCGAGGGAGCCTACTAGGGAGTCCCCACGAGGACCCGCCGACCGACGGCCGAACGGCCGGTCGCCGCTCCCGCCCCCTTGCCGCTCACCGACCGCGCCCTCTTCACGCACCTGGTGGCCGCCACCCTGGTGGCGGCCGCGCTGCGCGCGTTCCACCTCGGGTCCCAGAGCCTGTGGATCGACGAGGTCTTCACCTGGTTCCGGGCGGACGTGGGCCGGCCCCTCACCCTGGCCGCGGTGCTGGAGGACGTGCACGGGCCCCTCTACAGCGTGCTGGTGCACCTGTGGGGCGCGCTGGCCGGTGACGCCGAGTGGGCGCTGCGGGCGCCGTCGTTCCTGTGCGGCGTGGCGGTGGTGCCGGCGCTGGCCTGGCTGGCGGTCCGCTGGCTGGGGCGCGAGACCGCGGTGCCCGCGGCCTGGCTGGCGGCGTGCTCGCCGTTCCTGGTGTGGTACTCGCAGGAGGCGCGCAACTACATGCTGCTGGTGCTGTGCGTCTGCCTGGCGGGCGCCTTCCTGACGGGGCCGGCGCGGCGCGCTCCGGGCTACCTCGTGGCCGCGTGGGCGGGCCTGCTCTCGAACTTCTCCTTCGCCCTGCTGGCGCCGCTCCACCTGCGCTGGTGGCTGGCGGGCCCGCGCGAGGGCGCGGGCTCTCCCGTCCCCTGGCGCCGCCTCGCCGGGGGCGCGGCGCTCCTCCTCGCCCTGCTCGTGCTGCTCTCGCCCTGGGCCCCGCAGGTGCTGCGCACCTGGGACTGGAGCCGGCTCCAGCCGGCGCGCGCGGCCGCGCCGGCCGAGGAGCCCCCGCTGCGGGGCGCCACCACCTTCCACGCGGCGGCGGTCCCGTTCGCGCTGCACGCCTTCGCGGTCGGCTACACGCTCGGGCCCCCGCTGCGCGAACTGAAGGCGGGTGTGGCCACCGCGGCCCTGGCCGGCCATCGCGTCGAGGTGCTCGTGGTCGTGCTGGTGTTCGGGGCGCTCGGGCTCGCCGGCCTGCGGGCCCTGGCGCGCCGCCGGCGGCTGCTCGACACGCTGCTCTGGCTGGTGCTGCCCGCCCTCATCGTGAGCTTCTTCGCCCTGCGCAACTTCAAGGTCTTCCACCCGCGCTACCTGGCCGTGAGCCTCCCCGCCTTCCTGCTGCTGCTGGCGGCCGGGCTGGCCGACCTGCGGCGGCCCGCGCGCATCGCGGCGATCCTGGCGGTGGGGCTGCTGTGGGCGGCCTCGCTGGCGAACCACTACTTCGTGCCGGCCTACGGCAAGGAGGACTACCGCGGGGCGCTGCGCCTGGTGGCCGCGCGGAGCCAGCCCGACGAAAAGATGCTGGCCGCAGGTGCGCAGGAGCCGATCTACTACTACTATCGGGGACCGCTTCCCCTCGACCGGCTCTGGCTGGGCTACGCGGCCCGGCCCGGGCGTCTGGCCGAGGAGCTGGACGGGAAGCTGGCGGGCGTGCGGGGCACCTGGGTGGTGCTCAGCCGCCCGGAGGACCTGGATCCCGGCGGTGTCTTCGTCCGCACGCTGGAGAGCCGCTACCCGGGAGCGGAGGCGTTCCGCTTCGAGGGCGTCCGGGTGTGGCATGTGAGAACGCGGGACGAGGCCACCGCCGCGCCCCGCTGAGGCGTTCCATTCCGGGTCCGGGGTCCCGCGGGTACCCCGGACGTGAGGTGCCTATGCGCGTGGTGGTGGTGGGACTGGGCTATGTCGGTTCGGTGTGCTCGGCCTGTCTGGCGAGCCGCGGGCACACCGTGGTGGGCGTGGACACGAGCGAGTACAAGGTCGGCTGCATCGAGCGCGGCGAGAGCCCCATCGTCGAGAAGGGGCTCGTGGAGCTGATCGCGGACTCCCGCGCGGCGGGCCGGCTCACCGCCACCACGCGCATCGCCGAGGCGCTGCCCGGCGCCGAGGCCGTGCTGGTCTGCGTCGGCACGCCCAGCGGGGCCGACGGCAGCCTCGACCTGTCGCACGTGCGCCGCGCGGTGGACGAGGTGGGGCGCGCCCTGCGCACCACCGGCACCTACACCACGGTGGTGATGCGCAGCACCATGCTGCCGGGCAGCGTCGAGGGCGAGCTGCTGCCCGCGCTCGAGGCGGCCTCGGGCCTGAAGGCCGGCCGCGACTTCGGCGTGGCCTACAACCCCGAGTTCCTGCGCGAGGGCACGGCCATCCAGGACTTCTTCGAGGCCGAGCTCACCGTGATCGGCGCCGACGACGAGAAGAGCGCCGCCATCCTGCGCCGGCTCTACGAGGGCATCGGCGGCGAGATCGTGCACATCCCGCTGCGCACCTCGGAGATCCTCAAGTACGTCAACAATTCCTGGCACGCCGTGAAGGTGGTGTTCGCGAACGAGGTGGGACGCATCTGCAAGCGCGAGGGCATCGACAGCCACCTGGTCATGGACCTGTTCGTGCGCGACAAGCGGCTCAACCTGAGCCCCTACTACCTCAAGCCGGGCTTCGCCTACGGCGGCTCGTGCCTGCCCAAGGACGTCCGCGCGCTGCAGCAGCGCGCGCGCGTGGTGGGCGCGGACCTGCCGCTGATCGACGCCGTGACGCGCTCCAACGACCGCCACGTGGAGGAGGCCATCCGCTTCATCGAGCGCTTCCGCCACCGCCGCGTCGGCGTGCTCGGGCTGTCGTTCAAGGCCGGCACCGACGACCTGCGCGAGAGCCCCATCCTGCGCGTCATCGGCGCGCTGGTCGGCAAGGGCTACAGCGTGCTGCTGCACGACCCCAACCTCGACATGGAGAAGGTGCTGGGGGCGAACCGCCGCTTCGTCGAGGACGAGGTGCCGTACCTGCCCGAGCGCCTGCGCGCGGACCTGGGCGAGGTGGTGCGCGAGAGCGAGGTCGTGGTCGTGGCGAACGGCGCGCGCGAGTACCGGGGCGTGGGGGCCATGCTGCGGAGCGGCCAGGTGCTGCTGGACCTGGTGCACGCGGTGGATCCCGCCAGCGTGGCACACGGGGAGTACCATGGCTTCGTGTGGTAGCGTCCTCCACCTCTCCGAGAACCTGCCGCTGCCCTTCGACCGCCGCGTGTGGATGGAGCTCAACGCCCTCCACGCCGGCGGCTGGGAGGTGTCGGCCATCTGCCCGATGGGCGACGCCTGGCGCGAGCCCCACGAGGTCATCGACGGCATCCACATCTGGCGCTATCCGCCGCCGCCGCCGGCCCGCGGCCTCGTCTCGTACGTGTGGGAGTTCCTCTACTGCTGGCTGCAGACCGCGCGGCTCTCGCTGGTGGTGCTGGCGCGGCGCGGCTTCGACGTGATCCACGCGGCCAACCCGCCGGACACCTTCTGGGCGCTGGCGGCGTTCTACAAGCTGTTCGGGAGGAAGTTCGTCTTCGACCACCACGACCTGTGCCCCGAGCTCTACGTCTCGCGCTTCGGGCCCGAGCGCGAGGGCACGCTGCCGCACCGCCTGCTGCACCTGCTCGAGCGCGCGCAGTTCCGCACCGCGGACCTCGTCATCTCCACCAACGAGTCCTACCGGCAGGTGGCGATCACGCGCGGCCACGTGTCGCCGGACCGCGTCTTCGTGGTGCGCAGCGGTCCGAGCCGTGAGCGCTTCGCCCGGATCCGGCCCGTGGACGAGAGCCTCAAGCGCGGGCGCCGCTTCCTGGTCGCGTACCTCGGCGTGATGGCGCCGCAGGACGGCGTGGACCACCTGCTGCGCGCGGCGCGCGTGCTGGCCGACCGCGGCCGCCGGGACGTGGCCTACACCCTGGTGGGCGCGGGCGACTCGTTCGAGGAGCTGCGGCAGATGGCGCGCGACCTCGGCCTCGCCGAGGTGGTTGAGTTCACCGGGCGCGTCCCCGACGAGCAGGTCGAGCGCATCCTGGCCACCGCCGACGTGTGCGCCTGCCCCGATCCCAAGAACCCGCTCAACGACGTCTCGACCATGAACAAGGTGCTCGAGTACATGGCCTGCGGCCGGCCCATCGTGGCCTACGACCTGCGCGAGCACCGCTACTCGGCCGGCGAGGGCGCGCTCTACGCCGAGCCCAACCGCGAGGACCGCCTCGCCGACGTCATCGCCGAGCTGCTCGACGACCCCGCCCGGCGCGAGAGCATGGGCGCCTACAACCGCAAGCGCTTCCTGGAGACCATGGCGTGGGAGTACTCCGCGGGCGAGCTGCTCCGCGCCTACCAGTCCCTATGCAGACCGCGACGGCACCGCTGAAGATCCTGCTGGTCGAGAGCGGCACCGCCTTCGGGGGCACCGAGCGCGTGGTGTGGGAACTCGCCACGCGCCTGCCGCGCGCCCGCTGGGACGTGCGCGTGTGGCTCTCGCCCGCGCGCGGCGTGGACGAGCTGGCCGACGCGCTGGCGGACCGCGACGTGCCCGTGAGCCGCGTCGCCGAGGTGGACTCGCGCTGGGACTGGCGGGGTATGTGGGCGACCTGGCGGCGGCTGGCACGCGAGAAGCCCGCGCTGCTCCACGTCCACCACGTGTGGCCCGCCGCCGACCGCTATTTGGCGAGCCTGGCCGCGGCCGCGGGCGTGCCGCACCTCGTCGTCACCGAGCACATCGTGGGGCGCTCGCACTCGCTCGGCCAGCAGCGGCTCAAGCTCCGCGAGCTGGAGCAGGCTGAGGTGGTCACCGCGGTGAGCGCGGCGGTGGCCGACTCGCTGGTGAGCGACTACGGCGCGCCGCGGGGGCGCATCCGCGTGGTGCCCAACGGGGCCGAGCTGCCCGACGAGGAGGTCGAGCACCCGGCGGCGCGGCGGCTGCGCGAGGACCTGGGCGTGGGCATGCTGCGCCCGCTGTGGGTGTGCGCGGGCCGGCTCGAGGAGCAGAAGGGGCAGGACGTGCTGCTCGCGGCGCTGGCCGAGGTCCGCCTCCGCGGCCTGGAGTTCGTGGCGGTGCTGGCCGGCGAGGGCTCCCGCCGCGGCGCCCTCGAGGCGCGCACGCGCGAGCTGGGGCTCGAGGCCCACGTGCGCTTCCCCGGCCAGGTCGAGGACCTGGGCCCGCTGCTGGCCGCGGCCGACGCCGTCGTGCTCCCCTCGCGCTGGGAGGGTCTGCCGCTGGTGCTGCTCGAGGCCATGGCGCGCGGCCGGCCGGTCGTGGCCACGCCGGTGGGGGGGATTCCCGAGGTGGTGGAGGACGGCGTGCACGGGCGCCTCGTGGCGGCCGACGACGCGCGCGCGCTGGCCGACGTGCTCGAGGAGTTCCACCGGCGTCCCGACGCGGCGGTGCGGCTCGGCCGCCGCGGCGCCGCGCGCGTGCGCGAGGGCTACACCTGGCCGCGCGTGGTCGAGGCGTTCGAGTCGGTCTACGACGAGGTGCTGGGGCTCGCGAGCTTCGCCCTCGAGGATGCGCGCGCGGGGCGGGGGGCGCGATGAGGATCGGGGTCGTGGTCTCGTGCTACCGGCAGGAGCGCTTCCTCGCGCGCACCATCGCCGCGCTCGAGCGCGCCCTGGAGGGCCGGGACTGGCAGGGCGTCCTGGAGTTCGCGGTGCCCTCGGCCGACCCGCTGCCCCCGCACGGCCCGCGCTGGCGGGTGATCCCGAGCTACGACGGGGCGACGGGCTGCACCCTGCGGCCGCTCACGCCCGGCGGCGGGCGCATGGTGGGCTTCGCGGCCTGCGGTGGCGACTGGGTGCTGTTCGTGGACTCCGACATGGAGCTGGACGCCGAGTGGGTCCACGCCGCCATCGCCACGGCCGGGCGCGAGCCCGCGCTCGGGGGCATCGGCGGCCGCATCGAGGAGTGGTTCGTGGACGGCGCCACCGAGCGGCCCGGCAAGCACGACATGTACGGGACCGGCGACGCCGACCGCGCCGTGGGCTACTTCGGCAACGTGGCCTTCTACCGGAGAGCGGCGCTGGAGGCGGTCGGGGGCTACGACGAGCGGCTCTCCTCCGACGAGGACTTCGAGCTGGGCATGAGGATGGGCTGCCTCGGGCTCGAGCTGCGCTCGCTCGGCATGCGCGTGGGCCGGCACTGGAGCGCGCCGCGCCCGAGCTTCCCCGAGCTGGGGCGGCGCTGGCGCACCGGCTTGTGCTTCGGGCAGGGGCAGGTGCTGCGCCTCTACCTCGGACGCCGCGGGCTCGGCACGCTGCTGCGCCGCCAGGGGCTCTACGTCGTCACCATGGGGATGTGGGCGCTGGGCGTACTCGCGCTGCTGGCGTGGCCGCTCACCGGTGACGGCCGCCCGCTGGCCTGGTGGCCGCTGCTGCCGCTCGGCGTGCTGGCGCTGATGACCGTGAAGAAGCGCAGCCCGCGGCTCGCGCTCCACTCGCTGCTGGCGTGGACCCTGAACGGGTCCGGCATGGTGGTCGGTCTGTTCCGCCCCCTGCCGGCGGGCGTGAGCGGCCCGCGCCCCGGGGCCGGGAGGGCGGCATGCTGATCCACGCCGCCACCGACAACGACATCCACCCGCCGACCTTCGGCGGCGCCCAGCGCTCCTTCGGCCTCTACCGCGGCCTGGCGCGCCGGCACCAGGTGGAGGCGCTGTGCCTGGTGCCCAACCGCAACCGCGCGCCGCGCGATGAGACGGTGGCGGGTGTGCGCATCCTGAGGCGCAAGGCCTGGTACACGAGCCTGACGTGGCGGCTCGAGCAGGCGCGTCTGGCGCCCATGTTCCTCGCGGCCGCGGGGCACGCGGCCGGCGCCGGCCGGCTGGCGCGCGAGTTCGGCGGCCCGGCGGACGTCGTGCTCGCCGACCTGAACCTGGCCGGGCTGCTCGGCGCCGACCGCGCCCCGCTGCGCGTCTACACCTCGCATAACGTCGAATACGACCACTTCCGCATGACCAAGGCGGCGGTGGCCGCGCCCGGCTTCTGGGCCGGGCGCCTGCGCGCCCTCGAGGCCCGCGCGGTCGAGCGCGCGCACCTCACCGTGGTGTGCGGCGACGAGGACGCAGCCCGCATGCGCGAGCTGTACGGCGTGGAGGGTGGGAAGGTGGTGGTGGCCCCCAACGGCTACGACGAGACCATGGTGCGCCCGCCTGCGCCGGAGGAACGCGCGCGGGCGCGCGCCGCGCTGGGCATCGCCCCGCAGGAGTACCTCGCGCTCTTCGTCGCCTCCGACGTGCCCCACAACCGCGCCGCGCTGGGAGCGCTGCTCGGGCACGTCATGCCGCCGCTGGCCGGGGCCGGCTTCCGCCTCGTGGTCGCGGGCTCGATCGTGCGCGCCCTGGCCGGGCGGGGCGCGCCGTGGCTGGTGCCGTACCCCGAGTCGCCGGACCTCGCGCCGGTGCTGCACGCCGCGGACGCGGGCCTGAACCCCGTGTCCAAGGGCGGGGGCAGCAACGTGAAGGTGCCGACCTACCTCGCGGCCGGGCTGGCCGTGCTGACCACGCCCTTCGGGCTGCGCGGCTACGCCGGCCTGGCGCCGTGGGTCACGAGCGTGCCGCTGGAGCAGATGACCGAGGCGTTGCGGGCGCGGCCGGCCGGCTGGCTCGCGCGCGGGCTTCCCATGCCGGCTCCGGTGGCGGAACATGCATGGGGCCGGCTGGGCGAGCGGCTGGGCGAGGTGCTGGAGGCGAGGCGGCAGGGCGCGCCGGCAGGCGTTGCCACCGCCGGGAGGGCGGGCGCATGAGGATCGCGATGATCGGGCAGAAGGGCGTCCCCGCCACCTACGGTGGCATCGAGCGCCACGTCGAGGAGATCGCCCGGCGCCTCGCCGCCATGGGGCACCAGGTGGAGGTCTTCTGCCGGCTCCACTACACGCCCCCCGGCACCGCCTTCCACGGCGTGCGCCTGCTGCGCCGGCCGAGCGTGCACACCAAGCACCTCGACACCATCACCCACGTCACCTGGGCGACGGTCGAGTCCATGATCCGCCGCTACGACATCGTCCAGTTCCACGCCCTGGGGCCCTCGGTGTTCTCGTGGGCGCCGCGGCTCAGGGGCGCCAGGACCGTGGTCACGGTGCACGGCCTCGACTGGCAGCGCGAGAAGTGGGGGCGCTTCGCCTCGTGGTTCCTGCGGCACTGCGAGGGCCCGGCCGCGCACTTCCCCGACCGCACGATCGTGGTCTCGAAGACGCTGCGCGACTACTTCCGCGATCACCATCACTGCGACGCCGCCTTCATCCCGAACGGCACCAACCTGCTGCCCGCCCGGCCGGCCCGCAAGATCCTGCAGCTCGGGCTCACGCCCGGGAAGTACGTGCTGTTCGTGGGGCGGCTCGTGCCCGAGAAGGGCGTGCACTTCCTGTGCGAGGCCTTCTCGAGGATCGACACCGACCTCAAGCTCGCGCTGGTGGGGGGGACGTCGGCCTCGGAGGACTACGTCCGCCTGCTCAAGGGCTACGAGAGCGACCGCATCCGGCTGCTCGACTACGTCTACGGCGAGGGGCTCGAGGAGCTGTGGAGCAACGCCTACATGGTGGTGCAGCCCTCCACCATGGAGGGGCTCTCGATCGCGCTGCTCGAGGCGCTCTCCTACGGCCGCTGCGTGCTGCTCTCGGACATCCCCGAGAACCTCGAGGTGGCCGAGGAGTGCGCCGTGCCCTTCAAGAGCCGCGACGTCGAGGACCTGCGCGCCAAGCTCGAGATGCTGATCCGCGACCCCGACCTGGTGAAGAGCTTCGAGACCAGGGCGCGCGAGCACATCCGGCGGCACTACTCGTGGGACCGCGTGGCCAAGAACACCGAGACCGTCTACCTGGACCTGCTCGGGGGCCGCCGGCCGCGCGGCTGAGCCCGGACAAGGCCCCGATGCTCTGGCTGACGCGCTTCTTCCAGCACCTGAACGAGCGCTACGTGGGCCCCGAGGGCGACGCTTTCGCCCTCGAGGAGTTGGCCCCGGTGGCGGGGCGCTTCCTGCCCGCGGGCGGGCGCGTGCTCGAGGTGGGCTGCGGCTACGGGCGGAACGTCGCCGCGCTGGCGATCCTGCCCGCGCGGCTCGTGGTGGGCGCGGACCCGTCGCTCGGCGAGTTGGGGAAGGCCCGCGAGCGCCTGGCCGACCTGGCGAGCGAGGCCCGCGCGCGGGTCGCGCTGGTGCGCCAGGAGCCGCTGCGGCTGCCCTTCGCGGACGGGTCCTTCGACCTCGTGGTGCTGTGGCAGGTGCTGGAGCACGTCTTCGACCGCGGGGACAAGCGCCGCGTGCTGGCCGAGAGCGTGCGCGTGCTGAGGAGCGGCGGCCACCTGCTGGTCGAGACCCCGAATCAGTGGTTCCCGTTCGACTACCACGACAACCGGCTGCCCTTCGCGCACTGGACCGGCTCGCGCCGCCTGCGCGAGTGGCTCACCTGGCGCGTGCGCGGGATGCGCTACACCCCGTCGGAGTATGTGA
>Ga0315295_10000681_pt1 | contig 29493 bp, 29 predicted proteins | sample YL17G14_0_MG_FD_204453 | JGI IMG/M metagenome (GOLD analysis project Ga0315295, IMG submission 204453) | Sediment microbial communities from Yellowstone Lake, YNP, Wyoming, USA - YL17G14_0 | ecosystem: Environmental > Aquatic > Freshwater > Lake > Sediment | place: USA: Wyoming | collected... | reverse complement strand
AGACGGCCGAGCCATAGGCAGAGCGCTCCATATTGTTGCTGAAGATGTCCGTGTTGAGGAAGTAGATTACCAGGAGCGTGCATGCGGCGGCGATGATGGCGGAAGCGAGCGCCCCCGGCGGCGAGATGCGCCTGAACCGTTCTACGCCCTCCTCGCCCAATAGCTCAAGGGCGGCCAGTATCGCGCATACCACCCCCGCCAAAGCTATCACATAGGCCACCAGGAACTTGTAGTTCGGGCCGTTGAACGTGGCCAGATAATTGTATAGGTCATGGATGTAGAAGGTGCGGCTGATCTCGTGGCTTATAGGATCGGTGTACTGCGCCCAAGGCAGGGCGAAGGAGGCAGCCAGCATGGCGCCCCCGACCACGCAGAACAAGGTGCCGATGAGCACCCCCGTGTGAGCCTTTGGCTTGATGGTGCCTTCCCAGGACGTGCCCTTCCTCTTCGACTTGCGCTGCGATCCTTCCAATCCGATCCCTCACTCCCCCCGCGCATCCCAGCGGGGACGAATCAGTTACGCACCACCGTGCCTTTGACCTTTTCGCCCCTGACCGCATTGATAAGGTCATCGAGGTCCCGGCCGTGCACTATGTACAGGGGGATATTCGTCCGCATGGCGATGTACGCACCCTTCTTGTCAAAGACATCGGAGGGCCCGGCGGAATGAAGACCCTTGTTCACCAGATCGAAGAGCTGCTTGTGCGAGATCTCCCTCAGGCGTTTAGCGTCAGAGTACTTCTTCGGATCCGCCGTATAGGCTGCCTGCACTGAGGTGGCGTTCACTATCCTTGTGGCCTTCACGGCTTCGGCGACCATGGCGGTGACAGCGTCAGTGGTATGCCCCGGCGTCGTTCCGCCCATGACCACGATCCTTCCCTTGGCAAGCTCCTGCGTCGCTCTCTTGATCGTGGTCGGGATGATCGGCGAGGCGGCATCGCCGAGCGCCAATTGCACCAGGCGGGCGTTCAGGCGAGTGATCTCGATGCCCAAGCGGTCCTGCCGGTCCCGGCTCGCCCCTAGTTTCCTGCCGTTGAAGATATAGTACCTAGCCAGCCTCCCGCCCCCGCAGATCAGGACCAATCCGAACTCTCCCGATAGCGAGCGCAGGCGAGCGGCGAGCTCCTGCAGGTATGCCAGGTCGCCGTCGTCGGGGACCAGGACGGACCCTCCCAGAGAAACCACGACGCATTCCATGTCTACACCAACAGATTTATAACGCCAATCCTTTTGGGTTGATAAAAAACCTTAGGTCGAGCTGACGATGGGCAAGATTGGTGAAACGTTAACCGAGAGGCAGAAGTACGACTTCAAGCGGTCGTTGGAAGAGGTGCGCAACCTCAAAGGGCGAGGGACAGAGCTGATATCGCTCTACGTCCCCCCAGAGAAGCAGATCTACGACGCGGCCGCCTACTTGCGGGGAGAGTACTCGCAATCCTCCAACATCAAATCCCAGGGCACGCGCAAGGCCGTGCAAGGCGCCATCCAATCCATTCTGGCCCGGCTCAAGTACTTCAAGGTGCCACCAGCGAACGGCGTGGTCTTCTTCGTGGGCGAAGTGGCATCTGTGGGTGACCAGAGCCGCATGGTGCAGTACGTTCTCGAGCCTCCTGAGCCATTTTCCACCTTCCTCTACCGCTGCGATTCGGAGTTCTTCCTAGAGCCGTTGTCGAGCATGCTCCTGGAGAAGAAGGTCTACGGTCTGATTGTCATAGATCGGAGCGAAGCCACCCTCGGCCTGCTGGGCGGCAAGAGGGTGAACGTCATCCGCAACATCCAATCCCAGGTACCAAGCAAGCACCGCATGGGCGGGCAGTCCGCCCAGCGTTTCGAACGTTCCATCGAGATCGCCGCCCACGAGTTCTACAAGAAGATCGCTGACACGGCCACGGACGCTTTCCTGAACCGCGCCGACCTGCAGGGCATTCTGGTCGGAGGGCCGGGGGCGACCAAGAACTTTTTCGTGGGCCAAGGGTACCTGCACCACGAACTGCAGAAGAAGGTGCTGGACACCTTCGATACCGGCTATACCGACGAATACGGCCTGAAGGAGCTGGTGGAACGGGCCAAGGAGAAGTTGATGGACCTGGACCTGATGCGCGAGAAACGTCTCATCACCCGTCTTCTGGAAGAGATACGCAAGCCCGACGACGGCCTCGCCACGTATGGAGAGAGCCAAGTGCGGGAAGCGCTGAGGATGGGGGCGGTGGACACCCTCCTGCTTTCCGAGGGGTTGCGCAGGAAACGCTATCCCATCGAATGCGCCAATTGCGGTTGGAAGATAGTGCTGACGGCGGACAGCCCGCCGGACCCGGTCCATTGCCCCGCCTGTGGAGGAGCCACGCTGGTGGGGGAAGGCAAGGACCTGGTGGACGACTTCTACGATGAGACGGAGAAGATGGGCACCAAGATCGAGCTCATTTCCGCTGATTCGGAGGAAGGGGAGATGCTGCTGAAGGCGTTCGGGGGCATCGCCGCCATGCTCCGTTACAGGAAGGGGGCATAGGATGGATCCATACGAACCGTTCGCTCAGGAGGTTCGCAGATTGCTGCGGGAGACCTTGTCCCAGATAGGTGTCCAGGCACAATTGGAGATGGAGCTTCCAGACCCGCAGATCGGGGCCGATTTCGCCTTTCCCTGTTTCCCATTGGCCAAACAGATGCGCAAGGCACCTGTGGCCATCGCCGAAGAGCTGGCATCAAAGATACCCCCCTCTCCGTTAGTGGAGAAGGTCTTCGCTGAGAGAGGCTATCTCAATTTCCGCATCGACCAAGCGCTCCTTGCCAGAAGCACTCTGGAAGCCATCCTGGAACAGAAAGGTGCCTACGGACAAGGAGAGCCTAAAGGGAACCGGGTGCTCCTCGAGCATACTTCCGTGAACCCGACTGGACCGATACACGTCGGTCGGGCACGCAACCCGCTTATCGGAGATACGTTGGGTAGATGCCTGCGCGTCTGCGGATACCAGGTCGCGACCGAGTACCTGGTCAACGACGTCGGTAGGCAGGTGGTGCTGCTCACCTGGGCCTTGGAGAACATCCCCCCTTCGGAGGTCAGCCCTGCTTCGGACCGACAAAAGGACGATCACCAGCTAGTGAGCTATTATCAGAAGGCGAACGAGCTTCTCGAATCGGATCCCCGCGTCGACCAAGAGATAGCGGAGATGTTGCGCCGGTTCGAGGTTGGCGACGCTGACGTCATCGAACGCGTCCGCAAGACCACAGAGCGCATGTTGGGCGGGATCAAGTCCTCGCTCCAGGACATGGACGTGAGCTTGGACCGCTACATCTGGGAATCGCAGTTCATCATCAACGGCGAGGCGAAGCAGGTGGTGGACCGTCTCAAAGCCTCCCCCTATTGCCATGAGGAAGGAGGGGCGTTCTACCTGGACCTGTCGGAGTTCGGCATCCACGGCCGGGACACCAAGTTCTTCTTCACCCGCAGCGACGGCACGACCCTCTACACCACTAGGGATATGGCCTATCACCTGGACAAGTTCAAGCGCGCGGACACGCTCATCAACGTGCTCGGCGAGGACCAGAAGCTCGGTCAGGCGCATCTCGCGGCCGCGCTCAAGATATTGGGCGAGGAGAGGGCGCCGGAGAACGTCTTCTATGCCTTCGTCTCACTGCCCGAGGGTCGGATGTCCACCCGAAAGGGACTGGTGGTCTATCTGGACGATCTCATCGACGAAGCAGAGGAACGCGCCTACGAGGAGGTCAAGAAGCGCCGCACCGACCTCACCGAGGAAAGGATGAGGGCCATCGCCCGGGACATCGGACGAGGGGCGCTGCGCTTCAACATCGTCCGGGTGCAGGCCGAGAAGGCCTTGGTCTTCAAGTGGGAGGAGGCGCTCAATTTCGACGGCAACTCCGCTCCCTTCCTGCAATACTCACATGCACGCTGCTGCAGCATCCTGCGCAAGGCCGGGGAGTACAAGCATTTAGCCGCCCCGGAGAAGCTTCTGGACGAGTGCGAGCGAAAGCTTATCCGCGTGCTCGCGCAATACCCCGGCGTTGTCCGGGAGTCCGGGGAGAAAAGGAGGGTCCACCTGATGCCCGCCTACGGCCACGAGGTAGCGTCGGCCTTCAACCAGTTCTACGCCTACGTGCCTGTGCTGCGATCGGGAGATCTGCAGGACGCGAGGCTCTCTCTGGTCGAGGCCACGATGTGGACGCTCCGCGGTGTACTCGACTCCCTGGGCATTGCCGCTCCGGAGGAAATGTGATGGTGCAGATCAGCAAGCTCAAGGAACAGGACAAGGGGCACGTGCGAGCGTTGGAGCTCTTCATCATGAAGGAGTACTTCGAAGCCACCCTGCACCGCAAGTGGGAAGATCTGAGCCAGGAGTTCATCGACCAGCTCGGTGCCTCCTCTAAGGGTTCGTTCGAGCATTACTCTGAACAGGGGCTGAGCTTCATCGCGAAGGAGAACAGGCAGATCGTTGGCTTCGTCTTCGCTCAGGTGGTCGAGCATATGAGCAACCTGCCCAAGGCGGTCTGGGTGGAGAACATCGGCGTGCATCCTAGCTATCGTCGCCGGGGCATAGGCTACCAGTTGCTGCGCAAGGTGGCCACGGAAAGCAAGAAGAAGGGGGCGAAGGCGCTGCAGAGCGCCATCATGCCGGACAACCCCAAGTCCATCATGTTGCACAAGAAGGCGGGCTTCTTCATGGATGCGCGCAAGATCGCGTTCCTGGACCTGGAAGCGCTCAAGTGATCAGCGACCCATCGTGAACTTTTCCTGGCCGTATTTCTCCTCGATCAGCGACTCGATGGTCTTCGTCTCGTAATGGCTGAGCACGCCCTTCACGATCTCCACGTTGAACGTGCTGGCGAAGCCCGCGATCAAGGCGCGCTTCACCTTGTCCATGGACGGCACCTCGCCCAACTCCTTAACCAGAGAGGTGACGGTATCCTTGGAACGTCCTTTCTTGCGCATCTTGAGCACGTCGAACATGATCTCGAAGTTGGTGTCCACCATGAGAGTGCCGTGCTGCAGGACCACGTCCCACTTGCGCGTCTGGGCACTGCCGGAGATCTTGCGCTTGTTGACCAGGACGTCGTTCACCGGTTTGAACTCACCCTTGAGGCCGAGGATGTCCAAGGCCTTGATCACGCCTGCGCACACAGAGGCGAACGTTTCCTCCGGAGTGGTCGGAACGACCTCGTTGTCCAGCGCCAGAGCATAGATGATCTGTCCCGGATCGGTGTAGATGGCGCTACCTCCGCTCACTCGGCGGACCAGCTGCACTCCGTGCCTCTTGACCGCCTCCAGGTCCACCGCCTCCTCCACATGCTCGAAATAGCCGAGGGAAACGGTCGGCCGGTCGCGGACATACAAGTGCAGGGTGTTGGGGACGATGCGGGCGTGTCTGGCCATGAGCAAGGCCTCGTCGCAGGCCACCGTGTACATGGGTTCCGCCATCCCGCTGTCGATCATCCTCCAGAGCATCGTCAAGAGAGCTAGTGGCAAGAATAAAAACATTTCTTGTTCGGGAATGAAAAATGAAGAAGATGAAAGGGATTTGGGAAAAGGGTTTGACTGGCCTACTTCCTTCTATCCGACGGAGAGGACTTCTTCTCTTTCTCTTCGACCTTGCCCTTCCTGCCGAGCTTGGGGATCTTGGGCAGGCGCTTGCGCATGTAGAAGAGAACGATGACCACGATGATCACCGCGAATATCCCGCCATACAGAGCGATGGCCTTCCAGGCGGCTTCGTTCACCGTCACCGATGAGGTGTCAGTGTTGTCGGCCTTGTTGATCTCCCGGTCCACCACGGCGTTGGCGAAGATGGTGTAGTTGCCCTTGGCCGCTGGCGTCCACTTGAAGGTGATCAGGCCATACTGACCGGCCTTCAGCTCGCTCGCTGCACTGCCGTTAATGGTCAGGTCCGCGCTCTCTCCGATGAAGTCCTTCTTGCCATCTTTCTGCATGATGTAGAACAACACCTTCGGCGCTCCAGCCTTGTCGTTGCCGACGTTGGTGAGGTTCACCCTTATGGTGCCCTGCTCGCCCTCGGTCATCACGTTCGGAACGAAGACCATGGAAACGATCCTCAGATCCGGTCGAGGCGAAGAGGTGATGGTCAGCGTCTTGGTCAGGTTCGCAGTGATGCCGGCCGAGTTGTTCACCATCAGTTTCACGCTGAAGGCCTGGATCTTCTGGTAGTAGTGCTCAACGTAATTGCCGTACTTCTTCGTGCCATCGCCCATGTCCCAGGTGAAGTTCAGGTTGCTGAACGGGTCGTAGGGGTCATAGGTGGCATTGGCGCTGAAGCCAAGGGTCTCGTTCTCCTGCGCGGTGACGATCACCGCACTGGAGCCCTTCTTGGTGATCTGGTAGCTCACCACTGGTGGGGTCTTGTCCTTCACCTGTACGGTGATGGACTTAATGTTGTAGTGGCCCGCCACATCGGTGGTGTTCAAGCTCATGTAGAAGGTGCCCGGCCGGGCGTAGGTCTTGCTGACATTCTGGTTCTCACCGATGCCCACGGTGGTCGTGTTGCCGTCGCCCCAGGTGTACTTCCAGGTCTTGATCAGACCCACGTCCGTTGGGCTGGCGATGTGATCCACCGAGCTGGCGCCGTTGAAGATCACGGCCTCGTTCTGATCGACGTCAAGCACGCCCGCAGCTATGGTCTTGTTGCGAACCGTGAAGTCCGCCGCCGGATTGAGTCCATCCGTCTTGATGAAGAAGTTGGCCGTGTTGGTCAGACCAGCGACGTCCGTCACGGTCAGCACCACGCTGATGTTGAAGGAGGCCGCATTGATGCGGAAGGTCGTCCAGGGGCTGGAGAACGGTCCGATCGTTCCCTGACCGACGAAGTTCCAGCTGTACTTGAGCGGATTGCCGTTAGGGTCCGAGGATCCGTTGGCGGTGTAGCCGATATCACGGGCGGTGGACACGATGTAGTGTAGGATCTTCCCACCGGTTCCAGTGACCGCATATGCGTAGGTAGATGGAACACTCGCTCCGCCCACAGCGATCGGCGCCACGGACTTCTGAATGCCAATCGTGACCTGCTCGAACGTGCCCGTGCGAACGGTCGTATCGATGGTCACGTTGAGGTAGCCTGACACCTTGACGTTCGTCGTCTGGGTGGCGTTGCTGGTCATCTCATAGCCATTGGGCCACTTCAGTGTCACCTTGTAGTCCAGGGACGGGGTGTCGTACTTGGCGTACCCGAGAACGTTGTAGGAATTCTCTCCGTTCGCGATGCTCGCCGTCGACTGGTACAGGGTGCGCATGACCCCACTGTACGGGCTTGTAGAGGTCACCGAGGTGTTACCCAGTCCAGTGAAGGACAGCAACGAGAAGTCGGTCGAGACCATGTACTTGGTGGCGCTTACCCTCACCAGATAGTCGCTGGTGACGTTCAACGGACCGAAGGCTTTCATGCGGTTGTAGAAGGCGCCGAACTCCGGACCGGAGACCTGACCGTTACCATCACCGAAGGCAAAGTCGATCTGCATCCGGATATTGGGGATGTTGCTGTAGGCGATGTTCGCCACGGCCGCATCGAAGTCCATGTTGGTGATACGGGTCAGGTTGAACGTGTTCCAGTTGTTGTTGTAGAAGGAGACATGCGACACGTCGCTCTGGCCGGTGTTGGTCACTAGGTTCACGGTCAGCGTCTGGGGTGTGGCGGGCAGGATGGTCACGGTGCTCATATTCGCCAATGAGTCTGTGGCATCGACCATCAGAGAGAACGTGCCCGGGTAAGCATCGAATTCGAAGTAGTTCGATCCCTGCACCTTCGCTTGGATGATCCTCTTCTCCACATACTTGGTGATGTCATTGGACACCAGTACCGCGCTCATGCCCACAGGCGGCACTCCCGTCTTGTATACGAAACCGTTCACGAGAACGGAGTTGTTCAGGATCACATTGACGGTCGTCGTCACACCGTTCTGGATGCCCACCTGACGCACTTCCGTTTCGAAGCCGACCGAGCTGATGACCAGTCGGTAGGTCGAAATGTAGGGGGTCTGGGTGGTCGATCCGGTGAATGTCGGGTAGGTCTTCTCCATCTTCGGGCTGGCCAGGATATCGACGGTCTTCAGGACCACGTTCTGTGCTGGCAATCCGTCCGAGGCCCGAGTGACTGTGAGTGAAAGGGTCCCGGTCTGAGTCGGCAGCGCGTGGATCTGGATAGCTCCCAGAGACTTGGAGCTGACTCCGTCGAACTTCACGATGGTCGAGTACTCCTGGATGAAGTAACCCGTCTTGGCTATTCTGAGAATATAGTAACCAGGAAGCGGGGAGAACGTGACCAGACCGCCGGCGTCCGAGGTGTTCGTGTATGTCTTTGAGGTGTGGGTTTCTGTCAGCGTGATGGTCGCTCCCTGAACCGGAACGTTCAGAGCATCCACCACGTTGAGCGATATCATCGCACTGGAGGCGCCGGCTGCCTGAACTGTCGTGCTTGGCAATAGAGCCAAGGATGACAACAGCAGGATTGCCACCAGCATGCCTGTTGCTAATTTCCTCGCTTTCATTTCTTTCATCAGCTCCCTCCCTCATGGACAAAGTGCTTTACGTCTTCCCCTGAGTTAGGATTGTAGTGCCGAATACGTTAATGCTAGATAAAGGTTGCTTAGACGTTTGGATATGCTGGCTCGCTCTCGAAAGGCAGAGCACAGCGCATCGACAGGATGGGTAGAACCTACTTTGACATGCATCCTAGTGCGTCCTAGGTGACGATGTCTTCGAGCCGCTCCTCGGCAATGGCGATGCGGACCTCCTTGGCAAGGCGACGCCCAGTGCTCATCTCTCGGCGCCAGAGCGCGTTGCCATAGGAATGACCCACGTTCATGTGCACGTTCGTCCCTCCTCCGATGCGCGGCGCCACGTCGTAGATGAAGAAGTTGAGGTCCTTGTCCACGCAGGTCTGCAGGCAGAATGGCCCGATGATGCCCGGAGCGTATTGTTCCTGCGTGACCTTCACGAACCTCTCCGCCAGCTCGAAGGCGTTCTCCAGCAACGATTCCCTCAGGGTGGCCGAGTTGTGTCCGCAGACCGTGTATTCGGGCACCTTCTGCTTCTCGTTGAGCGCGAGCTGCTGGGCCGCTGGCAATCTGACATGGCCGTCAAGCGAGCTCTCGAAGCGCCAGTCGATGCCCAGGAGCTCGATCTTGCTGCAATGGTCCTCGAGCGGCGAATAGAAGAAGTCCAGATTGAACACCGGTCCGATGATGTACTCCTCCATCCTTGCCTGCGAGAGCGTCTCCTGATCGATGACTCCCTGAGCGACGAGCTGCTTGGACTTCTGCTCATACTCATCGAACGAGGAAGCGGTGAAGAAGCCCCTCTCCAGCTTCTTCTTGGCGTGATGAAGCTTGATTATGGTGAGACGGTCGATATCTTCTGGCCGAGCGATTTTCTTGGGATAGGGAAGGCCGGCCTGTTCCAACAGCCAGTAATAGTCGCGCTCGAACCCCCGGTCCTCCGAGCGCAGCAGGTTCCTGCTGCCTAGGAGAGGTACTTCGAAATCGTTCTCCACCGCATCCATGCTGCAGTAGGAGGTGAAGGAACGATTGGGCACGAAGAGAACATGTTCTCGTACCATCTGTCGCTGCACCTCAGGATTCATGATGTCCTTGAATTTCTTGAGAACGATGACATCGTCCACCATCCCTCGAACCAGCTCCCCGCCGATGTCCCGGTGCGCTCGGAAATACACGGAATAGGTCTTCTCCCTTCCTTCCTGACAGACCGCCAGGCTACGAAATCCCTCGTTCACCGCGCCATCACAAACGTCCAAGGCAGAATGGGAGCCAAGCACTCCGATCTTGATCTTGTCTGGCCTGTATCTGCGCAGGTTGTTGAGCACCTTGTCCCGGTCGATCACGCACTTCCCTCTCCCCTCAGACAAACTCAGAACGCTTTATAGATTGTTGCCGCGCATCATTGGAATGATAGCCGCCCTTCAGCAGCCTTGGAGGAAGAGAAGTGGTAGCCCCGGGCAGATTCGAACTGCCGTCGCAGGATCCAGAGTCCCGCATGATTGACCGCTACACTACGGGGCTGCGCTTGCTCGCTAAAATATTACTGCTAATTAACTCTTTGCTTGAAGGCGATCCAGCAACCGAGCGACGCTGGGAAGGCGTCCTCACTTCCCCTTGACCACCTTCGCCAGGCGGACATACACTTCCGCGATGTCACCCTCTCCGTCCACGGTCTTGAGAACGCTCTTTCTCTTGTAGTACTCGACCAGGGGAAGGGTGGACTCTTTGTACACCCTCAGCCTCTCACGTACCGTCTTCTCCGTATCGTCTGTGCGCTGGTAGAGCTCTCCTCCGCACTTGTCGCACCTGCCTGCGACCTTGGGCGGGTTGAACTCAAGGTGGAAGACGGCCGCGCAGTTCTTGCACGTCCGCCTCATGGTCAACCTCTTTACAAGATTCTCCTCATTCACCTGCAGGTCGATGGCCAGGTCCACCTTCGTGATCTTGTCCAGCATCTGCGCCTGCTCTAGATTACGAGGGAAACCGTCCAGGATGACCCCCCCCTTTACCGTCTTCATCTTCTCCTTGATGAGGTCGATGACGAGCTCGTTCGGCACCAGCTTTCCCGCGTCCATGAAGCCTTTGGCTTTGAGCCCCAGAGGCGAGCCCTGGCGGACCGCCTCTCTCAATAGGTCTCCGGTGGAGATCTTGGTGAAAACGAGCTCTGCGCATAGCCGCTCGGTCTGCGTGCCCTTGCCAGAGCCGGGCGGTCCCATGAGAACAATCTTCTGGTCCATATTCCAGTCAAACATCCTTCACGTTTATTACCTTTTACGGGGAGCGAGCGCGGTCTGCCAGAGGTGCTCTCGGTCTCTTAGGGCGATCTCAGTTACATCGATGCGTCCCGGAGGTGCTGGGGCAAGGTGTTCTTCCAGCGGGAACGCTTATTACCGATCCCGAATATTGAACCCCGATGCTCAAGGGTGAGAACGTAGGGCTGAGGCCACTGGAGACAGAGGATGCCTGGCTCCTCTACCGTTGGTTCAACGACCAACGGGTACTGGAGGACCTGGGCGCAGAGCACCTGTACTTCGCGATCTCCATGGAGGAGGAGCGCCGCATCGTGGAGCACATGGTGAACGATCAGGACGCCCTCTGGTTCATCGTTCAGAGGCTGAAGGGAGAGGAGGCGATCGGCATCGTAGGCCTGGCGAACCTCGAAGCCCGGACTGCTTCCGCCGAGCTACGCATTGTCATCGGAGAGCCGGGGCAGTGGGGCAAGGGACATGGAGCGGAGGCCATCCAGATGCTGCTCGACCACGCCTTCAACGTCAAGAACCTGCACCGCGTCTATTTGCGAGTGGTGGAATACAATCAGCGGGCGATATCCTGTTACAAGAAATGCGGCTTCATGCTGGAGGGGAGGACGAGGCACGACCACTTCCACAAAGGAAGATGGAGGGATGCGCTGCGCATGAGCATCTTGGAGGACGAATTCAGGGGGCGGAAGGATGCTTCAGGGTAAGCTCACCCGACTGAGGGCTTCGGAACGAGGGGACCTGCCTTCTTTCGTCAAATGGTTCAACGACCCCGAGGTGACGCACTTCCTGCTGCGCAGCCCGCCCATGGGCATGGAGGAAGAGGAACGCTGGTTCTCTTCCCTGCTGACCTCTGAAGGAAAGGTGTTCAGCATCGAGACCTTGGAGGGCAAGCTGATCGGCAACCTGGGCATCATCCACATCGACCATACGAATCGCAAGGCCGACATCGGCATCGTCATCGGCGAGAAGGACCACTGGAGCAAAGGCTACGGCACCGATGCCCTCATCGTCATCCTCAGTTACATGTTCGACGAACTGAACATGGAGAGGATCTGGCTCTACGCCGATGGGGACAACGAGCGAGCGCAGAAGTGCTACCGCAAGTGCGGCTTCCGCAAGGAGGGGGTGTTCCGCCACAACCGCTTCAAGGACGGCAGGTTCATCGACGACGTCGTGATGTCGATCCTCAGGAACGAATGGCGGAAGATGCATCCCCTGCAGGATTGATCAGTTCGATTCCAGAAGCTTGCGCACGATGCGGTGATAGATGCCCGGGTAATGGTCATCCTCTCCGTCGTCCAGGGAAGGATTGTCGTTGACCTCTATCACGTACACCTTGCCCTGGGACTCCTTGAGGTCGACCCCGTACAGGCCGCCGCCGATGGACCGGGCCGCCTTCAGTCCCGTCTCCAGCACGGACGAGGGAATCTGGTCCATAGGCACGCTCTCCGTGCGGCAGTAGACGATGTGGCCGTTCACCGAGGCCTGGATCTTGAACGTCTCCGGCGGGATGTGATACTTGCAGGCATAGAGCAGCTGTCCGTCCAGCACCCCGATGCGCCAATCGTAGCTGGAGCGAATGAACTCCTGGGCCACGATGATGTCCGAGAGGCGGGAGAAGCGCTTCCCGAGGTGAACGAACTCATCGGCGTCATTGGCCTTCTCCACCCGGGCGGAGAAGCTCGTGCCCGGCTCCTTGAGCACCAGGGGGGTGCCCCAGCGGTCGAAGAGCTCGGTAGCCCTCTGCGGGCAGACGTCCTTGCGCCCGATGAACTCGGTGCGCGGGATCGGCACTCCGTTCTTCATCAGATGGTAGTACATGTTGATCTTGTCCGCGCAGATCTGGATCGAGCTCGGATCGTCGATGACCGGGATGTGGTGCAGACTGGCCATTTTCGCCGCTACGAAGGCCATGTTCAGAGGGTCGGTGTTGTGGCGAATGAAGAGACCATCGGTCTTGAGGACCTTCTTTATCTCCGCGGGGAAGATGAAATCGGCATTGTGCCCGAGGTCTTCGGCGGCGTCGCGGCATTTGATGAGGGAGTGCAGCTGATCTCCTGAAGCCACGGTCTGTCGGTTCACGAATATTCCCAGACTAGCCACTCTCATCCTCTCCTTGGAAGGGTTGCCACTTGGTCTGAAGATATTGGCCGAGGACCTCTCGCTCCCGTCGTCCGAGCTTGGAGTATTTGACCGGGCCCATGGACGAAAGCAAGGGCTTGCCCGCCCGGTTCACGTACACGATGCTCACCAAGGGGATGCGGAAGACCTCGTAGGTTCTCCTTGCCAAGGCGGCAAGTTGCTCATCCCCTTCCGTGGCCAGTCTACCGAAGACCGCCGCGATCTTGAGAGGTTCCTCTCCCGGCAACAGCGGCTGGTAGCAGAATGGATAACGGCCGCTGTTGGTGGTATGCTTGACCGCCCTTCGGACCTGTTCAGGGTCATGGGCCACCATGTACTCATCCGGTGTGGAGAAGTAGTTCATGCCGTAGACGATGCAAGGAGCGGGTGCATAGGAATAGGAGATCTCCCAGTCGCAGACGTCCATGCCCTCCAGCTTCGCCTTCTCCAGGCATATCGGCACCACGTAGGCATCGATCACGTCGCTGCTGCGAGGCAAGGTGTTCACTCCATTGACCTCGTTCCTGACCAGGGCGTAGTAGCCCTCGCTCTTGTAGAAATGATTCTCGCTCACGATGTGCGTGCATTCGTCCATTGGCAGAGAGACGATCTCGTCCTCCTTGAGGAAACGCTCGACCTTTCGCTTCATAGGCCGGTCGCCAGTCCCTCGCAGGAAGTAGCTCCACCAGGCAGTGCGTCGCGCGAGAACTCATCCCTGAACCGAATCACATACGCATGAGAACCAGTGGCCCGCGTGACGGGCCGTCGTTTACTACTATCACCATCATCGGATTCGGAACTGCTTTCTTCCATTTGATATCACGGCCGGATTGAGCGGACCGCTATTCAGCACGCCCAGTTAAAAAGCTTTCTAGTCCAGTCCTCCTGCGCACTCATCGCAAGGCGATGCACTGCCCGCTGCCCAGGATTTAATAGAGCGAAGTGGATTCGCCAAAAGGTGAATCATTGGAGCCGCGGGTTCTCGGGCGCATAGCGGAGATCGTGGGTGAAAGCAATTGCTCCACCAGATCGGCGGACCTGTACACCTACGGTTTCGACTCTTCCATCCATCACAGATCGCCCGAGGTGGTGGTGCGACCGGACTCCACGCAACAGGTATCCCAGCTTCTGCATCTCGCCAACGATGAGCGCATGTCAGTCGTTCCCCGGGGAGCGGGGACGGGGCTCTGCGGCAGCGCGGTGCCATTGGAAGGCGGCATGGTCTTGGACATGACGAGGATGGACCGCATCCTCGAGGTCAGGGTCGAGGATCTGTTATGCGTTTGCGAGGCCGGGGTAATCTATGACCGTTTGATGGAAGCCCTGGCCCCGCACAAGTTCTCCATTCCCACTGCTCCAGGCAGTGGGGAGGCCTGCACCATGGGGGGCATGGTGGCCACGAACGCCTCGGGCATGAGGGCCATCAAGTACGGCGCCATCCGGGACTACGTTCTTGGATTGGAGGTGGTGCTGGCGGACGGCGAGGTCATCCAAGTTGGTGGCAGGACGCTCAAGAACGCCTCCGGTTATCAGCTGGAACGGCTGTTCGTCGGAAGCGAAGGAACGCTGGGCGTCATCACCAAGGCCACACTGCGCATCGTTCCCAAACCGAAGAAAGCGGCCATGATCGTGGCGGCCTTCGAGACCCTCGAGCTCGCTGGTAGATGCGTCTCCAGCATAATCGCCAAGCCTATCATTCCCTCGGCCATCGAGCTCATGGACTCCACCTGCATCAAGGCGGTGAACAAGACCGTCAAGGCGGGATTCCCGGACGTGGAAGCGTTGTGCATGATCGAGGTGGATGGGGAACCGGAGATGGTGGAGAAGGAATCGACGATGGTGCAGCAGCTATGCTGGGAGGTAGGGGCCAAGAGCGTGGAGCTCTCCGCCGACCCCAAGCAGATGGCCAAGTGGACCTATGGCCGCAAGAGCATCATGTCCTCGCTCAGCCGATATGGGGCTGGGTTCGTCTCGGTCTCGTTGGCGGACGACATGGCGGTGCCGATCTCTCGCATCCCGGAGGCGGTGGTGGCCTTCCAGGGGATAGCCAAGGAGAACGGGGTCATCATCGGCACTTACGGTCACGCCGCCGATGGCAATCTGCATACGAAAATGCTCCTCGATCCGACATCGGCGGACGACTGGCAGAGGGGAGAGAAAGCGGTGGGACAGGTGTTCGACGCGGTCATTTCGCTGGGCGGCACGGTGACGGGAGAGCATGGCGTGGGCATATCCAAGGCGCCGTACATGCAGAAGGAGCGGGCCTCCGCCCTGCAGACGATGCTGGCGATCAAGCGCGCTCTGGACCCCAACAACATCCTGAACCCGGGCAAGATCATGCAGTGGCAGGGGAGCATTCTCACCAAGCTGCGCTATCCCTGCGAACGATACCAAGCCTAGGCCATCAGATCAATCGGAAGGACACCGCGAACATGACCGCCGACGCCGCCAGGGCGGCGATGTAGATGGGGATGTTCCAGTTGAGCACCTTCGAGCCGTCGAGGGGTGGTATTGGCAAGAGATTGAAAAGCGCTAGAATGGCGTTCACCGATCCAACGAAATAGAGCACAAAGGAAACGATCCCCGACCCCGGAAGCAGGTACCAGGCCGCCAGCGCACTCCCTCCGATGATCAAGTTGGTTCCAGGACCAGCTAGGCTGATCAGACCGTTCTGCCTGCGGGTGAGCCTCCCTTGGATGTAGACCGCTCCGGGCGCAGCGAACACGAAACCGAGGAAAGAGAAGACGATGGCCATCAGCAGACCGAAGGGGAAGATGCGAAACTCCGCCCAGGCGCCGTATCGCTGCGCCACGAACTTATGCATCAGCTCGTGCAGAAGGAAACCAGTGACCACAGCGATGCCCGAGACCGCGAGCAGCTCCACGACCGCCGGGAGAGAACCCCAGAGCCCATAGCCTTGAAGATACACCACGGTGAATGCCAGGGTGAGAGCTAGCACCGCGATGACCATGTGCTTGATCTCCACTCGCTCGAACCTGATCTTGCTTCTGCCCGATGATACACGTAGAGCGCCGTATTCGTCGTACATCTTTCCGCTTACCTTTTTCGCCTGATGGCGGGCCTCGCTATTTAGCCCTATGCTCCTTCGTTCCGGCAATGCCAGGTCATCACTATACGAATCTGCATAGCTTGAAGTAGGGGCATGCCTAATCGGAAAATATCATGGCACACAGCGACCCCAGGCACGGCAAGGTCACCTACCGTTGGTGCGATCACTGCAACACCCTACTGCTCGGGCAAAAATGCTCCATCTGCTCATCGCCTGGGCGTGAGTTCAGTGTCTCCAGGCCCGGGGACTTCCGACCGGCGCTCACGGGAAGCGCGGATCAACTCCGAAGGCTGGTGGAGAAGCATTTCCGCTGCGGCGAGAGGTTGAACGGCGTGGCGGTCTTCCTGAACAAGGTCGCGGGCGAGGACCGGGTGGACGAGGTCATCGTTCAGGGGCGGACCATCGCCGTGCTGCGCTTCGACGTTCAACGGCAAGAGCTCCTTCTCGATCTGAAAGAGGACGGGGCGCTGCTGCTGTTCAAGCATGCCAAGAAAGGCATCGTCAAGCTCAAGCCCCTGGGAGGACACCTTAAGGGGAAGAATCTAGCCGGCGACCTCGTGCTGGAGGCGAACGGAGACTTCTCCGCTGGAGACCCCCTTATCGCGCTCACTGGCAATCTCGTGTGCGCGGCGAGCGCCCGGGTCCCTTCCTCGCAGCTGAGGACGGCAGAGAAGGCGATGCACATCGCCGGCGCCGCCAACGCCGAGGGTGCTTGGGAAGCAGGCAAGAGCAAGGCGCGGGCCTTCGTCGAAGCGAACATCGAACATCTGAAGGTCATAGAATCCAAAGGCGTCAGCGACATCAAGTCCTTCGTCAGCCAGCAGAAATTGCCCGTGACCCTTTCCTTCAGCGGGGGCAAGGACTCACTGGCCTGCTACGGGCTGGCCAAGAAGGCGGTCAAGGACCTGATCCTCGTCTTCGTCAACACCGGGCTGGAGTTCCCGGAGACCGTCCGGTACGTGCACGAGTTCGCCTTGGCCCACGGCGACAAGTTGCTTGAAGCCAACGCAGGACCGGTCTTCTGGGAGCAGGTCAAGGCATTCGGACCTCCGGCGAAGGACTTCCGCTGGTGCTGCAAGGTGTGCAAGCTTGCGCCCCTCACGGACATCATCGAGCGGACCTATGCGGAAGGCACGATCACGATAGAGGGGAACCGCGCCCTCGAGTCCTTCGCCCGCTCGGGCATGGAGTTCGTGGAGCGGAACCCCTTCGTCCCGAACCAGGTGGTGCTCAATCCCATTCGAGGCTGGATAGCGGCGGACGTCTGGGCCTATATCTGGTGGAAGGGGTTGGAGTACAACCCCCTCTACGAGCAGGATTTCGAGCGCATCGGCTGCTACCTCTGCCCCTCATGCCTTGCGAGCGAGTGGCGCACGACCAAGGACATCCATCCCGATCTGCATAGGCAGTGGACCGAGCACCTGCGGGCCTGGGCGAAGGAGGGCGGGGTTTCGGACGATTTCGTCAGGTACGGCTTCTGGCGCTGGAAGGTGCTGCCGGCGAAGATGCGACTGCTGGCAGAGAACCTCAAGCTCCAGGTGCCGAAGCAGCGGGCGGACCGCCTCAAGCTGACCATGGTCAAGGGGATCAGTCCTTGCATCACTGGTGGCTACTCGATAGAAGGGGTCATAGCCGTGCCTCGAAGGCGGCCTTTCCTTCGGGTGGCCGAGGTGCTCAAGACGGTGGGCAAGACCAGATGCTCGGAGGAGTTCGAGATCGCCCTGACCAAAGGGAACGAGGCCACGATCAAGGCGTTCGGAGGAGGACAGGTCGTGGCCACCGGGGCGACGCCGGAGAAGGCGGCGAATGCCTTCGAAGCGGGAGTGAAGGCCTTCTTGCGGGCGGAGCTATGCACCATGTGCGGCATCTGTGTCAAGAACTGCAAACGAAGGGCCATCACCTTGAAGGATGGTCCATTGGTGGATGAGGAGCTCTGCTCGCAGTGCGGCAAGTGCACCGAGGCCTGCGTCGTCGCCCACTATTACGACAAGCTGGTCACCTGAGCCGAAGGGCATCGCGGGAAAAGGCAGGATTAAATAGGGAAAAGCGCTGAGAGGGGCAAGAAATGAACTTCGACATGCTCATCGCCGGGGCCATCGGCCTGGGGCCGGCACTGGCGCTTATGTATTGGACCCTCAAGGACTATACCTATCCGGCGGTGGAGAAGCCGTTCTTCGACGATCGCCGGGTCTTCTTCATCCTGGCGGTAGGGCTGGTGCTAGGTGCTGTGCTCTTCTTCGTGGAGCTAATGTTCGACCTCTCCTTCGTGCTGGTCGCTTTGCTCTTCGCGGTCATCGAAGAGCTCGTCAAGCTGGTCATCTTGAACTACAAGTCTTTCCAGAGAAAACTGGACACGCAGTTCTATGGCCTTACCCTTGGGCTCGGAATGGGAGGCACGCTGGCTTTTGGGAACGTATTCTTCGTCATGAGCAACCTGGCGGGCAATCTCGATGCGTTGGACTATCTCCTCCTCATCATCATAGCGGTGCAGTTCTCGCTGCTGCACGGTTCGACCGGTGCCACCATCGGTGCCGGGGTGGCTCGAGGTCTGCCCTTCGGCTACTTCTCCCAGGCCACCATGGTCCACATCGCTTTCAACCTGGTCATGATCGGGTACTTCTGGATAGGCACAGGGCTCAACTACCTCTTCCTCGCCGGTGCCACAGGCATCGTTGCCTACTACTACTGGTACGTGCACAACCGGCTCATCCCGAACATGGTGGCGAACGAAGTGGCGCGATATCAGAAGAAAGCAAGAAAGCTGAACAAGGCCTAGCTTGGCCGGTGTTGGCGGTCAGATGAACAAACGGGGAAAGATCGCGATCGTGGCGGTGGTGGCCATCCTGGTCGTAGTGGCCATCTTGCTGATCCCGGTGATGCAGAACCTGCTGGCAATGTTCTTCCAGAAACGCATTCCTACCTACAGCGAGTATCGGGTGCAGAGGGACCTGATCGTGGATGCGAATGGAGGTACGGTGAACAACTTCACCATCGACGTGCCGGTCCTGTCCGATGTCAACCGGACCGGGCAGGTGCAGTTCGTTTCGAACGTGGTCTATGATCCCGCTCCCACCTTCCTGTCAAAGGCAGGATTGAGCTGGGCCGTTTGGGAGCACGACGTCCTTCAAGGCTCGCAGAGATCCACCGTCAGGGTCACCTTCGATCTTCGGGTGGAGGCCAAGGTCTGGTCATGTGCCAGCACGGAATCGCTCAACATCTCTGACATACCCGCCCCGCTGGTATCTAGGTACTCGGGAGACGAATGGATGATCGTGGTGAACGATCCCGGCATCCAGACCCGGGCACAGGACATAGTCCAGGGGGAGCAGAACGTGCACCACGCCCTGGAATCGATCTATCGGTGGGTCGTGGGCAACATCCGCTACCCGCAAGGCTCGGCGGACCGCGATCCCCAGAGCAGCGTCGATACCCTGGCGAGCAAGGTGGGCGATTGCGACGACCAGGCCATGCTTCTCTGCGCCCTTGCCAGGGCATCCGGGATCCCGGCCTGGGTGCAGCTGGGAGCTCTCTTCAGCAGTTCCGGCAACAACTGGGGCGGGCATGGCTGGGTCCAGACATACATCCCGCTCAAAGGCGGCAGCGGCGAATATGTCACCATCGATACCGTGAACAGGGAGTTCTTGATTTGGTCCCCCAATCGGTACGTGGACTACACGGACGACGGTGGCGGGGAGCACCTGCGCGACTACTACTTCTCCTTCCACTGTTCATACGAGCCGGGCACCTATCCTATCGGTGATGGGCCGATCTACAGCGAGAGCCACGTGAGCCTGATGCACCACGACTCCTCGGAGTTCTTACGGCTTGTCGACATGGACCCGTTCCAGAATCTGGCCATGGTCGAGATCAGGCGGTCCGATACCGTTCCGGCCTAGGTTCCAGGATCACTCCTTCGGAGAGCATCGTCTCCAGGAGGTCCTGCGCGTCCTTCGCGCTCTTCAGACCGGCGCGCCTCATGAACTGTTCCGGTGTGAAGAGCCCTTGCTTCTCGGTCAGCTCCTGAGCGATGGCCCTCAGCTCCTCCTCGACCAAATGCACCCTATCCTTCTTCGGAGGAGGGGAGCAGCGCCTCTTCTTCTCCGTCTGCGTGCCTTCCACGCCTTGGGCGAGCTTCTCCATCATCTTCTTGACCGCGGCGGCCAGCTCCTGCTCGGAGTCCGTGCGGTAGAAAACCCTCGCCTTGGAGAGGTCGATGGAATGACCACAGTGCACGCACTTCGCTCGGGCCGAACCCAGTCTCACGCCCCGAGCCCGCTGGCACTTGGGGCAGACCACCACGCCGAACATCAATACTCGACGAATACGCAGGCGCCTATGCAAGCACCGTAATGGTCCATGGGGACGGACAGTTCCTCGATGGCATAGTGGATGGTGCGCAGTTCGATGCCGCGCAGCTTGGCCATCTCGCTCATCTTCCACTCCAGGACTTCCTTGAGGGCTTTCTTCGTCCCGTGCATATGTCCTTCCGCGACGTATCCTCCTTTGCCGTCCTTGCAGAAGGCGTAGGCGATGCCGGCGGAGATCATCTCACCTTCGCCCCCTCGCATCTGGGCCAGTACACAGAAGGTGACCGTGCCCATGGGCATTTCCCGAGCTGGCACCTGCTTGGCACCGATGGGCAGCACGGATGAAACCGAGACCAGGTTCTGCTCTCCGATCCTCGCGCACTTCAAAGCCTCATCGAACGCGTTGAGGTCAGAGATCTTGCTCACGGCGCAACCAGAAGTGATGAAGAACTTCTTGGGGACTAGGTTCATGGTGGCCAAGTAAATCCATTGCGAAACTTAAGCCTATCCCCGAGTGAATCACCCTTGGCCGTCCGGCCGGAAGATGCGCATCTCCCGTTCTAGCATCTTGACCTCGCGCGTGTTCAGCGCCTCGGGGCTGAGGGGCAGGAGCAGCACCGCTTCCTTAACGGCCACATTCTCGCTCAATAGCTGCAGGAACTTGAGCACCTTGATGAACGTGTTCTGGCTGACGAGGTACTCCAGTCCGGAGATCAGGACCACACCCCCTTCCGCCTCATCGAGGAAGCTCTTCACCTCCGAATAGATGAGCGGGACGTTCGTCGGCTCCCGGGCATACTTGATGTCGCGTTCGTAGGACAGCCAGATGTAGGAGGGGCCGAGGTCGAAGCGCTTCTTGAGCTTCTCTGGATATTCGCGCACGATGCTCATGCCCTTGGCGCCGTGAGAGACCAGGTCCACAAAGACATCGAAGCCGGCGTAGGGGTCCTCCGACTCGATCAGATAGGAATACCCTCGCTCCAGTTCGAACTTCGATGGGGTTCGCATAGGCTTTTCGGCCACTTGCGCCTCCTCCACCGGAAGCAGGACATGCACACATCTCTCCTTTCCTTGGGCGATGCATTCGCTCTCGGTGGAAGAGAATCTTCTCCTGAGGAGCGTGGATACCACTCCGGACAGATAGCCCCGGGTGAAATCGCACTTCCTTCCTTTCGTGGCCTCTATCGATTCTTCGAAGGCGATGCTGATCTCGTCCTCCGAGACGCTCTCCACCTTCATCCTGCTCAGCCCGGTCTCCGACCATATCTGGGGGAGCATGTCCCTGAGCTCATCCGTGGACCTCGTCTCCACGCCCAAGGCCTTGATCAGCCCCACTCCCGCCCGGTAGCCGTAGCGGGCCAGGGTCTGGGCGGCCTCCTTGTCCTCGATGAGCTCCAGTTCCTCCCTCAGGTCCAGCAACGCTGATCCGGGCATGACGAAGAACGGGTTGTACGTCGGCACCTCAAGCACCTCCCATGAGCTTCCTTCCCAATCTATCGAAAGTCTCCTGCACGCCTTCGCCCGTCAAAGCGCTGGTGCGGACCAGGTCCGCTCCCAGTTCCTGTGCCAGAGAACCCAATTCGTCCTCGGTCAGTCTGGCCTCCAGATCGGCCTTGTTGCCGGCCAAGACCAGTCGGGCGTCCTTCTCCACCTTGAGGAGATCGTCCCGCCATCCCTTTAGATGCTCCATCGTCTCAGGTCGGGTCATGTCCCCCACCAGCAGGGCGCCGTTCGCTCCTTTGTAGTAGGCTGCGTGCAGTGAGTCATCTCCCTTCTGGCCGAGTACGTCCCAGATCATCAGGGTCAGTTCGACATCCTCAAAAAGCAGTACCTTCTTCGACACCTTGGTGCCGAAGGAGACGATGTACTTGTCGTTGAAGACGTCCTCCACGAACCTGTGCACTAGGCTGGTCTTTCCTACCCCGCCGTCCCCGAGCAGGCAAACCTTCCTGATGTAACGCTTCCGCTCCATGCTGGTTCGAAGTATCCCTCTGTGCGCTATTTAACGCTTGGCTGGTATCCCATCAAGCGCTTAGCCATAGAGCACCGATTCCTTCGGCCGAGAGACCGGCTGCCGCATGCTCTCCATGGCCGCCTACATCTCCATCCTCTTGCCTCCGCTGACAATTGAGCTTTGGAGATGCAAATACCCTTCCTGGGGTCTCCTGGATGAGCTCGCCATCGTTGGCCTGGGTGGTCAAACCCATAGCTTCAAATCGCGCACCTTGTGTAACTACGCCGAAGGAAGGGACATGACGAAGAGGGTAGAGGAGATGCGGGTGGAGACGACCCCCGGAGGAATCCCGGTGCTGGTGGACGTGCTCCCTTGGTCCAAGGCGGCGGCGGTGGCCGTGGACGTGGCCGTGGGATCTAGGGACGAGCCAAAAAAGCAGCACGGCATGGCCCATCTTCTCGAGCATCTCCTTTTCAAGGGCACGGCCAAGCGCTCTTCGAGGCAGATGTCGCAGGAGATCGAGGCGGCGGGGGGCGAGATGAACGGCTACACCACCAAAGAGATGACCTCCTACTACGTCTCCACCCTGGAAGAGACCTTCCCCGTGGCTCAGGAGCTGCTGGCCGAGATCATTTGCGAGCCGTCCATCGAGGCCAAGGACATCGAGACGGAGAAGAAGGTGGTTACGCAGGAGATCCGGATGTCCGAGGACGACCCGGACACTTACAGCCACGATCTGTTGATGAAGGCGATCTGGAAAGGCAATCCCATGGCCGACCCGGAGGCTGGCTATGTCAAATGCGTCAATACGCTGGACCGGACCAAGGTCAAGGTCTTCTTCGAAGGCAACTACCGTCCTCCGAACATGGTGGTGGTGGCGACCGGTCAGGTGGAGGTGGAGCAGGTGGTGGAATGGGCCACCCAGCGTTTCGACGAGCTTCCGAAAGCCAGACCGAGGAAGGAACGCATCACGCCCTCCTTCCGCCCGGGCATCGAGCTCCGTCCGCGCGAAGGAGACCAAATGTACGTGGCCATGGCCTTTCCCGGGGTCAACGCCTCGCATGCGGACCGCTACGTCAACGGCCTGGTCGGCGGGGTGTTGGGAGCCGGTACCTCCTCCAGACTCTACCAGAAGGTGCGAGAGGAGAACGGCCTTGTCTACTCCATATACTCGATGACCTACGCCCACACCGACGTGGGCGCTACCGGTTTCTTCTTCTCTACCTCTTTCGAGAACACAGAGAAGGTCATGCAGGTCATCGCCTCCGAGCTGAAGGCTCTCAAGGAAGATGGACTGGAGAAAGGTGAACTGGAGCGGGCCAAGCGCTGGACCAAGGGCATGATCGTGCGCCGCTTGGAGTCCTCCCCCGAGCACCGCATGTTCTTCCTAGGGGAGGCCTACCTGCAGGTGGGCAAGCCGCTGACGTGCGATCAGGTGCTCAAGCGGGTCGAGGCGGTGAAGGAAGAGGACCTGGTCAGGTCCGCCGGGGAATTGCTGCAGCGGAAGAACATGGGGATGGTCCTGCACGGCAACGGGAAAGAAGGGAAAGGCATCGTCAAGCGTCTGCAGGCCCTTGACTTCTAAGCCATCATTCCAGGAGTTCCAGGACCTTCTTGACCGCCACGGGAAGGGCTGCCTTGACGGGCGGCGTCATCTCCTCGCTGATGTCGTAGGTGTTCAGCGCCTCGATGGCCACGAAGAAGATCTCTTTGGGGAAGCGCTGCGGTTCGAGTGTTCTTCCCAGCTCCAGGGCGGTGGCGATGTTGGTCTCGTGGGGGTTGACCCCGTGGACCGTCGAAGAGATGCCATCGGGGGTGAGGACCATCACCGTACCAGGCTCGTTCTCCCTGGTGACTATGGCATCCACGACCACCACGCGCTTGTAGTCGAGCATGACCTCGATCAGGTCCAAGCCGCTGATGCTCGCCTCTTCCACGTCGATGTTGGGCAGGTTCATCGACATTATCGCCTCGGCCACGCGAATGCCGATGGCGTCGTCGCTGATGACCGGGCTGCCGATACCTATGACCAGGTGGTCGCGTTTCTTAGTCATGTCGGCAGGAGGAAGAAGGCAGGGAATAAAAGCCTTTTGAGGCGATGAGCCGTGAGGGGCGATTCTGGACGCGCGCCCTTCTTCCCCAACCGAATCGGCTCGGAGAGTGGAAGTCAAAGGGCAGCAAAGAAATACTGGCGCCTCTAAACTACTTCCTCGTATGTCACGCAAGACCAGGACGATCAGGCAGAAAGTGATCATCAACGCGACCCCGGAGGAGGTGTACGATGCTCTCATGGACCCGAAGAAGCATGCCGCGTTCACCGGGGACGAGGCGAGCGGAAGCTCCGAGGTGGGCGGCGAGTTCATCGCCTGGGGCGGGTACATCACCGCTAAGAACATTGAATTGGAGTGGGGGAAGAAGATAGTGCAGGGATGGTCCACCTCCGAGTGGCCCGAGGGCTATCCGCCTTCCAGGCTGGAGATAGACCTCAAAGCCAACCCGGAGGGCACGGAACTGGTGATGATGCATTCGCAGGTGCCGGAAGAGCAGGCGGATGACTACGACCAGGGCTGGCACGAGCACTACTGGAATCGGTTGAACCGCTACTTCGGATCGGAGAAGAGTAAAGGCTCTAAGAAGCATACATAAAATAGGACAAGAACAGATTCGTTTCCGTGGATGTGGAGCCGGTTGTATCATTAAGGGTAAATGGGGTTGCCCTGACCCCTCATCAGCTCGAGGTGCTCTTCGCTGTTTACAAGGAGGGCAGCCAGCGCAAGGCGGCGGAGAGGCTCCATCTGGCGGTTCCGGTGGTTCATCGCTACTTGGCGCAGATCGAGGCTAAGTGCCGCACCAAGCTGCTGACCGCCTCGCCCTTGGGCACGGAGCTGAATCAGGACGGCCTGCTGCTGGCGCGCGAATATTCCGCCCTTCTGGAACGCATGAGAACGGGCGGGTCGGTGGTCGTGGGCGGAACGATGGTCACGGAGGAACTGCTGTTGAACGTCATCTCCCGCCTGGACAATGAGGCGAACTATGATCTCATCATCTCCGACGACGAGCGCAACCTCAAGGACTACAGGGCAGGAATGATGGACGTCGTCCTTCTCGACGACCCATTGGCCGCCTACGAGATGGAGGATGTGCAGTTCGAGGAGGTGGCCGAGGACCGCTTGCTGCACGTGGACCGCGGCCCGGCCTTCGTTCGTTTCAGATATGGTGCCCAGCGAATCGGATTCCGGCATCTTGACTCCGTTGGTTTCAAGTACTCCGTGGAGGGAACAGCACGCTCGATCGGCTCCCTCATGCGCGGGAACCGGAGCTTCTTCATCAACGAGAGCCTGGCCCTGAGAAGGGGGCTCAAGCTCACCAGCGCCACCGATCCGGTGCTCCTCAAGCACAGGATACTGGTGTTGTTCGGGAGAACATCCCCCGAGGTCGAATGGCTCCTTCGAGAGCTGAGAAAAGAGCGGCTGGGATGATAGTATTACTATTTTAGGTAATACTACGGTGGTCTCGTGTTACACATTTAAATAACGCCCCTGCCTTTCAAGGCTCAGGTGTAGACCTATGGCCAAGATCGTGGAGCCCAATCCCGAGTTCGCGAAGATTATCCAGAAAGGTTGGCCTGGTGGCGAGACCCTGATGGCCTGCTACCAGTGCGGGACTTGCACTGCTTCCTGCCCGTCCGGAAGGCTGACGGCGTTCAGGACCAGGCAGCTGATCAGGAGGGCCCAGTTGGGCCTGAAGGACGAGATACTGCCCACTGAGGAGCTGTGGATGTGCACCACCTGCTACCAGTGCGTGGAGCGCTGTCCGCGTGAGGTGGAGATCACCGACCTCATGTTCATAATGAGGAACATAGCTGTGCGCGAGGGGTTCATGTCCGAGCAGCACAAGAAGATCGGCGAGACCATGATGAAGATCGGCTCCACCGTGCCCTTCCCGGACGATATGAAGAAGTTGAGGGTGAAGATGGGATTGCCAGCCGACCCCCCGACCACCGTGGCGGACAAGAAGGCCATGGAGGATTTCCGCAAGGTGATGGAGACCACTGGCTTTGACAAGATCATGAAGGGAGGGAAGAAGTGATGTCCGCTAAATTCGCGTTGTTCCTGGGGTGCGTCGCACCGTATAGATACCCGGGCATCGAGAAGGCCACCCGCGACGTCTTCAAGGCTCTGGACGTCGAGCTGGTGGAACTGGAAGGCGCAGGCTGCTGCCCCGCTCCAGGCGTCATTCGTTCATTCGACCAGGCGACCTGGTTGGCGCTCGCGGCAAGGAACCTCGTCCTGGCCGAGAAGAAGGGCGCGGACATCATGACCATCTGCAACGGCTGCTACGGATCGCTCTTCGAGGCGAACTACGTGATGCAGCACCACCCGGAGAAGCTCAAGGAGGCCAACGAGATCCTGGCCAAGGTGGGCATGAAGTACAACGGTACCGCGAAGGTCCGGCACTTCGCCGAGGTCTTGTACAAGGACATCGGCATTGAGAAGATCAAAGCCCAGGTGAAGAACCCCTTGAACTATAATGTGGCCGTCCACTACGGCTGCCACTTCATCAAACCCTCGAGGGTCAAGCACCTGGACGACTCGGAGAGGCCACACATCCTGGACGACCTGGTCGAGGCCACGGGCGCCAAGAGCATCAACTACAAGGACAAGATCATGTGCTGCGGCGCTGGAGGCGGCGTGCGCTCCCGCAGCTCCGCCACCGCGCTCAAGATGACCGAGGAGAAACTGAAGAACATCAAGATGGTCGGTGGTCAGCTGATCCTCGATGTGTGCCCGTTCTGCCACTTGCAGTACGATAGGTCGCAGAAAGACCTGCCCGGCTTCGACATTCCGGTCATCCACCTGTCCCAGCTCTATGGCATGGCCTTCGGGATGCCGAGGGAATCGCTGGGCCTGGAAGCGCACGAGGTCAAGTTCAACCTCTGAGGACTGGACTTGTACAAAGCGCAGCTCGTCGGGGTGTACATGGTAACGGAGACACCGGAGGAGCTGCGCCCCTTTCTCAATATCCAGGCGAAACAGGAGCGGAGGGAGCTGAAGCTCAACGACCGGTTCGCCGCACTGCAGGTCGAAGGCACATCCTCCTATGTCGTCGCATTCCTTGATTCTCTACGATCGGTGGAGGATCTGGAGAAGCGCCTGAAGCAGCAGGAGTGCGAACTGGATCCAGTATCCCGTCGGTCCTTGGAAAGGGTGCTGAAAGGACGCGGGAAGTAGCCCACTGTCTCTTTCCCCCTCGCCAATTTCTGCTTCGACCCGATCTCATTTCGCGTTGTTTCCTTTTCTCGATCGATGAGATCGTCGGGCATTGGGCGTCAAGCAGATGCACCGCTTCACTTGGTCCTGGCCACATGCTCGCTCCGCAGAATCAGGGAAGCCGGGAACATCATGGTTCTCGCACATACCTTCTAGTATCTCAGAATCATCATCGGTCGTCAAGAGGCGGGATTCATCGACGCGAGCGCCTGGGAATCTGGCAAGTGGGGAATTGCAGGAACAATGGCCCGGGCCCGTTCAGATAAAGCTTTAATAGGTAGATGAGTTTCCGAATGTGCCTGAGACACGGAGGCAATTCATTTGGCTGAGAAGAAGAAGGCGGCGCCCAAGACCACGGCGCGCAAGGTCAAGGACAGGTGGAAGGCAAAAGAGTGGTACAAGATCCGCGCCCCGATGATGTTCAACCAGGCCATCCTGGGAGAGACACCTAGCGCGGATGCCGCCAGCCTCATCGGAAGGATGACCGAGGTCACGGTCCATGACCTGACGGGCGATTTCTCCAAGATGCATGTCAAGCTGAAATTCAAGGTCGATGACGTTCGCGGGTTCGAGGCCCACACCATCTTCATCGGCCAGGACCTCACCAGCGACTACATCCGCCGCCTCACCAGACGCAAGAAGACCAAGACCGACCACGTCATCGACGTCGTCACCAAGGACGGCTACAAGGTCCGGATCAAACCCATGAGCATCACGGACAAGCGCATCCAGGCGTCGCAGGAGACGGCCGTGCGCAACCTCATGACCATCGAGATGCAGAAGCTCGGAGCGGACATGACCATCTCCGAACTCGTGAAGGCCGTCATCTCCGGAGACCTGGCCAAGAGGCTGTCCACCGTGTCCAAGGTCATCGTCCCCATCAAGCGCGTGGAGATCCGCAAGACCGAGGTGCTGGAGATGGGCAACCGGTCGGCGCAGGACCAGAGCATCATCGAGGTTCCGGCCGAGGAGCCCAAACCGGCCGAGGCCGAGGGAGCCGTGCCGAAGGTCCCGCAGCCAGAGGAGACCGAGGAGATCGCCAAGACCGAGGAAGAGATCTCCGAGGAAGAAGAGCTGGAAGAGGAGAAAGAGGAAACCGGCGAGCAGTGAGACTCACGGCGCCGGGGTGGCTCAGCCTGGTGGAGCGTCGGACTCATAGGGATTCGTCAACCAGACCCCATCCAGGGAAATCCGAAGGTCACGGGTTCGAACCCCGTCCCCGGCACCTACCCTCTTCGTTTCTCAGCCACTAGCTTGATGATTTGTTTTGAACAGACTCGAACTCAACCCGCATCCTATTTGTAGAGGCTCGCCCGTCATCACGGGTTGGTGCTATCATTCGAGTGATAATTTACACTGGAAAGGGCGGAGTGGGAAAGACCTCTGTTGCCGCTGCCACCGCTCTCCGGGCCGCCGAGCTCGGCCATCGTACCATCGCCATCAGCACGGACCAGGCTCACTCGTTGGCGGACTCCCTGGAGATCGCCCTGACCGGTCAACCGAAGAACATCGCGCCCAACCTGGATGCGCTCGAGGTCGATGTCTTGTACGAAATGGAGCACCGATGGAAGGAGATCGACAAGTACCTGGCCGATTTCCTTTCCTCCCAGGGCATAGAAGGGGTCACAGCCAAAGAGATGGCGGTCTGGCCGGGCATGGAACTGCTCTCCGCTCTTTTCTATATATGGGAGTATAGCCAGACGAAGCAGTACGACGTGGTCATCCTCGATACGGCTCCAACGGGCGAGACGCTGCGCCTGCTGTCCTTCCCGGACATATCCGACTGGTACTTCGATAAGATGTACCGAGTGCTCAAGAACACCATCAAGCTGGCCCGGGCCACGGTGGGCAGGGTGATGAGCGCCCCCTTGCCCTCCGATGACCTTTTCAATGACATCGATGAGATACGCCAGCGACTGAAGATGGTGAAGAACATCCTCGACGATCCGAAGATCACCAGCGTGCGCCTCGTGGTGAATCCAGAGCGCATGGTAATCAA
>Ga0315295_10000680_pt1 | contig 29504 bp, 24 predicted proteins | sample YL17G14_0_MG_FD_204453 | JGI IMG/M metagenome (GOLD analysis project Ga0315295, IMG submission 204453) | Sediment microbial communities from Yellowstone Lake, YNP, Wyoming, USA - YL17G14_0 | ecosystem: Environmental > Aquatic > Freshwater > Lake > Sediment | place: USA: Wyoming | collected... | reverse complement strand
ATAAAAAGTGGTTCTTAAATCAAGACATACTATAATGAGAAAAAAAGAATAGTATGTCAAAAATTATACGTGAAGATTATACGAGGGGGAAATGATGAAAATTCCTTTAATGGATTTGAAAAAGCAATACAAAAAAATTAGGAAAGAAGTCTTAAGCGAAATAAAAAAGATTCTTGATAAGCAGTCTTTTATTTTAGGTGAAGAAACAGAAGAACTCGAAAGAAACATGGCATCATATTGCGGAACCAAATATGCGGTAGGGGTAAATTCAGGAACGGACGCATTGTTTCTTAGCCTATTGGCGTTAGGCATATCTAACGGCGATGAAGTCATAACCACCCCCTTTACATTCTTTGCTACGGTAGAGGCGATAGTAAATGCCGGAGCAAAACCTGTTTTTGTAGATATAGACAGAGGCACTTATAATATAGACCCTAAAAAAATTGGTGAAAAAATAACTAATAGAACAAAGGCTATAATGCCTGTTCATCTGTACGGCCAGTGCGCTGAAATGGAAATAATATCTAAAATAGCAAAAGAGCGTAAATTAAAGGTTATTGAAGACGCCGCGCAGGCAATCGGCGCCGAAAGAAACGGAAAGAAATCAGGGTCTTTAGGGGATATCGGGGCCTTCAGTTTTTATCCCGGAAAAAATTTAGGCTGTTTCGGAGATGGTGGAATAATAACCACAAACGAAAAAGACTTATACGATAGATTGAAACTTTTGAGGAATCACGGCTCATCCCCAAAAAATAAATATGATAATGAACTTACAAAAGAATCCAGCAAGGAAGTCTATTTAATTCGTTTAAAATATAGTAAACAATAATAACATCACCCATCCTAAAGTACATATCTCATTGATAATAAAAGAGTTATAAGAAATACCTAGTCACAAAAATTTATAACATTTTTGTTGAATTATGATATATTATATGATATTATATCGCAAATGTGAGTAGTTGGTAAAAATTATTAAGATGGGAGAAAAAGATGATTCAAATCTTGGATTTAAAAGAGCAATATAAAAGCATCAAAAATGAGGTGAATAAAGAGATAAGGAGGGTTGTCGATAGTCAAAATCTTGTTTTAGGCCCGGATCTGGAAAGTATAGAGAAAGAGATCGCCTCCTATTGCGGTGTAGCATACGGAGTAGGAGCTGGTTCCGGCACCGGCGCGCTTATATTATCTTTGATGGCTCTTGGCATAAAAGCAGGAGATGAAGTTATCACTACGCCGTTTACATTTTTCGCGAGCGCCGAATCAGTGTCTCTCGTAGGCGCTACGCCGGTTTTCGTAGACATAGATCCGAAGACATATACCATAGACCCCAACCTTGTCGAAGCGAAGATTACAAAAAGAACTAAAGCGATCATACCGGTTCATCTATATGGCCAGTGCGCCGATATGGACGGAATAGTAAAGATCGCGAAAAGATATAATTTGAAGATAATAGAAGATTGCGCTCAGGCGATAGGCGCCGGCTATAAAGGCAGGAAGTCCGGGTCGATGGGCAATATAGGCGCGTTGAGCTTTTACCCGAGCAAGAACTTAGGCGCGTACGGGGACGGTGGCATGATAGTGACCAATGATGAAAAATTAGCCGAAAGAGTAAGGATTTTCAGAGTTCATGGAAGTTCGGAAAGATACGTACATTCGGTGATAGGAACAAATTCCAGATTGGATAACATCCAGGCAGCGGTCTTGAGGGTTAAGCTAAAATACCTCGATAAATGGCTGAATGCCAGGAGAGAGAAGGCCGCTTATTATAATAAAAATTTAAAAGACCTTCCGATAGTTTTGCCTTATGTTCCGGAATACAACGTGCATACCTATCATCTATATGTGATAAAGCCTAAAGCCGATCTGGCAAGATTTATGGAATTTTTGACAAAGAACGATATTGAGACAAGGACCTATTACCCCATACCGCTGCATCTCCAGGAATGTTACGCTTCGTTGGGTTACAGGAGAGGAGACCTGAAGTCCTCTGAAGACGCCGCAAGACAAACATGCGTGCTTCCCCTCTATCCGGAATTGAAAAAGACGGATATGGAGCATGTAGTTAGTATAATAAAACAGTTTTTCAACTCCTACCGGTAATATATGTGCGGCATAGCTGGCATTGTAAATTTTAACAAAAGACCCGTAGAGGGTAATGCTATTGAGTCGATGCTAAGCGTCTTAAGGCACCGCGGCCCGGACGATATAGGCACGTATTCATATAAATACGCTAAGCTGGGCCATACGCGGCTTTCCATAATAGATTTATCAAAAGACGCGCATCAACCTATGCCGAACGAGGATTCCAGCATAATCGTTATACATAATGGAGAGATCTATAACTACCTTGAGCTAAGGGCCGAGCTGGAAGGACTGGGGCACCGCTTTAAATCAAAAAGCGATACGGAAGTTATAATTCATTCGTATGAACAGTGGGGAGAAGAGTGCCTAAAACATTTTAACGGTATGTGGTCTTTCGCGATACTGGACACCAGAAAAAACACCCTTTTCTGTTCTCGCGACAGGTTTGGCGTCAAGCCTTTTTATTATTATATTGACGATGAGGTGTTCGTATTTGCGTCCGAGATAAAGTCGCTATTGAAACACCCTAAAGTAAAAAATATACCCAATGATGCCGCGATATATAGTTACCTCATTTCCGGATATGGGTATATGGACATATCGGACGATACATTTTTTAAAAAGATAAAGCAATTGAAGCCGGCCCATTTCATCAAGCTCAATATCGGTGATGGAAAATTCTTACAAAAGAGATATTGGGATCTTGATCCTAATAAAAGATCCGGATTTAAAGAAGAAGAGAAAGCGTATGAAAAATTTTATGAATTATTCGAAGACTCGGTAAGGATTAGATTAAGAAGCGATGTTCCGGTAGGTGTTTCTTTAAGCGGAGGGCTGGATTCTTCTTCTATAGCCTGTGTGGCAGCGAGGATCCTGAAAGATAAAAGGCTGGAAGCCTTCTCATCCTGTTTTGAAGAGGAGGAATATGACGAAAGGAAATTCATACAGCCAGTTCTAAATAAAACCGGCGCGCGCGCAAATTACATATTTACAAAACCAGAAGATCTTTTCGACGAGATAGAGAAGATAATATGGCATCAGGACGAACCGTATAGTACCTTGAGCATATTCCCCCAGTGGTATGTTATGAAACTCGCAAAAGAAAGAGGCGTTAAGGTGCTGCTTACCGGGCAGGGCGGAGATGAAACGCTGGGAGGGTACCACAAATACTATTTTTATCTTTTCGCAGATCTCATCTACAGTTTAAAATGGGCCAAAGCGTTTCGCGAGGCGGGGATTTACAAGAAACTGAAGGGGCAGGATGTCGATATAATATACCCGACACTAAAAATACTTATGTCATATATAATGCCTCAGTTTGTGAAAAAATGTTTTAAAGAGAAGGCCAGCGCCAGCCAGCCATCCTATCTGAATAAAGATTTTGCTATTAACGGATTAAATACGATATCAACGGAGAGAAGACATACAAGCATATTGAATAATGATCTCTATAACGCATTAAAGATATCTCCCCTACCGTCACTACTACATATAGACGACCGTTCCAGCATGGCGCATTCCGTAGAGTCCCGCGCGCCGTTTTTAGACTATAGATTAGTTGAATATCTATTCTCGCTTGGGCCGGAGTTCAAAATAAGAGACGGATTTACTAAATACATTCTTCGCACGTCACTAAAAGGTGTATTGCCGGAAGAGGTACGCACCAGGCGCGATAAGATGGGTTTTGCTACGCCTCTCGAGAAATGGATAAAGACAGATATAAAAGACAATGTTCTGGATATACTATCTTCTCAAGAATTTTCTTCAAGGGGATATTTTAACAGGGACGCCGTTATTAAAATATTCGACGATTACACAAAAGGCAAGAGCACCTATAGCCATTTCACGATATGGAGCTGGGTCAATCTAGAATTGTGGTTAAGGAAATTTATTGATTGGTAAAATGAAGCATAAAAGAATACTTTTAGTTCAGGCCAAATATGATTCGACGTTCTCGAACGTGCTTCCTGCCGGGATAGGATACCTTTCGGAGTTCTTAAGCACAAATGGCATAGAAAACGATGTCTTAGATCTCAATGTAAAGAAGAATACCGAAAAAAGGCTCTGGGAAAAAGTAACCATCTTTAAGCCAGATCTCATTGGCTTTAGTATAATGAGCCTCAATTATAAGCATAACTATAAGGTGATGGAAAAACTTAAGGAATTGTTTCCTGATGTCAAGATAGTATCGGGAGGAGCGCATGTATCAACGATGAGAGAAGAAGTTTTAAGAAGTTGCAGTGCGATCGATTACGGGGTCGTGCTCGAAGGCGAATATACCCTGCTGGAGTTAGTTTCAGGACAAAAAGACCCGGGAGATATAAAAGGGCTTATATATAGAAAAGAAGATAAGGTAGTCTATAGCGGCGATAGGCCATTTATAGAAGACCTGGATTCTTTGCCGTATCCAAGATATAAAAAGTTCGAAAGAAGAGATTATTCGACGCTCATATCGATATTTTCTTCGCGAGGGTGTCCCTTTGAATGCACCTACTGTCCAGTGAAGCTTGCTATAGGAAGAAGGTTTACCGCGCGTTCGCCGAAGAATGTAGTGGACGAAATGGAGTACCATTATAAACAAGGCTATAAGGAGTTTAGTTTTAGAGACGATAATTTTACATTGATCCAGGAAAGAGTATATGAAGTTTGTGACGATATCGAAAATCGAGAATTTAAAGATTTATATCTCATGTGTGATAACGGAGTAAGAGCTGACAAGATAGATTATAAAATTCTGAAGCGTATGAAAGACGTTGGTTTCAAAATGATAGGACTGGGTGTTGAGTCCGGAAACGACAGAATACTTAAAAGTTTGAAAAAAAGCGCCACTGTAGGAGCAATGGAGAAGGCTATCAGAACAGCCTGCGACCTTGGGTACATAGTGGAGCTCTATCTACTGATCGGCGCCCCAGGCGAGACGTGGGAAGATTTTGAAATGACCGTAAAGTTAGCCATAAAATATCCAATAATGATAGCCAGTTTCTACCACATGCTTCCTTATCCGAACACAGAACTGTTTGAGTTTGCCAGGAAGAATAATTATCTATTAAGAAATCCTGAAGAGTATCTGAACGACGGCTCTCAACGCAGGAACACGCCGTTTCTATCGACACCTGAGTTCTCGTACGAATTGCGTAAAAAGGCGTTCGACTACGCATACAAGGTCACAGCTGGACATATAAAGAAAGCGCGCCTCGCCTACTCGAGAAAGAACGCGTATGAGAAGTTTAAGCAAATGGGGCTGATCAGCCCTTTGGCCTCGTCGCTTGCGAAAGTATATGCCAATGGTTTCATGCAGAATTATGTATTTGGCAACAAGTTCGTCTCCGATTTAAAAAAGAAATTGAAGAAAGTTCTATTATAAAAAAAACGAAACAGCAGTTATTTATTATGAACCCTGCAAAAAACATATTGAATATAATAGCGGCGCCTCACACATTGGGGCAAAAGACCAATTATCTTAGATATTTATTCTCGAAGAAGGAAGAGGTCTTGAAATATAATCCCGTCACTATCTCGATAGTCGCTACCACACGTTGCACGCTTGCCTGCAATATGTGTCCGACGCATTCCCGCATCGTCCCCAAGGATTATCCATACGTACAGAAGGCTATAAGAGATATAGATTTTGAGATGTTCAAGGATATCGTCAACCGGTTTAAGAAAGCAACAACCGTTCATATCATAGGATCGGGGGAGCCGCTTCTCAACAAGGATTTTTTTAAGATGGTTGACTACGCCGCGTCCCGGAAGATGAAGGTCAAGACATTCAGTAATGGTACCACCATAGGCGATCTTAAAAAAGAGATACTCTCATCTAAACTTGACGGCATCACGATAAGCATCAACGGCCATAACGCCGAAGAGTTCACGCGTATGACGGGAATGGATAAGACGGTCTACCAGACGATATACGACGGCGTGCGCGCACTCGTCGAGGAAAAGAATAAATGTAACTCAAGCGTGAAGATCAAGCTCTCCTTTATCATCGACCGCTATAATTATACGGCGATACCGGAAATGGTTAAAGTCGGCCTTGAGCTTGACGCCGATCATATCTTTTTCTGTAATTTTCTCCCTGCCCCCTTTGAGGGCTTAAGAGCGGAAGAACGTGTATTGACTGCACGGCCTGAAATCAGGGACGCGCTTACCGAGATCTTCAGGCGGTACCCTCCAGCAATACGAAAGCGTCTCACGCCGCCGGTCATTGTCGATGCTGCAACGCGGCATAACCTCTGCGACATCCATTTCACGCAGATACGGTTTGACGGGGATGGAAACGTCTCGAGTTGCTCCATGATGCTCCTCAATATGTCAGGTAACGGCACCTATAAAGACGACGGCCTCTGGAATAATGATTTCTTCAGGGATATGAGAAGGGCTTTTATTTCGGGAGAGGGCCGGTTCATTCCGGAACCGTGCAAGTCATGCCCCGACAATAGAGGTAAGGATATATGAAAATACTCTTTATAGATCCTATAGGCGATAAGGAATCGACAGGTCTCAACATAGGCATAGCTTATTGCGCGACGCGCGCGGTCGAGAGAGGGCACGTTGTCAGTGTCCTGGATCTCGTTAATATAAGGGGCGGCGACCCCTATCTGAAGATCAGGACCTCGATAGCGAAGTTTGCGCCTGATATTATCGGAATATCCGTTACCAATATGAGTTTCGCCAGCTCCAAGTCATACGTAGAGCATATAAAAGATTATTTTAAAGGCCATGTAATATTGGGCGGACCTGAAGTTTCGGCGCTCGCAGGCAGGTCCCTGGAGCTCGTGCCCGGCGCCGATGTGGCGGTAGTTGGAGAGGGAGAGGTTACTTTAATAGAGCTTCTTGATGCGCTTGAAGCAGACGCCCCGCTGGGATCGATCAAGGGCCTGGTGTGGCGTGACGGCGAAAGAATAGTTGCAAATCCGCCGCGTGAATTTACGCAGGACCTGGATGCCCTGCCGTATCCGAACTATGGCGTTTTCGGGGTCGACAAGATGGATGTCTATCCGATCGTCACGAGCCGCGGCTGCCCGTACGGTTGCATATTCTGTTTTTCTCATCTTGGAAAAAGATGGAGGCCGAGAAGCGCCGAGAACGTAATAGAGGAGATCAGGATAGCCAGAGACAGATATGGCGCGAAGTTATTCCATATAACCGACGCCTCATTCAATGTGGATATAAAACGCGTAGAGAGATTTTGCGATCTGCTGACAGCCAATAAGCTTGATATGCCCTGGGTCATACAGGGGTTCAGGGCCGATAAAGTAACGGAGGATATGATACGGTCACTGAGAAAAGCCAACTGCGGCCGGATCTGGGTCGGCATAGAGACCCTTGAAGAGGACGTCTTTAAGAATATATGTAAAGGCGAGACGATTGAACAGATAAAGAACGGCATCGCCCTAATGAAGAAATATGATATAGAGATATTCGGGTATATGCTCATGGGGCTGCCGGGCGATACGCTTAAAAAGACGCTCAGGTCTTTCGAAAAAGCGAGAGCTCTCAACCTGGATCTTCTGGCCTATTCGTCCTGTGTGCCGTTTACCGGGACCGGGATTGAAAAATGGGCCAGAGAGAACGCCAGGATGCTCAGGGATTCCTATGATATATCTTCGATCGGGACCCAATACGGGAATATCGCTTTTGAGACTAAGGACTTTCCCGCCCTGGAGAGGATAAGGGCGAGGAAGATCCTGAATATCAGGAGCGGAAGCTATAACGAGCCGGCCATGAATCCGGTCATATTTAAATTCAAGAAGTGGCTGCTTATCTCCAGGTACGATTTCAAAAACCTGTTCAGGAGGATAAAGGAATCCGTGGATTACAGGAGGAATTACAGGAAGAGCGTCGATAGCATAAACCTGCGGCGTGGCATATACTTTTCCAGGATTCCGGACGGGACGTGGCCTTTTAAAAAAGGGGACGGGCCTGTCAATAAATCTTCCAAGAGGCATTTCCTGGACCTGAAACGTCTGACGATGTCAGAGGTGGCGAATTAACATGAAGAAGGTGCTTATCATAACATACGCCTGGCCGCCGAAAGGCGGGGTGGGGGTCATGCGAGTGTTGAAATTCGCAAAATATCTTCCTCAATTCGGTTGGATGCCATCGATTATCACCACGGATGAGAACGCTCCCGGTTCGCCGTACCGCGGCGAAGATATCGGTATAAATCTAGCTGCGTATAGGGTGATAAGAACGAGATATAAGAGCCTTTTTTTAAAGCTTCCGGATAGATTACGAAAAGTTATACTGATGCCCGATATTCACAGAGGGTGGTTTGACAGCGCTTATGAAACGGCAGTTTCTTTGTTAAAAGAGGAAAAGTTCGATGCCATATTTTCTACATCTCCCCCGGAAATCAGCCATCTTATCGCAAGAGCATTAAAGAAAAGATTTGGCATTCCGTGGATTGCCGATCTCAGAGATCTTTGGAGCGATGATCACTTTGAAAGAGAATCTTTTTTGCGGCATGGGCCCTCATTAAAAATGGAGAAAGAGGTATTAAACGATGCCGACAGCATTGTCACTGTTTCGAAACCATGGGCAGACAAGCTGGCTAAGACAAGCGGTGTTACCAAGATTAATGTTATTACAAACGGCTTTGATGAAGAGGATTTTCATGATATCCCTCTCAGGCATTCACAACAGTTCACTATGGCCTATACCGGTAAGCTTCATGAAGAAATGCAGGATCCTGAGATGTTTTTTAAAACCCTCAGCGACTGCATACAGGAAGGGTTGATAGAAAAAAGCGGCATTGACATCAAGTTTTATACTATTGGTTTTCGCAAGGCCCGGATAAAAGAACTTGCGAAAAAATATTTCTTGGACGACGTGGTAGATGAGTATCCAGCGGTTCAGTATAAGGAATCTTTGCGAATCCAGCGGGAATCTACGTTATTATTGTTTTTTCAGTGGAAAGGGGAAAGAGGATGGTATTCCGCGAAGCTTTTCGAATATATCGGTTCCGGGAAACCGATATTTGCGGTTTCGGAAAGAGATAGTGTAAGCGGTAATCTGATTAAAGAACTCAATGCGGGTTTTGTGTCAACCTGTTCCAAAGAACTCAAACAACTCCTTCTCGCATGTTATAAATGCTACAGAGAAAAGGGATATGTTTCTTTGGAGACTTCAAAAGAAAAGATTCAGCTTTACACAAGAAAAAATCTTACACGATTATTAGCAAATATCTTAGATGGGCTTGTGGTGCCGAGGGATACCAAAGCCGAGGGGCGTCCTGTTCCGTTCATCAAAAAGTGAAATACTAGCCGGTGCTCAATAGTGATCAATAATATACAAAGTCGTAAGATAGGCGATCTCTCTGGTAGTGTTGACATGTCGATAAAGAAAGCATGTCACGACATGAGAGAACTTGAACCATGGCCAAATTACTTTGAATTACGATCGAAAGAGCTTGAGATTTTTCTGTCTGTTTCGCACATAGTGCCGCAAGGGACTATGCTTGAAATAGGGTGCGGGAATGCCTTCAACGCATGCATCCTTGCGCAGAGCGCTGACAAAGTTGTTGCCACAGATTTATTCAGGCAGAGCGCAGAAACGCATTCTCAAGGAATGCGTGTTGCCCAAGAATGCGTTAAATTTCTCGGAGTTAAAAATTGTATTCTCTTATCTTGCGCTGGGGAAAAACTGCCATTTAAAAACGAGACGTTTGATATGATATTTTCGATGTATACACTGGAACATGTATCAGATAGAGGACAGATGCTTTTAGAGGCAAAAAGGATATTGAAAAAAGGAGGCATTCTTATTCTTATCGTACCTTCCTTTATGGAGAGACTTTTTTATCCGTTCGTTTTTTATGCTGGGCTACTTGTGTCTTTTACCGCATACTTATTGGGACGGAAAAAAATAAAAGATGAGGGAGGTAGTCTTGGGTGCAATTGCAGTAAAAGACGAAACGACAGTTCTTTCCTTATTCGCTTCCGAAAACGGTATCCTCATTTCCCGCTGCCAGAACCTCATGGGAGCTATAGGAACTATTTCGAGGAGGTGCGAAACTCCCTACCTGTTTCCTGGAAAGATATATGCCAGAAAAGTGGCTTGGAGATAGTTGATTCTTTTTCCACTATGGTCGTGCCGAAAAGCCTGCTGGATATTTTCTTGGGAAGGATGAGCTTTTTGGTGTATAAAAAGTTATCTTGGATTGATAAAAAAATAGGCAGAAACCCTTTTCTCAAAAATTTTGGTTGTAACATATGTTTCATTTTAAAAAGGAGCGCGTGATGTTTGAGGAATATACCGCTTATCTTCCGAATGACAAGGACATAAACGTATTGGACATAGGCTGCGGCGGAGGCGACCTCATTTTATTTTTAAAGAAAAAAGAATTTAACGATATCTACGGCATAGATGTGGATGAAGGTGCCATAAGGACTTGTAAGGAAAAAGGGATAAAAGAGGCGGAGAGGATAGAAGAGCTAGGTAGTTATTTAGAGGGCAAGAAAGAAAAGTACGGCCTTATATTCGCAAGGGAAGTTATATATTATTTCCCGGAAGATAAGCTCAAGGGTTACCTTAACGCGATAAACAGATCTTTAGCTAAGGGAGGAGTTTTTATAGTGGAAGTATTTAATGGCGCTGTCTTGACGGCTAATTTTGTAAAATATAAGGATCATGGCATTAAATCTATTTTTACAGAGCATAGCATTAGGAATGCATTAGAAGGCTCCGGTTTTGAGGTTACGGCTATATTCGGAAATATAACGCCTATAAAAGGATTAAAACGATTCTTATGGATTATTTTGCAGAAAGCCTGGTTTGCGGTGTTAAGGTCGATATATATTCTTGAGAGGGGTTTCGATCCGAATAATCCGAAGATATTATCGAAATCCATTATAGCGATCGCGAAAAAACATGAAAAAAGTAATAGCTAACATACACCATACCTATTTACCAAATGATCCGAATGGGGTGCATAGGTTTCCGGTTTTATATGGCAGATTTGACTTCATAACATTGTGTGAAAAAATAGACGGCAGTCTATCCGGCCAGACTAAAGGCATTTATTGTTTCTTTGACAGAGGATGCCGTATAGCTAAAATAAAGAACCCTCTTTTCAAAAAGATGTCATATGGGTTATATAAGCATCTTCGAAACGATTTTTACAAAAAATATCTATTAACTAACAAAGTCTCTTTGATCCATGCCCATTTTGGATCTGTCGGAGCAGAGATGGCTGCTATAGCGAAAGGGCTAGATATTCCTATTGTTGTGACATTCTATGGGGTTGATGTGTCGCGTTTTATAAGGCAGAGGAGATGGGTCAGACAGTATAAAAGGATGTTCGAGCTTAACGGGCGTTTCATAGTCTTATGCGATGAGGCCAAGAAAAGATTGGAGAGAGTGGGCTGCCCTCCCAGCAAAATAAGGGTCGCAGATTGCCCAAATGACCTTAGATGCTTTCCTTACATGGAGAGGAAGCCTAAAAAGAATATCAAGATTCTTATAGGAGCAAGATTTATCGAAAAGAAGGGGTATCCCGTACTTTTCCAGTCAATCTCCATTCTTATTAAAAGTGGAAAAGATGTAAGGCTTACGATGATAGGTTACGGTTCAAAATCTCAGAGAGGGCTCTTGGAAGAGAACATAAAAGAATTAAATCTAAGTGATAGAGTAACTATCGTGGACACTTCTCATGGAAATATAGATTTTGTCAAAGTATTTAAAGAAAATTCGGGAACGCACGATATCTTCATAATGCCCTCCATAACCGCTAAAGACGGTGATGACGAGGGCGGCCCATCGCTTACCCTCATTGACGCGCAAGCAGCCGGGATGCCGGTAATAGCTACAAGATTTCCCGGATCCGAGAGATCGGTAATTGACGGTAAGACCGGCCTTTATTGCGAGATGAATGATTCCATCTCCCTGGCCGAAAAGATAAATTATTTAATAGAGAACCCTGATATGTGGAATATATTGGGAAGAAACGCGAGCTTATTTGTTAATGAGAATTTTTCGATAGAGAAAGAGGCCGAGAAGCTTGTCAGTATATACGAAGAGCTAATATAGCTATTTATCGAAAAGGCTAAGATATGAAAATAAAAAAGTGTAGATTCATAGATCTGCATTACTTCGATGACGGCAATGACGGCAACCTGGTGATAGCGGAGAGTTTTAAGGATATACCATTTGGCATAAAAAGAGTGTATTTTATAAATAATTTAAGATCCAAAAAGGCTACTAGGGGAAAACACGCGCACAAGAAACTCGAACAGGTCCTCTTTTGTATAAATGGCTCTTTTGATCTTGAGTTGGAAGACGGATGCAGGAAAGAGCGTCTGAGGCTTGGGAAAGCGCACAGGGGTATTTATATGGGGCCGGGTGTCTGGCATACAATGAAGAATTTCTCTCCGGAGTGCGTGATACTGGTACTGGCCTCAGATTTCTATAAAAAATCGGATTACATAAGACACTATCACGATTTTCTTAAATTTGTTAAGTTGAAAGATAAGAGATAAACTTTATATGTTCAAACTGATAAAAGCCACAGCGTTTGTGTCTATGGTAACGATAGTCAACGTTATCGCGGGGATGATCAGGGCTAAATTTACGGCGGTTAAGCTTGGCCCTGCGGGCGTCGGCATACTATCCCAAGCCATGAACTTTCAGTATCTCATAGTTTCTGTCGCATCGTTGAGCATAGGGCTGGGAATAGCGAAATATGTGGCCCAGTATAAGGCCCAGGGTGATAATACTAAGATATCTCAGGTGGTGTCGTACTCGATCTTTATGCAGACGATAACCTTCGTAATTATATTCTTAATAGCTATCTTCCTTTACGGCTTTCTATCAAAATTCCTATTCTCCACAACCGAATACAGTAATTATCTTATTTTGCCATTAATCGGGGCGATATTTCTCATCTGGGTTAGCACCATAGAGGCCACGATGTTGGGACTGGGCAACTACATGGCATTTGCCAGGAGCAGGAGCGTTTCCAGCGTCGCCGGGTTAATTCCTTTATTTGTCTTTGTATTTTTTATGGGGGTAAAAGGCGGATTTCTATATCAGGCCGCAAGCGGCATCCTCACCTTTATCATATATTGCGTTATCTTTAAAAAGAGTGTTCCGGCTGATATTATGCCGTTGATAAAAAATGGAATAGCAAGGTTTGTTCCAGAGAAGAATACATTTAATAATGTAGGAAAGAGTCTTTTGTTATACGGAGGCGCTTCTTTCGCAGGCAGTGTTTTGAGCATGGGCAATATAATAATTGTCAGATCGCTTCTTATAACGTATTTCGGCAGCGAGGCTAACGGTTACTACCAAGTAGTTTTTATGATGTCCGCTTATTATATAGCTTTTTTTACCAATGGGCTTTGGTCATATCTATACGCCAGGATGAGTTCGATCAAGGATAAAGATATCTATTCCATTGAGATAAATCAGGCGCTTCGTTTTTGTATATTCGGCATAGTACCCATCGTGACAGCAATCTTTCTACTGCGCGGCATTATTATAAACACGGTATTTTCGAACGAGTTCCAGCAATCGGGGCACCTATTTGCTACACAGCTTATGGGCGATATATTCTTTATAACGTTTTACATCATGGGCACTTCTCTTTTGGCCAGCACAAAACTTAAAGAGTACATTTTATCAGGGCTTATGTATTCCATAGTATACATAGGGTCGTTCATATGTCTCAAAAATATTTTCGGTTTGGAAACCATAACGATATCATATCTTATGGCCAATGCCGTTCTAGCTGTAGCTATATTTTATTACCATTTTAAAACCATGGGTTTCAATCTTTATTGGCGGAATACAAAGCTTTTTGTCTCCGCTATTATAATATGCATATTTATATTATTCTCCGGCTGGGAGACGGCTATAGCGTCGTTTTCAAAGATAATCATAGTAATTCTGTGGCTCTTCTTCTTTTCCACAGCCACTGAAAAGAGAAAACTCATGGCTATAGCGAAAAACAGAATAGCCCCTATGATAGGCGCGCGAAATGGAAGATAAGATATCAGTCATAATTCCGGTAAAAAACGAAGAAGGATCCATAAAAGATCTACTGGACTCTCTTTTAGATCAAACCCATAAACCCGATGAAATAGTCATAACGGATGGCGGGTCAAAAGACGCTACCGTTAAAATTATAGAAGAATATATTGCCAGAGGGTATCCGATAAAACTTATTAAGACAACACATGCCTATCCGGGAAAGGCCAGGAACCTTGCTGTGGAAAGTTCGAGTTACGAGTTGATAGCCATGACCGACGCCGGGATAAAACTGGACAAGAATTGGCTTAAAGAACTCCTCCGGCCCCTGGAGGAAGGTCATGATCTGGACGTTGTATACGGAAATTATGAACCTGTGACTGACACGTTTTTCAAGGAATGCCTCGCGATAGCCTTTGTCCCGGCGCCGAGGGCGGTGAGCGGAGCTCTCATGCGGTTGCATTTCATCGCCTCGAGCCTGATGAAAAAGAAGGTCTGGCGCTCGGTCGGCGGGTTTCCAGATTTTCGGGCCGCCGAAGACCGGATATTCATGGAGAAGGTGGGCGAGGGCAGTTTCCGGATAGCCTTCGCCCCGGCCGCAAAGGTCATGTGGAATATCCCTTCGGATTTCCGGTCGGTCTTTAGAAGGTTTTCTCTTTATTCAATGCACGATCTGATGGCGGGCAGGTACAACGATTGGCATCTTGCTGTTATACGCATGTATCTGGCGGCTATCGCCGCGGTCCTTCTCGGCGTATTCGTCTCTCCCTTTTGGTTTATTATTTTGGCGCTCGCTGCCATCGCGAGAATTTTATTTACCGTCATAAATAAAACAAGGGACGAAGGCCCGCTCAAAAAATTTAATATCGCGAAGGTGGTTTTAATCGGAATTATTATAATATGGATTGACATCGCGATGTTCTCGGGACTGATCAAATATTTTATGCATCGAATGGCGAAAGGGCGCGCCTAAATGGATATGGATTATACGGCAAAGTATAAGGTTTTTCTGTTTTTAACGGTGCTGGCCGGCCTGTCCCTTATGTCCGCAATCTTGAAAAATGGGGCGGGATTCGTGTTCTCGGTATTTTTTATCACGTTAGCGCTTGTGGCATTATATGGGCCGCGGGAGGATAGGAAATTTTTGGTGCTTACGCTCGTAGCCGCTTTTCTTATAAGGATCATCCTCATGTACCTATTGCATATGAGTTCTTATCAAAGCGGCTTCGGAGGTTTTGTTTCCGGAGACGACCGGCTTTACAGCCTCAAGGCGTTAAAGCTATCGCTTGTATGGCAGGCCCTGCCGTACAATAGCATAGCGGATATGGGAGGGGTTGAGTATGGTGTTAATTTATTTACTTATATCCTGGCGCTTTTTTACCGTTTTTTCGAGCCGAGTTATTTTTGTTCCAAATTTATTAACTGCTTTATAGGAAGCGTGACAGTTTTATTAGCGTATGCCGCGGCAAGGACTATGTTCGGCAACCGGGAAGCCAGGGTAGCGTCTCTTTTGGCGGGTTTTTACCCTTCTCTTGTAAGATGGTCGATCTGTAATCTCAGGGACCCGATCGTGATATTGCTGATCGCGCTGCTAGTATATTTTGTCGTTAGAATTCGAAATGACAGGCCATGGTACTTCAAGATGATAAACATATTCGTCATCTTTTTTCTGACGTATCTTTTGAAGGATCTGCAAAAGGTATGTTTTTATGCGGTTATTATAACGATCGCGTGTTTTATCCTGTACAAATTCACAGTTGCTATAGGAGCGAAAAGGTCGATTTTGCTGGCGCTTGCGCTCGCATTCGTTGTCATATGTTTGGGCAATGATGTGATAAAGCCCGTCATCCTAAGAAAGACGAATGAAATTCTAAGGATGAACAGTTGTCTTTACGCCGCCGACACCGCCGGTTACAAAATTTACGATGCAGCGCTTATCAAAGAGATAAGCGCTGGGGTTCTGAATGTAAAGAGTCTGGCGTCGGCCTATTTGCGCGGCCTGGGCTATTTTCTACTGTCGCCTTTTCCGTGGGGCATATCGTCTTTGAATCAGCTCGCGGCCTATCCGCAAGTTGTCCTTTGGTATGCGTTATTGTTTTTAGCGATAGCCGGATTCCTGGCCGCCGCTAAAGATTTTAAAAACGAGTCGGTTCTGATGTTTATTTTTGTCTTAGTGGGAATATCGCTATGGTCGGTAGCCGAGGGCAATATTGGCTCGGCGTTCCGGCACAGGGACTATTTTGCCGTGATCATCTTTATCTATGCTGCGCGCGGGATAACGGTTTTACGGGACAAATGGAGCGTGTCCGGGATATGAACGAACGTTGATATATCCTCTTTTGTCGAAGAAGAGAGCGGTAGTAGGCGAGAATAAGCAGTTCTGGCCGCCGCTATCTTAAAGAAGATCTATAATAAAGACAAAGATACGCGCAATTACAGTCTTCCTGATATTTTTATGCCGAAGCCGTATGTTCATAATCTCGATTTGATCTATTCGCAGGCCTTGGCGGGATAAAAACTATGGAACAGAAAATGATATTTAATCATAAGAATACGATAGAAAAGGTAGTGTTGTTTTTTGTATTGTATGTCTTTCTCTTTTTTAGTCTGTTTTTAAGTGACGGAACCGGGTTTGTATTTTCAATATTTTTTATAGCAGTATCCATTTTAATTCTTAGGCATATCCATATTTTCACTGGCGGAAGGTAATATAGGCGCAGCCGTTAGGCATCGGGATAATTTTTCGTTTATAATACTGCTATATTCCTCTGCCGGAATCGTAAGTCTTTTTACAAAAAAGGCGAAGGGAACAATACTTAATGACAAAAGTCCTATTTCTTTCCTATAACGGTCTCCTGGAACCGATATTGGCATCTCAGGGAGTTCCGTATTTACGGGAACTCGCGAAGAGCGGATACAGATCGGTTCTTCTTACATACGAAAAGAAGAAGGATCTGAAGAAATATGGGAAAGAAGGGATCGAACGCATGCGTAATGAATTGAGGTCCGCCGGGGTCGAATGGGATTATATGAAATATCATAAAAATCCGCCTCTCCTTTCTACGTTATTTGACCTTACGCTTGGCGTGTTTCATGTTTTTCGTATTGTGCGAGCGAAAGGCATACGGATAGTACACGTCCGGGGCATTACACCCGGGATGATTTTGATACCGTTATCGAGATTATTGCATGTGAAGATATTATTCGATATGCGCGGTCTTCTTGCCGAAGAATACGTAGGTGGTGGTATATGGAAAGAGGGCAGTTTAGTATTCAATCTTGTTAAGGCAGCGGAAAAGAGCCTTATAAAAAAGTCCGATGCGATAACCGTGCTTACTTATAAACATCTTGAGCTTAACAGGGAATTGGATTATCTTAAAAACAAGAATATCCCCATGAATGTAATTCCCTGTTGCGTTGATATGTCTAAGTTTTTCGTTAAAGGGAATGCCGCTGAGGCCCTCCGAAAAAACCTAGGCCTCAAAGAGAAATTTGTGCTTATGTATCCCGGCAAGATCGGAACATTTTATTTGATAAAAGAGATGGTGGATTTTTATAAAACGCTATCGAAGAGGTTGCCAGATTCGGTATTTGTTATCGTTACCGTAGATGACCCCGCGCTCGTTTTAAAGATAGCATCCTCGTCAGGGGTGGAAAAAGATATGATCAGGATAATAAGCGGTGTCGGGTTTGAAGATATGCCTTTATACACGCAGATGGCAGATGCCGGCATCTTTTTTATAAATGCATACAAAAAGATAGGGTCCTCTCCTATTAAAATGGGAGAGTTTTTAGCGTCGGGGGTCCCTGTTATAATTAACCCCGGCATAGGTGATACGGAGGAGTTGGTGACGAAAAATAGGGTCGGCGTTGTGGTAAGAAATTTTTGCGCCAAAGATTATGAATTGGCCATAAATGACCTGTTAAATCTGAAGAATGAAAATGAAACATTGCGCTACAGGTGCCGCGATGCGGCAAATAAACACCTTTCTCTTGAGATGGGCATCGAAAAATATTACAAAATCTACAAGGCCTTAGATGAGGGAACATATTAAGATACTATTTTTAGTTCCATATCCAACTGCCGGCGCATCCAACAGAATAAGGGTGGAGCAATTTATCCCATATCTTACTTCCAAAGGTATTGGATGCAGGGTGCGGCCTTTTGTTAATCCTGCCTTTTATAAAATAATGTACATACCGGGCAGATACGTGGAAAAAATATTATGGTTCATCATATGCACAATTAATAGGGGGCTGGATATATTGAGGTCTTTAAAATACGATATCATATTTATTCATAGGGAGGCCTATCCTTTCGGCGGTCCTTTCTTCGAGACGATATTTTCTAAAATGGGGAAGACGATAATATTCGACTTTGATGACGCGATATTCTTACCGAATACAAGCGAGCAAAATGTCTATATAGAAAGATTTAAGAGCCCCGGGAAAACCGCCGGCATAATAAGGATGAGTTCACTCGTTATAGCGGGAAATGAATATCTGAAAGAATACGCGGCAAAGTATAATGGTAACGTTGTTATGATACCAAGTTCCGTAGATACCGATAAGTATCGTCCGTTGCCGGATAAGTCTTCCAACAAACAGGTTATGATAGGATGGATAGGCAGCAATACCACGAAAAGGTTCTTGTATGATATTGAGGATGTCTTTGTGAAATTGTCGGCTAAATACGAAAATTTAGCATTTAAGATAGTGGGGGCAAAATTCAATTCTTCAAAACTAAAGAATGTTATCAATAAAGAATGGGCGCTTGACGAGGAAATAGATGATCTGCGGACTTTCGACATAGGCATAATGCCGATGCCGGATAATGAATGGACACGGGGCAAATGCGGTTTTAAGGCAATACTCTACATGGCCTGCGGCATACCGGTGGTTGCGTCTCCGGTCGGAGTTAATACCGAAATCATCAGAAACGGTGAGAACGGTTTTCTGGCAAAGGACCAGCGGGAATGGGTTAATAAGTTATCTTTTTTGATAGAAGATGCCGATTTGAGGGGAAGGCTCGGGGCGAGGGGAAGGGAAATGGTAGAAAAATATTTTTCAGTGGAAAAAAATTTCAGTAAGGTCGTCAACGTGATAACCGGGATACATGAAAGAAAAGATAATTCTTGATTTTATTCTATATTGGGTCTTAGCCATAAGTTACATCTGCGGCGTAAGCCTGATAAGCGGCAGGAAGGCAGGCGCAGCGATTTCAAGATATCTGCCTATAGCAATCCTATTTCATCTCATATACTGGCTTATAGATATGAAGCTTCAAATAAGCCAGGCCAGCCCCTTCGTTATAGGCGGCAGGCGTATTTACGAGCTTTACGCGAAAGCGTATTTTTTCACAGCGATATCATTTTTTGCCGTCTTTACGGCAAGGAAAACCAGGGCGGCCCTTTTTAAAGATAAGACGGAAACGGCATTTGTGCTGCCGATGATTTTGTTGTTTTTTTATCTCCTGTTCGTCTTACTACGATGCGGCGAGGTCCTTACGTCGATTTTTACCGTCGTTCTTTTTTCGATCTCATATAATATGGATCGGAATCGCAAAGCAGATATCGTTGGTAGGGATATCGTGATGTGGTTTAAAAATTTTGTGGTAAATGTGGTAAATAAAGAAGGTTTTTTATTGGCGTTGATCTTCCTTGCCGCTTTTCTTATAAGATATCTATTCTTCTTGCGGCTCTATTCTTTGACGGGTGCAAATTACCTAAGGGCGAGCGATGACGGCACTACTTATGCAATGTTAGCGAAGAACATCGCTCACGGCGGGGTACCCCACGCCCGGGACGGATTATATTGGGGTGGCCATGGTTATTGGCTGTTTTTGGCAGTCATATATGCCATTTTCGGGAGCGAAAACCACTATGCTACTATATTTTTCCAGTCAATCTTTTGTAGTATGGTGCCTCTCTTTATTTATTACATCGGGAAAGCCGTCTTTAATAAAAAGGTCGCTATCATAACAGCCGTTTTATCCGCCATGGACATGAACCTCATATTTTTATCCGTCATAATAGGAATGGAGGGCTTGTTTATACCGATGGTTCTTCTGGGGCTCCTTATTGTGATCAAATATTTTAAAAGGCCCGAGAGGATAAAAACCGTGCCTGTGTTTTTCATAGGTATCTTATTCGGCCTCATAAATATCGTGAGGGGAGAAATACTATTTTTCCCGTTCGTATTGAGTGCCTTCATGATCCTATTTTATAAAAAGAATGCAAAAGTATTGAGGATATTGACTGTGATCATTGCGCTGCTTATAGGCTTTTCAATTCCGCTCTTATTGCATGCCACTTTCAATCTCGTTAATTACGGGAAATTCACGATTGGCACCTTGCAGGCCACGCTGGCTTTTCAGGGGGGCTATGGAGTTACCGAGAATGTCACATTAGATTCTATGGGGTTTAACCCTTTTAAAGATATTGCGCGCTCTGTCGGGGTTTTTTGTACACGACCCATAGATGTGTCAAGACTTTTTATTTCGGGATTTTATAAAAGGACGGTCTTGTTTTTGTTTGCGCCTAATTTCGGAGTCTGCGATCCTATCATAGTCATAACTCCCGGGAGCGGGTATGTCTATCATTACCCAGTATATCTCCTGTTTTACGGCTACGCCGCCTTTGTCGTCGGTTTCATAGCAGCCTTTATCGCCAGAGAAAAAAGATTCGGCAGATTCTTATTGGTTTTGTACATGCTGTACACCGTGACCTTATACGGAGTCATAGTCAGCACTAACGCAAGGCACAGAGGGGTCTTGATTCCGTTTTATTATCTATTCATGTCGTATGGTTTATACTTTATTTATAGGTTGTACAAAAAGCGTGATCCGCTCCACTAATCGGAGGAATATTTTATGATGTTGGAAGTCAGGTGCAATTTATGCGGTTCTGACAATTGCGCTGTAATATACAAGACCGGCAATGATGCCCCGGCAGCCGTCATAACGTCTTATAAAATAACCGAACACAAAACCGATATGCCGGTGAGGATAGTGAAGTGCAGGAAGTGCGGCCTCATATATGTAAATCCCCAGCCGGAAGAGAGTGACATAACGGCGGTTTACACCGACATGTTAGATGAGTGCTATATTGGCGAGGAAATGGGAAGGCGGATATCCTCGAGGTCGATACTGAAAGACCTTAAAAGGCTGAGTAAGAACGGCAGGCTGCTTGACGTCGGTTGCGCAGCGGGCTTTCTTCTGGACGAAGCGCGCAAAGAAGGATGGGAAGTCTGCGGAGTAGAGCTGTCAAGGTGGGCTGCCGATTACGCGAGGAAGACGTTGGGGATAAAAGATGTTTTTTACGGAAAATTAGGCAGTGCCGGTTTTGCGGATAACTATTTTGACGCGGCCGTCATAAAAGATACGATCGAACACCTCACTAACCCTAAAGGTACTCTTATCGAGATAAGAAGGATCCTGAAACCGAATGGCATCCTTTGCGTAAATACGCCGGATATAGGCAGTTTGATCAGCAGGATCCTCAAGGCCCGATGGTGGGGGGTAAAACAGCTGCACCTTTACTACTTCGACCGGAAGAGGCTGTCCGAATTGCTGAAAAATACAGGTTACGTGCCGGTGAGGTTCAAATCTCACGCGAGGGCCTTTACGTTAAATTACTGGATAAACAAGTTTAAGGAGTACAGCGAACCGCTGCATAATATCCTTAATCTTTTGATCAGGAATGACAGGATCAGGAATAAAGTATTGCGCATAAACATGGGAGACCAGATAGAGGTGTATGCCAGAAAGGCGCGCACCTTAAAGTATTTGGAGGAACTGGAGAAGCCGTTAAATACCGTCAAAAACGAAAAGGCAAAGGTGGTCGTGGTGCTGCCGGCTTACAACGCCGCGAATACTCTTAAAAGGACCGTTGATGATATTCCCAGAAAGTTCGTGGATGAGATAATTCTCGTTGACGACGCAAGCAGCGACGGAACGGTAAAGATAGCCAGAGAGATAGGCATTACGACCTTTGTGCATAAGGCCAATAAGGGGTACGGTGCCAACCAGAAGACCTGTTACGAAAAGGCCTTGGCCGGAGGTGCGGATATCGTCGTCATGGTGCACCCGGATTATCAGTATGACCCGAGAGTGATACCTCAACTGATCGAGCCGATAAAAGAAGGCAGGGCCGACGCTGTCTTTGGTTCACGTATGATGAAGGGCGGAGCGCTGGAGGGAGGGATGCCGATGTGGAAGCATGACGCCAATATATTGCTGACGGCCCTCGAGAACGTCGTTTTCGGGACATTCCTGACCGAATATCATTCGGGTTTCAGGGCTTACTCCGCCAGGCTGCTTAGAACAGTGAAATTTCAGCTGAACAGCGATAATTTTATGTTCGATACGGAGATCATAGCTCAGATCTTGATACACAGGTTTAAAATCGAAGAGATACCAATCAGGACACGTTATTTTGACGAGGCTTCGACGATAAAGTTTTTACCGTGCGTGATATATGGTTTTGGCATATTGAAGACCCTTTTTAAATATGCAATACATGCACACACGTTTATAAAATTTAAACGGTTTCAATAAAGCGGGAAGATTTTTGTGAAATTATGAAGATACTTTTGATAGCTCCTTGCTTTTTTTCGAGACAGCGATGACGACGTATTCAAAAAAAGGTCGATATAGATGAATCTCTCGATTATAATACCGGCACATAACGAAGAATTCCATATCAATAGAGTCGTGGAGGAGCTCCGCGAAGAGCTGCTAAAGGAGCGGATAGATTTTGAAATACTGATAGTCGACGACAACTCTAAAGACCAGACCGGAAAAATGTCCGACTCGCTTGCCGCTCAATTTTTGGATGTTAAGGTTTTTCATCGTATGGGCAATAACGGATTCGGCAGGGCTATACGGGAGGCCCTTGAAAAGGCAGCGGGTGATTGCGTCATCCTTGTGATGGCCGATTGCTCGGATGACCCAAAAGACGCGGTGCGCATCTTCAGAAAACTCGAAGAGGGTTATGGTGTGGTATACGGGTCCAGGTTCATAAAAGGTTCTAAAATATACAATTATCCGCTCTTTAAACTCATCATAAACCGCCTCGCAAATTATTTTATCATGGCGTTATATCTTATAAAGGAAAATGATATCACGAACGCGTTTAAAGGTTACAATATGAATGTCATAAAAACGCTCTGGCCATTGGAGGCAGACCATTTTAATATAACGGCCGAGTTGCCGCTCAAGGCCTATATCCGCGGGTTTTCGAAGACAGCCGTGCCAGTCAACTGGTATGGAAGAGAGAGCGGCGTATCAAAATTGTCGATAATACGGATGGGGCAGAGATATCTTAGGACGGTGCTCGGAATATGGTTCATGTGGGTATGGCATATAGGAGCTCAACCTGCTGGGAAAGACAAAAAAGACGAGCATTGGGAAGAATATTGGGAGGAGAAAGAGGGCAAAAGCCTCCTCGGAAAGTTTCTTTTTAAATTCAGGGAAAAATTCTGGGTGAGGTTGTTTGTCAAGTTTGCGGTAGATATGACTGAAAAAGGAAGAGTCCTGGAGGCCGGCTCAGGGTCAGCGTTAAGCTCTATCTTCCTGACGAAAGAGAGAAGAGATGATGTCACGGCTTTGGATATATCCATGAATGCGCTTCGCAAGGCACACGAAAGCGCAAAAAGGTTCGATGTGAAATTAGGTGTCGTGAAGGGTGACATATATCGTCTTCCGTTCAATGATAAGACTTTTACTTTCACATGGAATAGCGGAACCCTCGAGCATTTCCAGGATCCTATACCGGTGCTGAAAGAGATGTCAAGGGTCGCGAATGCGGTGATATGCATTGTTCCTGCCAAAAGCTTGGCATTTTCACTTGTTTTGAAAGTCACCGGCCTTTTTGGCATCGGTTTTAAAAGGTATTTCATAAGAGGTGACGAGATATTTTATACCGTCGAGACCTTAGGCGGCGCATTTGGTAAAGCCGGGCTTAAGGATATCTATGTGACAAAAATATGGTGTGTCGGCCTTATTCCTTATATAGCCGCATACGGTAGAAGTTAGGAGTCTTTAAAATGGCAGAAGTGATCCTTGTTCAGCCGAGGATAGGAGATTGGGATATAGTCCGTTCTCATCCGTCGTTGCCGCTCGCGCTTCTTTCTGCTTCGCGTTTCGTCGAAAAAGAATTCGAGACAAAGCTGATAGACGCCAGGGTAGATAGTGCCTGGAAGACGAACCTTATAGCAGAACTTAAAAAATCGCCGTTATGCGTAGGTGTGACTTCAATGACAGGCAGGCAGATAGCGTTTGCCCTTGAGATAGCCAGGACAGTTAAGGAGAATTCAGACGCGAAAGTGGTTTGGGGAGGCATACACGCCAGCATATTCCCGAAAGAGACCCTGGAAAATAGATATGTTGATTTTGTAGTGAAGGGAGAAGGCGAATTTGCATTTCTGGAATTAGCCAGAGCCATGAAAAATAGGGCCCCATTCAACAATATAACCGGGCTTTGGTATAAAGACGGCCTCATGGCGAAACGCAATGCCGACAGGGCATTTTGCGATATGGATGAGCTTTGTCCTGTCCCGTATCGCTTGGTAGATTTTGACAAGTATCTTCCTATCTTCATGGGCAGGCGCACTATGCATTTCGAGACGTCACGCGGCTGCCCAAACACGTGCACTTATTGCTACAATAAGAGCTATAACGAAAGATTGTGGAGATCCCAGTCCCCGGACATTGTTCTGAAGAACCTGAAAGAAGTGATATACGAAAAGAACGTAAACAACTTCTATGTGATAGACGACAATTTCTTCGTAGATCTCAGGCGGGCCGGAGAGATATGCGAAGGCATAGTAAAAGATAGGATCGATATGTATTGGGAGGCCCAGGGGATTACAATACAATCGGCGCTCAGGATGGATGATGGTTATATCAACCTTCTGGAAAAAAGCGGGTTAAAAAAGGTTCACTTCGGGGCAGAATCAGGCTCTGGGCGGATTCTGAAACTGGTGCGTAAAAACATATCCGTCGCGGATATGCTGGCGGTCAACAGAAAATTTAAAAAACACAATATAGTGTTGCAATACAATTTTATGAGCGGATTCCCTACCGAAGAGATCTCCGATATACGCGACACTATAAAAGTATGCTTTGGCCTGATGGACGAAAATTCCAAGGCCCTTATATCGCCTATATGCCCATACACGCCTTATCCGGGCACAGAACTGTATGCGGAGGCGCTGAAGGCAGGGCTTAAGGAGAAGAAGGGCCTGGAAGACTGGATAGAGTCTGATTACGGCGATAATATATGGAACTCCAAAGAGCGCATGCGTTTACTCCAAAGGCTTTTCTTCGCGTCCATGTTCCTGGATGCCCATAGGGCTAAAGATATGATCGAGTCGCCATTATTAAAGCTGGCAATAAACGCTTACAGGCCGATAGCTAAATTTAGGCTAAAGCACGTATTCTTTTCTTTAATGCCTGAGTTGGCAATAAAAAATTTTATATTTAACAATTTATAAGGAGGAGTGAAATGGCAGATACGGGAAAATATAAAACATCATTGGCAACGGTCTTATTGGCGGTATCCTATGCTTTTCTTTCGATTTATTATTTTATTTTTATCGATCCGAAATGTTATTTTAAAAATATTTTCAATAATGATATAATGCTTGCCATGCCGGCCATTTATATCCTCCTTACCGCTTTATTTGCCTGTCTTTATTCTTATTTTTCAAAAACGGATATTAAACGCATGGCGTACCCTGTGGCTGCCATGGCCATCGCGTTTTCCTTATCTTATCTTCTGGCTGACATGAAGGCGGGCATGTTGAAAACCAACCCCTTTGCCGGGAACCGCAATGTGTACGGCATATACGCGTTTTTCCATTGCCTTGTCTCTTTATCGGCATTTTTTCTATTATCCGGCGGTGTGCTCCGCAAATTGATGACTGGCGAGATAACGGTGATCGGAGAGGATCATGACAGAGCGCGTAACGCGGTCTTTCATATACCGCTCATCACATGCCTCTTACTCATTGAGGCTATATTTTTTGTAAACGGCCTCATGGCGCAGGCGCTTATATTCGCGGCTTTATTCGCTGTCTCTTTATCTTCCGGATCGATATCGCCTATTCTGAGGCGTTGTAAAGAAATGATGGCATGGTTTTTCGGCAATGAAAAATTATTCCTTATATTTTTATTTAGCATCTCTTTTCTCATAAGATGGTTTTGGGGCGAGAGGGTTCTGGCGCTTACAGGTGCGAATTTCATCAGGGCGAGCGATGACGGTATAACATATGATCGCTTCGCTTCTATGCTGTCGCAGGGCCAGAAGATCTCCAAGAGCGACGCATTCTACTGGAGCGGGTTCGGATACTGGTATTTTCTCTCTGCCATTTACAGGTTATTTGGCCAGCACAATTTCTCCGCGGTCATAATTATCCAATCGGCCCTCAGCGCCACTGTCCCGGTCTTCACCTATATAGTCGGAAAGAGGATATTCGGTTCAACGACCGTTTGTGTCCTGGCCAGCCTCCTGACCGCTTTCAATCTGACACTGATATTCCTGTCAGCGGTGATAGGCATGGAAGCGATTTATATACCTCTATTCATGATGGCCGTTACCGTAGCGGCTCATTATCTTACAGGCAGCGCGCTCGACTGGAAGAAGGCGTTTTCAATAGGTGCCGCGTTCGGGTTAGCCAATAATGCCAGGTCCGAAGTCCTCTTCTTTCCGATACTTATCGCGATGCTTATCGTTATGTTTTTGGGCAGGAGAAGAGATTGGACGAAAACAGTTCTGATTGCCGTGTCGGTCTTGATAGGGTTCGTTATGTTAATGTCTATTCAGCACATAACGAATTATTGCATATATAAGGAGTATCGGTTGACTTCAGGAGCGCTGGATGTGACCTATACAATCGACTTGTGCACGAACGAAAACACCATTTTGAATAAAATGGGGTTCAATCCCTTTACAAGCGTAAGCAGGTCCCTCTCTGCTTTTGCGAGTCAGCCGTGCGGAGTATCAAAGCTTTTAGTGAAAGGTTTTATCAAAAGGTGGATCATATATTTCTTTAAGCCTAACTTCGGGGTGTTCGATCCGATATATCTGGTGAATCCCGCCAGCGGTTACTTTTTCAGATTTCCCGTATGGGTACAGCTTTATGAATACATTTTCGTTCTTGTTGGGTTATTTTTAGCGCTGCGCAACAGGAAAAACCTCTTGATGAAGATATTATTGATCGCCTTTTCCATATATCTGTCATCCATGTACGCATTTGTATGGGTAACTAATTCGCGTCACAGGGCGGTTCTTATTCCGATCTTTGCGGTGTTCTTCGCATACGGATTGTATGAATTTGCCAAAAGGGTAAAGGCCGCTTATGTCAAAAAATAGAAATACACCAAAATCAATAGCAATAGTTTTGCTGATAGCCGCGTGCTTCTGCATTCTGAATATCGATATGTCTATAAGGCAGGGAGTAAACGGCCGGTATCGCAGGATACATATGCCTCTTTACGTGAAGAGCGCGCAATTTATAGGTAGGCATCATGAGTATGTCAGGATCGCTAAAGAGATAACGGCGCAATCCAAGACGGCAGAGGAGAAGGCGCTGGCGCTCTTCAATTGGACGCACGATAATATAAGGGAAGTCCCCGCCGGCATGCCTGTCGTAGATGACCACGTCCTTAATATTATTATAAGGGGTTATGGAACCGCCGATCAATCTCAGGATGTCTTTACGACGCTCTGTATGTACGCAGCTCTCCCGGCCTTCTGGCAGAAAGTCTATAACGGCCCCCACACGGTATGGTATCCGATCTCGTTCGTGAAACTTAACGGAAAATGGAGAGTCTTTGATTCGTATTACGGAAAGTATTTCAGGACCGCCTCGGGCGAAATAGCGTCGGTTGACGATATTATCAATGACAGTTCTATTATCGATAAAGCGGGCGTGGACAGCATTATTTATATGGGCGTTCCGTATAAGGAGTTTTTTCATCAGCTTAACGTGGTAGAATTCAATAAAACGCTGAGGCCGGAGAAGCAGATACCGCTCAGGAGGGCCATATTTGAGATAAAGAAACTGTTTAAAATTGAAAAAGAAAATGAGGAGGATGCCAGTGAAGTTAAACAGTAAGAGGATATTGGTCACCGGCGCCGGTGGCTTTGTCGGCAGCCACCTGATAGAAAAATTGCTTAAGATAAGCGGCGACGTCACGGCTTTCGTCAGGTATAATTCAAGAAATGATTATGGAATGCTTGATAGGCTGCCTCGCGGAATTACGGATAAAATAGAGGTGATCTCGGGAGACCTTAGAGATTCTGACGCCGTGCGCGACGCTGTTAAGGGTAAAGACGTGATATTTCACCTCGCGTCGCTTATAGCCATACCCTATTCTTATAAACACCCACGCGAGGTCGTAGAGACTAATGTTATCGGCACGCTAAATATATTGATGGCAGCTAAAGAATACAGAACAGCGAAGATAATCCACACTTCGACAAGCGAAGTGTACGGGACGGCGCAGTATATTCCGATGGATGAACAGCACCCATTACAAGGCCAGTCTCCTTACTCGGCAAGTAAGATCGCCGCCGATAAAATAGCCGAAAGCTTCCATCTCTCTTTTAGATTACCCGTTGCTACTATTAGACCGTTTAATGCCTATGGTCCAAGGCAATCCGCAAGATCTGTAATACCAACCGTCATCACACAGGCGCTTTCGGGCGATAAAATCTATCTTGGTTCGCTTTCTCCAAGGAGAGATTTCACCTATGTGGATGACGTTCTCGATGGATTTATAAAGATAGCGGAATTAGACGAAGCCGTTGGTAGGGTTATAAATATAGGCTCAAATTTTGATATTTCAGTAAAAGAACTTGTAGAAAAAATTTCTAGCATAATAGGAAAGAAATTAATTATAAAAATAGACAAAAAAAGAACCCGGCCCGAAAACAGCGAGGTAATGAGACTTCGCGCAGATAACTTGTTAGCGAAGAGACTATTGGGCTGGAAGCCGATAATATCTTTAGATAAAGGATTGAAGCTCACAATCGATTGGATGTCAGAAAATTTGAATTTATACAAAAGGGGGTATACGATTTGAATCCCGTTAGACCTCATTGGTTTTATACATATGTTCTGAAACTTCAGAAAACAGGAATGTTTTATACTGGGAGCACAAATGATTTAAAGCGAAGGTTAAATCAACATAATGCCGGTGAGGTATATTACACTAAAAATAAATTGCCAGTTACCTTAATATATTTTGAGGCTTGTTTAAGTAAGGATGATGCTTATCGCAGAGAGCGATATTTAAAAACTGGAATGGGCAAGAGATATTTAAAAAATAGATTAAGGGGAGGTCTAACGGGATGAGTCCCGTTAGACTGTTTAAAATAAAAATAGCTTTTTTTGCGTACAATAAATTCATTTTTTAAGGAAGCTATGGTTGTAAAAATGAA
>Ga0315295_10000679_pt1 | contig 29504 bp, 25 predicted proteins | sample YL17G14_0_MG_FD_204453 | JGI IMG/M metagenome (GOLD analysis project Ga0315295, IMG submission 204453) | Sediment microbial communities from Yellowstone Lake, YNP, Wyoming, USA - YL17G14_0 | ecosystem: Environmental > Aquatic > Freshwater > Lake > Sediment | place: USA: Wyoming | collected... | reverse complement strand
TATCCGCCAACGCATCGCGGTGGATATGCTCCGCGAGGCCCGGACCCAGGGCCGAGGGCAGACGACGCAAATGCTTCATTATGCAAGGAGCAGTCAACATGATCCATGTAATGGTGCTACAGTCTCCAAAAAATCCGGAAAAATCACGGATAATCCCCAAAAATCAGCCGCGCAATGAGGGAACTCCCCATGGCTGTGCCGAATAATCTCCTTAAACGCATCTTTTTTGGGGCCGTTTTGACGGTTTTTTTTGGCTTTTTCCTCGTTTTCGAGGGTTGGCTCTCCTGTCGGGGCTATTTTGCCGGCGCTTCGCTCGCCCGCCCCCTGGCAGGTCTGGGCGTCGGCCTGTTGGTACTAATCCTCGCTGTAACCGGCTGCGTGGAATTGGCCGGGTTGGCGGGAGCCAAGGACCGAGGGGTCTTTCTGCCGGCGACGGTGGCGCCGGTGGTGCTGTTGCTGAGCCAGCCGTTTGTGCACGAGGCGTTGGGGGGCGGGGCGGCGGGGGGCGGGGCGTTGGGGGGCGGGGCGGCGGGGGGCGGGGCGGCGTGGGGCGGGGCGTTGGGGGGCGGGGCGTTGGCGGGGGGGCTGACCGAGCCAATGGTGGTGCTGCTGGGGTGCCTGTTTTTGGCTGGTATCATCCACGTGTTGAGGTTCGGGACGAGGGGGGCGATAGGGCAACTGGGGTTTCATAGTTTGGCGCTGCTTTACATGGGGCTGGGGTGCTGGTTGGTGTTGGCAATTCGTCTTTTGGGCCGGCCGAGCCAGACAGCGATGGGACAGGCGGGGTACCTTCTGTTGTTTCTAGGTTGTGTAAAGTCTTGCGATATAGGAGCTTACATAATTGGGTCGGTTTGGGGCCGGCACAGGTTGGTTCCGTCAGTCAGCCCGAAGAAGACTTGGGAGGGTTTTCTGGGGGGCATAGTGGTCGGCACCGTTGTGGCGGTGGTTGTGGCGTGGGCTTCTGGTATAATATCAGTGAGGGAGGCATTGGTGTTTGGCCCGGTGGTGGCGATAAGCGGGCAATTGGGCGATCTTTTTGAGTCGGTTTTGAAGCGCGACGCCGGAAGCAAGGATTCCGCCGCCCTGATACCGGAGTTTGGCGGGGTTCTGGACTTGTTGGACTCGATTATCGGGGCGGCGCCGTTTGGTTACATGATATTGGCCGGTGCGGCGGGCAGCAGTTGAGGCTCTCGCGCCGGGCGCGGCGCGGTGAGAAATCACGTTGGAACTGACGGTTACGTTAGATGACCCGCAACACCGGGTGCTGCTGTTTGGCCCAGCGGACAGCTACCTGCGCCTGCTTCGAGAGGTCTGTGACGTTCACATCTCGGCGCGGGACAGTCGGGTGCGATTTTCGGGGACGCAAGAGGGGGTGTCCTATGCGGCTCGGACGCTGGAGTTGATGCAGGATCATCTGAAGCGTGCGAGCCACCTGGGGCGGGAAGACGTGCACCGGCTGCTGGCGGAGGCGGCGGCGCCGGAGGCGGCCAAGCCGGAGCAGTACCTGCAAGTCTATGTTCATGGTCGGCGGATTGCGCCGCGGAGTCCGGGGCAGTTACGGTACATGCAGGCGATCCAGAGGAAAGACCTGGTGTTCTGCACGGGCCCGGCGGGGACGGGCAAGACGTACCTGGCGGTGGCTTGCGCGGTGTCGATGCTGAAGCGGAACCAGATTCGTCACATCGTGCTGGCGCGGCCGGCGGTGGAGGCGGGGGAGAAGCTGGGATTCCTGCCCGGTGATCTTCAGGCGAAGGTCAACCCGTACCTGCGGCCGCTCTTTGACGCTTTGGGAGACATGATGGATTACACGCAGACGAAGCGGTTTCTGCTGAATGACATCATCGAGGTGATTCCGCTGGCGTTCATGCGCGGGCGGACGCTGAACGACGCGTTAGTGATTTTGGACGAGGCGCAGAACACGACGATCGGTCAGATGTTGATGTTTTTGACGCGTTTGGGGCACGATTCGAAGATGGTGGTGACGGGGGACGACAGCCAGACGGACCTGGAGCCGGGGCAGGCATCGGGACTGGTGGACGCGATGGCGCGGTTGCGGAAGATTCGGGACATTGGTTTTGTGCGTTTAACGAAGGCGGATATTGTGCGGCACCGGCTAGTGCAGAGCATTGTGCGGGCCTACGAGGCGCCCAGAGGCGCGCAGGCATGAATCAGAAGAAGGGCAGGCGTGTCTGGCCGATATTCGAGAACGCTTGGGCGTCTCGGCGGCGGCGGTTCTACGCGGCGGCGCCGGCGGGGGCGTTGCTGTTGTTGTGGTTGTACGTGCTGGCGGCGAGCGTGATTCTGGTGTTGGGCAGGAGCGGGGAGGGGGGGTCGGCGGCGGGGTGGTTGGGGATGCGGGCGTTTTTGATTGTGCTGGGTTTGATGGCGGCGTTGGGCGGGGCGTTGGGCGTTTACGTGGGGGCGTATCAACCGCGGCTGGTGCAGAATCCGTGGCGGGGGCTGGTGTTCCTGGCGTTGCTGCTGGGCCTGATCGTGGTGATTCGGGTGGGGGTGGTGCGGAGCTGGTCGCCGTACCTGGCGGTGGCGCCGGTGTTGATGACGGGGATCACGATGACGATTGCGTACGGGCAGCGTTTTGCGCTGGGGGCGAGCGCGCATTTGTTGCTGGTGGCGGCGTTGGCGTTGATGCAGCATACGGAACTGGCGGTGCACGCGTTGACGGTGTTGCTGGCGGCGGGGGCGGCGACGGGGGCGGCGATTCTGTGCCTGCGGGACATTCGGACGCGGACGCGGCTGATCGAGGTGTGCGGGCTGGCGGCGGCGGTGGTGAGCGTGATGATCTGGCTGACGGGCTTGTGGTTAAATTTACCGAAGCGGGAGATTTGGGCGCACGTACTCTGGGCGGCGGGGGGCGCGTTGGCGGTGGGGTTCGTGCTGCAAGGGTTGCTGCGGTACTTGGAGCCGCTTTTCGGGATTGCGACGAGTTTGACGCTGCTGGACTGGGCGGAGCCGAATCGGGCGTTGCTGAAGCGGTTGGCGATCGAGGCGCCCGGGACGTTCAATCACAGTTTGCAGATCGGGATGCTGGCGGAGGCGGCGGCGGAGACGATCGGGGGGAACGGGCTGTTGTGCCGGGTGGGCAGCTACTACCACGACATCGGGAAGATGGCGAAGCCGCGGTATTTCGTGGAGAACCAGGCGGAGCGGATCAATCAGCACAAGGAGTTGGCGCCGACGATGAGTCGTCTGATCATAGTGGGTCACGTGCGGGACGGGCTGGAGATGGCGCGGCAATATCGGCTGCCGCGGATACTGCAGCAGTTTATCGAGACGCACCACGGGACGACGCTGGTGGAGTACTTTTACCACGAGGCGAGCAAGAAGGAGGCGGAGAGCGGCCAGGCGGTGGCGGAGAGCGAGTTTCGGTACCCGGGTCCGAAGCCGGCGAGCAAGGAGGCGGCGATCGTGATGCTGACGGACGCGGTGGAGAGCGCCACGCGTGCGGTCAAGGACCCGACGCCCAGCCGGATCGAGAACGTGGTGCACACGGTAGGCATGAGACGGCTGCAAGACGGGCAATTTGACGAGTGCGACCTGACGATGCGGGAGCTGGGGCTGATCGAGGAGAGTCTGGTCAAGAGCCTGTGTGCGGTGTACCACAGCCGGATCGCGTACCCGAGCACGGCGCGGTTTGAGCCGGCGCGGAGCGAGGCGGTATGAGGCGGCGCGGGGCGGACGCGTGCATCGGAGAGGTGGAGATCGCCAATCAGCAGGCGGGGTTGGCGGTGGCGGCGCGGCAGTTGCGTAGGACGGTGAGGCACGTGCTTCGGCGGGAGGGCGTGCGGGGGGCGACGGTGAGCGTGGCGGTGGTGGATGACGGCGCGATGCGTCGGCTGGAACGGCAGTGGGTCGGGAAGGGGAGGGCGACGGACGTGCTGAGCTTCGACTTGGGCGGGGAGAAGTCGGGGAGCGCGGCGTCGGGGGGCGGCCGGAACAAACGTGGCGGCAGCAGGGTCGGGGCTGCGGGGCGGCGGCGGGTGGACTGCGAGATCGTGGTGAACGGGGAACGGGCGGCGCGGGTCAGCCGGCGGGGTGGGTGGGCGGCGGCGGGGGAGTTGCATCTCTACTTGGTGCACGGGCTGCTGCACCAGCTTGGTTTTGACGACCGCACGGCGTCGGAGGCGCGCGAGATGCATCAACGGGAAGACCATCTTCTCGAAGAGCTGGGATTCGGGCGGGTATATGCGGCCGCCGGTGCAAGAGGTAGCGCTCCGTGAACAGCGGGTGGCCCATTCTGGTGGCGGGGGGGTGTCTGGGGTTGGCCACGTTCTTTTCGGTGGGACATTCGGCATTGCGGAGCGCGTCGTGGCGGCGGTTGGAGGAGGCCTTTGCGGCCGGGGGGCACGCGGAGCGGGCGGCGGCGCTGCGTCGGCGGAGGGAGCATTTGTTTGCCGGGACGGCGACGCTGCGTCTGCTGTTCAGTCTGGCGGTGCTGCTGGCGCTGGTGTACGTGTTCTACCAGCCGGGGGTGAGTTCGCACCGGCGGCTGCTGTGGCCGCTGCTGGAGGCGTTCCTGCTGGGGGTGCTGCTGCTGTCGATATTCTCGGTGGCGATGGCGCACACCTGGGCCAAGCACGCGGGGACGTCGTTTCTGGTCCGCTTTTATACCTTGCTCGACGCGTCGGCGTGGGCGGTCTATCCGTTGACGGAGGTGCTGCGGCTGTTCGAGCCGCCGATCGCCCGGTTGGCGGACCTGGGCCGGAAAGACGAAGACGACGAGGACGGCCGACAGGAGGACTTTCTCAGCATCGTCGAGGAAGGCCGGAAGGAAGGCGTGCTGGACGAAGAAGACCAGGAGATGATCACGTCGGTGTTGGAGTTTCGCGACACGACGGCGGGCGAGATCATGACGCCGCGGACGGAGGTGGCGGGGATGGCGGCGGGGGCGAGCTTGACGGAGGCGGTGCAGACGATCATCAAGCACGGGCACTCACGGTATCCGGCGTACGAGGAGTCGATCGACAACGTGGTGGGGATACTGTACGCCAAGGACCTGCTGAAGGATTTGCAGCACGCGGGGGAGGCGGGGGGCATCCGGCGGCACCTGCGGCAGCCTTACTTTGTGCCGGAAGCGAAGACGCTGCGCGATTTGTTGCAGGAGTTTCGCAAGCAGAAGGTGCAGATCGCCATCGTCCTGGACGAGTATGGCGGGACGGCGGGACTGGTGACGATGGAAGACATCCTGGAGGAGATCGTGGGGGAGATCGTCGATGAGCACGAGGCGCCGCAGGAGGAGACTCTCAAGAAGATCGACGAGCAGACATTCGAGGCGGACGCGCGGTGCAACGTGGAGGAGCTGAACGCGGCGCTAGGGCTGAACCTGCCCGAGGACGACGCCTACGAGACGGTGGGGGGTTTCGTGTTCTCCCGGCTGGGGCGTCTGCCGCGGACGGGTGAGACGTTCGATTACGAGCAGTGGCATTTTACGATTCTGGAGGCAGGGGATCGCAAGGTGAATCGGGTGCGGATGGCGCGGACGGCGGCGGCGGGGCCGGCGGAGCAGGAGTAAGGGGCCATGGCCGCGGTCAAGGACAGCGCGATCTGTCTGCGGCGGCAGAACTATTCGGAGACGAGCCAGATCGTTACGCTGTTCGGCCGCGCGTGGGGGAAAGTGCGAGGCTTGGCCAAGGGGAGCAAACGGCCGCGGTCCCCGTTTGGCGGCGGCATCGAGCCGCTGACGGCCGGGCACGTTGTTTTTGCGCCGCCCCGGGGGGAGACGGGCCTGGCCACGCTGACGCAGTTCGATCTGGCGGAGGGCTTTACGGCATTGCGGAGCAACCTGGCAGGACTGCACTGCGCCCAGTATGCCGCCGAGCTGCTGGCGGAGTGCACGGAAGAGTTGGACCCGCACGAGGCCCTTTATGAGGCTTTTTTGGGCGCCCTGCGGTCGTGGGAGACGGGCAGCCGGCCGGAGGCGGTCCTGGTAGAGTGGGAATCGACCTTGCTGCGTGAGATCGGGCTGGCGGCGCGGTTTGATCGCTGCTGCGCCTGCGGGGGGGGTCTGGCGGCCGAGCGGCGGAGCTACTTTACCAGCCGGGGCGGGGGTATGCTCTGCCGGGAGTGTGAGCCGGCCGTGGCCGAGAAACGCTGCGTGGGTCCGCAAGCGCTGGCCGTGCTGCAGTCGCCCAGCACGGCGCCCCGCACGCCACCAGGCGCCGTCCTGGAGGCCCATGAGTTGCTGAGCTACCACCTGCGCGAGCTGCTCGGCAAGCAGCCCCGCACCCTCAACTTCCTCAATCAACTCCTGGGCAGCAAGGGTTCCGGACATGGGAAGTCCCGAAAATGACGACCTGCGGGTCCCCGACGAGTTCGCCCCGGACGACCTGGGCCCTGGCGAGGAGGACCTCGACGAACCGGCCGACGAGCCCCTCAAGTTCCGCGACTTCGTCCGTCTGTGCCCCCACTGCGAGCGCCCCGTCGCGGAAGAGTCGGATTTCTGCCCTTACTGCGGCGACGTGCTCTTCCGCCACCTGACCGACGGGGTGTTCGCCCCCCGCCGGGGGGCCCTCACCAAGATCATCGCGGCCCTCATCACCTTGCTCGTTCTGCTCGCGCTGCTGGGCCTGCTCCTGGCGACCGGCCTTCAGCCGCCCGCCGGTTGAGGTCTCTCACCCGTAGAACCGCCGCACCAACACCCCCAGCGTCACGCTGAGCGAGAGCATCGTGAGCACCGCCAGCGCCGGTCCCTTGGCCCGGTCCGACATTGTTAGCCGGCGCTGGTAGAACACCAAGAACAGCAAGGGCGCCACCGGGTAAACATACCGCCCCTGCCAACCGCGGATCACCGGCGAGGCCAGATCGTTCCAGTAAATGTAGAGCGCCGTTACGATGCCCAGAATCGTCGCGGCCGCCACCGCCAAGCCCAGCACCCGGCGCCGCCAGCGGATCTCCACCTCCGCCCGCCCGTCCAGCAGGCTCACCCCCACCAGGACCGCCAGCCAGCCCTTCCAGTGCCAGTCCGGCAGATACGTGTCCGTCCAGCCTAGCACTCCCACAAACGACCGCGCCAGCGACCGCCCATACCACACAACGGTGTGCGCCACCGTAACGACATACCCCCAGGGGTCGTTCAGGATCAATCGTATCTGTTCGGCGGGTGCCGCCCCAGGCCGCAGCCCCAGCCCGGCCAGGTCGCGCATCACATACGCCCACAGCCCCAGCGCCGCCAGATTCACCGCCACCAGCAACCCGAAGAACCCCGCCCAGGCCCGCCGGGAACCCGCCCGCTCCGGCGGAATCAGAAAGTACAGACACACCAGCAGAAAATAGGCGTGCTTACACAGCGAAACGCCCGTTGTCAAGAGCACCAGCCACGCCACGTCCCGCCCGCGCAGCCGCCGCTCGGCCGCCACGGCCCAGCGCAGAAAACTGGCGATCGTCAGGAACGCCAGCCCGTTCGTCATGGAATCCGCGCTCAGCGAGGCCCCCTCGATCAGCGACATGGGCGTCAACGCCAGGGCAAAAAACACCCACCGAAACACCGGGGTCGTGCGTATCGCCGCCGCCATCAAGGCGATCCAGCAGGCCAGATTGGCCAGCCGGCCCAGATACATCAGCACGATCGGCGGCAGATCCGCCCAGCTGCCCAAGCCGATCGCAATCGCCTCCGGCACATACGCCACCGGCGAATAGGCTGCCGAGGCAAACCGCGCAAAGTTCTGGTTCTGCCGGTCCACCCGCAACACCAGAAGCTCCCGCGTCCGCTCCAGCCGATAAGTCGCGCGCCCCGCCCAGGGAAGCATGTCCTGGGTCGATTCCCCCGTCCGCACCACGTTGGTCGGCAGAAAACCGCCCGGCTGCCCGCCCCGCACGCACCCCACCCAATCCGCCTGCACCAACTGATACGCCCGATAGAAATGCCGGTTCTCGTCCGGCACCTGAAAGGGCGGGGTCAGGACCACAAACCCCAGCCCCCACACCGCGGCCACCAGGAGGAACAGCCTCTCCGGTCGCCGCCACCATCGTTCGCCCGGACCACCCGTCTCGGCCGCCACCGCACCCTTCACTCCCGCTCGCCACCAACACCGGCCCATCACGCCTCTCCACAGCTATCCCACCGCTCTCGCCCTCGCCTCCGGCAGCCGCCGCCCGCCCTCCTACCGCTTGCGCGGCACGGAATGGATGTCGATACCGATCGCCTGCAACAGCATTTCGAACGACACGATCAACGGCAGCGCCGCCAGCATGATCGTCCCCGCCGTCTTGGGCACCCCTCGGGCATAGGAATCAAGCCATTCCGCCAGGCCGAAGAGCACGCCCCACAGAAACAGCGGCACGCCCAGCAAGAGGTACACGGAGGCGAGGTTGAAGTCATAGATGAAGTATTTCAGGAGGATGCGCCGGAGCAAACCACAGACGAGCCGGGGGGGAAAGCTCCATAAGACCTCGCGGGCGCGGAGGGAACTTGTTTCCGAGCCGTAGCGGGCGGGCATGGGGACGTCCCGCACCACGGCGTTGACCAGGTTCAGATGGAGCAGCAGGTCGGATTCAAAGAAGTAGCGGCGGGCGAGTTTGTTCAGGTCCAGCTTCTCCAGCGTCGCCCGGGTGATGGCGGTATAACCATTGGTGGGATCCATGAGGTTCCAGTAGCCGGAAAACGCCTTGACCAGGAAAGACATGATGTTGTTGCCGATGAGACGGACGGTGGGCATGGCCCGCAGGGCGCGGAGATCGGAGAACCGGTTGCCTTTGGCGTAGTCGGCTTCGCCGCAGACGAGCGGCGCGATTAACGGGTCCAGGCAGTGCGGGTCCATCTGGCCGTCGCCGTCCATTTTGATTACCAGCTCGCACCCCAGCTCGAGAGCCTGGCGGTAGCCGGTCACCATGGCGGCGCCGACGCCCTGGTTGGCCGGGTGGTACAGCACCCTGACCCGCGGGTCGCCCAGTTGCTCGGCAATTCGTCCGGAGCCCTGCGGACAGGCGTCATCGACAACGAGGACGTGCTCGATGTGGGGCGGGATGCCCCTGATCACCTCGGCGATATGGCGTGCCACCTTATAACAAGGGATGACAACTGCTTTTTTGCCGGTGTTCATAAGGCAGATTCCCTTGTTGTCCGGGGTACATCAGCGTTTCCAGCCTATCATCGGACGTCGAGCAGCCACGGCGTAGCGCGGCAGCGCCGGCGGAGGCGTAGCAAGCCACACCGGCGGCAAGGCGCTATTCCACCATCTCGAAGGCCGACAGGTTTCGGTCGGCGTTAATCTTTCGGAATTGCCCGCTCTCGGCGAGTATGCGGCTAAGCGACTCGTCCCGGAACAACAGAACCGTGGGCGATCCGAAGGGCGCGATTTCCGCAGCGACGTCCTCAGCGGAGCGGCCTTGGAACTGACCATGGAACGTCGCGCCGGCCCAAAACGACGTATAGAGCCCCACGGACCAGTTGTTCGAGACGACACCGTGGTGAAGGTCGAGGCGGGCGCCCCACTCTCGCAGGTTGGCGGCCAGCTTGGGGTAGCTGCTATGCTGGAGACGGCGGGCGGCCAGAGCCGCACTGGCGGCGACGGAGAAGATGAGGACGGCGGCCACAACCCGCCCCAGGCGGGCCCGCTCGCGCTCGACGCCGGGACCGGTCGGTTCGGCCGCCGCCAGGGGATTCGAAGCCCGGGAGACCACGATCTCGAGCGCGTAAACGGCGGTCGCCAGCAGGAGCGGCCAAATGGGCCAGGAATAGCGCTGTTCGATGTAGATCAGGCAATACCCCCCCAGGTACATGACGACCGAGAACAGGCACCAGACCGCCAGCCAGCGCAGCCGGGCGGGCAGGCGGGGACGGAATCCCGCATAGAGCACCGGTAACAGCAGGAACGAAGGAAAGACGATTCCCAGGGCATCCAGGCCCTGGAGCAAGCGCAAGGCCTGCTGCATATTGTTGAGCGTGATTGCCACCCTGGCGCTGCTGGCGAGGCGTTGGGCCCATCCCAGTCGTTCGGGAGGGGTTTTGCCGTCCCAGCCGCCCATTTCGACGGGATTCTCCCAGATGGTCAGCCGCCCGGGTCGCGGAGCGGTCAGGAGGAAGCCCGGCAGCAGTGCGTTCGGGGGCATGTGGCGGAGGAAATCGTCGGCGAGTCGTCCCGAACTGCTGACGGTCAGCGCGCCGTCATGAGCGCTAATCACGGCGATCCAGGGCAGGGCGAGCAGGGCGAGGCCGGCTACGGCCGCCAGGAGCGGCTTGAGCATGGTCAGTTGCGGCCGTTGCGCGCGGCGGGCCCGCCAGCGCAACAGAAACGTCAGGCCCAGGTGAGCGACACAGAAGGGTAAGGCATAAGGTTTTGCCAGGTACGCCAGCCCACCCAGCAGCCCGCAGCGAAAGGCCGCACGCGGCGAACCGCCGTCGATGAGCCGGACGGCGCCCGACAAATACCAGGTGACGCAGCAGGCGAGGAGCAGGTCCGGAGTGATCGGTTCGAGCATGGTCAAGGCGAGCATCAGTGCCGCGGCGTAGGTGAGCAGGAGCCGGCGGCCACCGAGCGCCCGCAACAGAGAAGCGGCGCCGGCGGCGAACCCAATCCCCAGCAGCACCTCCAGCACGCGGAACACATCCGAAGGCGCCAGATGCAGCCACACGGACGGTACGAGGATCCAGGACAGCAGAGGGCCCCAGTAGCTGGTCACGGCCAGGTCGAAGCGACCGTGGGCATAGTGCCGGGCTATCTGCATATAGGCGACGCCGTCGGGATTCAAGGTATTCCAGACGAGCCAATCTATCCACCCGGCGAGCACGAGGTACAACCCGGTGACCAGCAGGAAAGGCCAGCATCGCCCACCTTTCGGCGCCACTCTTCCTTTTTCGTCATTCATCACGGCACGCCATGACGGGCCCCGCGTGCAGGCCGACATCAACCCTTCCCAGGCCAACCACTGCCGACACTCCTTCCCACGCCGAGTCCTCGTACCCTAACGCCATTCCGCCTGGCTTTGCTGATACCGCACAGGGTTATCCGTGGCCGAACCGGCAGGAGCCTCTGGCCGGGAAAGGCCATGACGCTGGCGAATCGCAACAGCGACAAACGCAGTCCAACCGCGAGGCCGGGCAGGGCCGTATTATATAACTGGTTATTTGGCAAGTAGATAACACTTCAGCGTCAGTCCAAGTTGCTGCACGGCACTAAGTTACCCTGGTCTGGCCACGCCGTGCAAAGCCTATTTCGAGGTACAAGCGAAAGTTATGGACGGATGGTCAAGGGAAATCGAGGGTGAAATTAAGCCTTCCTCGCGGCTTGGGACGATAAGACGGGCTAGGCTGTGGGTCTCCCGGCGTTTGCCGGGACAGCCTGGCTTGGAGGGTCCGGGTTACGGCGAGCTCGGATCCTCTACTTTTTTTGCGCCTTCTCCTACCGAGCACACCCAATCTCCGAAACGTCCTTTGCCCTGGTCTGCCCATTGACGACCGGCCATTTTCGTTCACGCCAGAGGTAGAGGATGCCAGAATCACTTCGGTAAGACAATCTTAAATGCTTACCAGAAAACAGTTTCTGATTATTGTCCTTCTCGAGTGGACCACCAATGTTTACCGGAAACAACACTTGAGGTTGCTCGCGCAACTCCGCACAGATGGACACTAGCCGAGCATTATGTTCTCAAAGCACTGTACAGAATGGACTTATAAACAATATCGCGTATGAGTCCCATAAGAGACTGGCTTGTGGTATTTGTTTTGCCCACGTTAGTTACGGCGAGTGTGTCTAGGGACGACTGTCTGTAGTAGTTCTAGCCTTCTGTCGCCACCAACGGAAGGGCAGCGAGAGAGAGGCAGAGCTTGTCCGTGCATCCGGAGGGAATGGGCCAAGTCGCTTTGGTCGCGGCTGACCTGCATGTTCGCGAGCGGGTTTTGCCGGTCTTGTCCCGATGTGGCATTCAACCTGCCGTCTATCAAGGTGCAGGCGAGGTACGCTCAGCCGTCCCTAACCTGGTGGCGTTGTTGTGGGCGTCACCCTTCGAGTTGCCCCAGGGGGACAATATCCTGCCGGACCGGGGAGAACCCTCGGACCTTTTGGACTTCGCTCGACAGAAGAACCCGTCCTTACAGGTCATCCTCCTGTTGGACGAGCCGGTTCCGCTGGCCCGGTTGTGCGCTTTGGTAGCCCGGCACGTCGCCGCGATAGTTGACCTGCGAGAGCGGGACTTTGCGGGGCGACTGGAAGAGAAACTGCGGGCCGTCGTTGAGTACCATGGCCTGCTCCGGAGTCGAATGGCCGCCCAAGAGGCGGGTGCGGCCGATCAGCACGGCCTGGTAGGGCAGAGCGCCGCGCTGCAACGAGTGATTGGGCAAGCCCGGCGGGCCGCGCTCGTCTCGGACGCCCCGGTGCTGATCGCCGGTGAGTCCGGGACGGGCAAGCAGCGGCTGGCCGAGCTGATCCACCATCTGGACCCCAAGCGGCGCGGTCATCCGTTTGTTTGCGTGAACTGCGCCGCGATTGCAGGCAGCCTGGCGGAGAGCGAGCTGTTCGGCCATCGGCGGGGCGCCTTTACGGGGGCCACGGAGGACCGCCAAGGTTACTTTCGCGCCGCGCACGGGGGCACGATCCTGCTGGACGAGGTGAGCGAGCTGCCCTTGACCTTGCAGCCCAAGATTCTGCGGGTGCTGCAGGAGGGGCTGGTGCTGCCGGTGGGGTGCGATCGGGAGCAGGAGATAGACGTGCGCGTGCTGGCGGCCACGAACCGGGCGATGCTGCCGTTGGTGGAGGCGGGGGCTTTTCGTCTGGACCTTTATCAGCGGCTTAACGTCATCGAACTGGTGGTGCCGCCTTTGCGGGAGCGGTGGGAAGACCTGCCGGAGCTGTTCACGGTGTTTCTGACTCGTTACGCCCACTACTACAGGCAGCCGATTGAGGGGGTGGAGGCGGGGGTTTACGAGGTGTTGCGGTGCGCGATCGGCTCGGGCAACATCCGGGAGCTCGAGAACATTGCCCGGCGCATACTCGCGTTCAAGGAATCCGGCCGGTCGATCGAATTGACCGATTTGCCGGCCGAGCTGTTGGCGCGGGCCGCGGGTCAGGGGCAGGGGCCGCTCGAAAAGAACGTACCCGGACAGGTGATCGACGGGCTGTTGCACGGGTCGCAACGTCTCAACGACGCCCTGGAGGAATACGAGGCGGTCATCCTCCGCCGGTTGATCGAACGGGGCTTGAGCCAGACCGCCTTGGCGAATCGGCTGGGCATCACCCGGCGGACGCTCTACAGCAAATTGCTGAAGTACCACCTCTCTGTCGAGAAGCGGGTGTGAGACGCCGGCCGGCTTCGAGGCCGGGTCGCAGGTCAGCCCGCTCTACCCTTCCGCTCCACTGGGGTGCCGTCTCTTGCCGCCAGGTCGGAAAGAAACACAGAGACCACGGGCCGGAGCAACCAAGGTGGGAAATCCCTTTCGCAAGCCGGGAAAGGTCCTGCCCGCCCGGACCATCCGGCCGAGGCTTCCAACGAAGCATGACGAAGGCAGAAAAAATACCTGGCTGGGCTAACAGCGTGCCAGCAGAGGGGTTAGAGATAAAGGCGGGGTAGCGTGGGGGCGATTCCCTCTGTTGGCACAGGTTTTGCGGATAAGGTTCGGCGGAGGAAATGGGTTCGTCCAAAGGAGAAGGAAAAAGGGATGGTTTACCCGGCGATCGGGTCGGGTTCGGTGGTGCGCTTTCGCTTGGAGAGCGTGCTGTGTCCCGATCTGGAGAATATACTGCACAAGGCCACGGAGCGACTGGAAGTAACCGGCAAAGTGATTCTGCTGAGCGACGCCGGCGGTTTCAAGGACTCGTATGCGGTGGTGGAAGTGGGCGGGATCGCGACGCCGCTGATCGTGCCGGTCAGAGAAGTGCAGACGTACCAAGCCTCGACCGAGGAGGCGCGGGCGGAAAACGGGCGATAGGCCGGGCAGTGCGGCCCCGGCCCCACCGAAGGCAGATAGACAGGAGAACAAGCAGCAGTAAGAAGTAAAGCGCGCGGACGGGTCTGCGGAGGAAAGGCGAACCTCAGCGACGTCATTATGAAGCGGCGCGAACTCACCTTTGCTCTCTCTCTCTCTCCCAGGCCTTGGTGAGTTACCCAAAACTTTACCAGGCTTGGACTGCTTAGGCCCCGTCGGTCCTCCCGGACCGACGGGGCCGGTCGTTTATATTCCTGGAGATGACGCCGATTGCCCGCCTTGTCCCCGCCGGCGCGACGCCCGAGGCCGGTGGGCCGAATCATTTCCGGCGGCTGGGGCGCACCGGGCGCTTCGTCCATCTTGCCGCGTGAACGCGGCACGGCTATCATGACGGCATGAAGTTCTGCTCGGCGCGGTGGTGCAGGTGGGCGGCGGCGGCGGCAGTGGCGGTACGGTTGCTGCCGCTGGCGGCCTGGGGGCTGGCGCCGAACGAGGTCGCCGTCATTGCGAACCCGACCTTCCCTCAGTCGCGGGAGTTGGCCGAGTACTATTGCCAGCGGCGGGGCATACCGTCGAGCCACATCTTGGGCGTCGCCATGTCCCGCGAGGAAAAGATTTCCCGGCGAGACTATGCCGAGCGGATCGCTCCGCTGCTCCGAGAATGTCTGAAGCAGGCCGACTTCGGCGGGCGGATCAAGTGCCTGGTGACGGTCCGCGGCGTGCCGCTCAAGATCGGGGCGTTTGTCCCCAGCGGCGAAACGGCGTCGTGGCGTGATCTCATCCAGGAGCAGATCGATCGGCGCTTCCAGGAGCTGCACGAGCTGATCGCGCAGGCGGACCGTTTGGCCGGTCGCCAGGGCCCGGCGGACCCGTTAGCGTCGGCCAGTGCTTTTCGGCTGCCCCGCGGCGCCCTCGAACGGAGTCGCGAGGCCCGAAACCTGCTCCGCCAGGCACAGCAGAGCCTGGACCGCGCCCGCGCGGCGCTGGGGCAGGCGCAGAAGACAGCCGTGGCGCCGGAACGGCAGCGACAGCAGTTGGAGGAACTCGAGCAGCAATGGTCGGGCCTGATCGGCAAGCAACAGCGGCTGCTGACGCGCTTGCGGGCCACTCCGCTGCCCAGCGAAGAGCGAAGCCTGAAGGCCCAGGTCGCGGAACTAGACGCCAAGATTCGCCCGCCGGCCGAGCGGATCAAGAGCCTTCAGGGGCGGTTTGAGACGGCGGCCGGTCAGCGCGAGAAGTACGACCTGCTTTATGAGGTGGGAGGTCTGCAGACGCTCTGCCAGTTGCTCGTCCACGATCGGTTGCGGATCGACGATGAGCTTTCCGAGGCCGCCTTCGATAGTGAACTGGCCCTGGTGCTTTGGCCCAGCTACTCGTTATTGGGTTATCAGAAGAACCCCCTCCACCAAGGCCCCGTCCCGGCGGACGAGCTGGCTGGCGCCGCCGAGCCGAATCAAACGGGCTGCCCAACCTTCATGGTGGCTCGGCTGGACGGCCCTAGCCACGAGATCGCCCAAGGCCTGATTGACAAGGCCCTGGCTGGGGAGCAAACCTCCTTGGCCGGGACGGCCTACATCGACGCCCGCGGCATCCACGACAAGGTAGAGCAGTTTGGGTCTTTCGGCTACTACGACGAGGCCCTGCGGCAGACGGCCCGGCTCTTGCGGCGCCAAACAGGTCTGAAGGTGGTGCTCGACGACCAGGCGGAGCTGTTCAGCCCCGGCGCCTGCCCCGATACGACCCTGTATTGCGGCTGGTACAAGCTACGGGATTATGTTGACTCATTCACCTTCAACGTGGGGGCCGTGGGCTACCACATTGCCAGTGTGGAAGCAGAAACCCTCCGGACTGGGCAGCCCGACAGCAACGCCTGGTGCAAACGCATGTTAGAGCACGGCATTACCGCCACCCTGGGACCGGTCGGTGAGCCGTATCTGCACGCCATAGCACTGCCGGACCGCTTCTTCGGCGACCTAGTGCGGGGTCAGTACTGCTTGGCGGAGTGTTTTGCCCGTAACAACCCCTACAACTCGTGGACGGTCATCTTGATTGGCGATCCGCTGTACCGGCCTCGATTTGCCGGCAGCAAGGCTGTCGGCTCCGCAGTTCCCTGATGGGCGGCCGGCACCTACCTTTGACCCATGCGGCTTGGCTATGGTCCGATAACTGTCAGCCCCGGCCGCCCTGGCACCAGACGGTCGGCCACCCGTCGCCCCTGACGAGGGCGGCCTGAGTGCGATTGAGCCTCCTGGCAGCCCCCCAACCCCCCCCGGCCCCCAATAGCCGGCTTTTTTGCTGGCCGGCGGAGGTGCTTCAGGTTATAGTCAACACTTAGGTGCACCCTCTGGACAGAGCCGATTTGGCACATTGTGAAGGAGATCCCATCATGCAGGTTAAAGTCCTCCTCGAAGAGAAAGAGATTCCGCGTCAGTGGTACAACCTGGCTGCGGACTTGCCGTCGCCGCTGCAACCGCCGCTGGGACCCAACGGCAAGCCCATTTCGCCGGACATGCTCACCCCGGTGTTCCCCATGAACCTGATCGAGCAGGAGGTTAGCTCCCAGCGGTGGATCGACATCCCGGAGGAGATCCTGGAGATCCTCTACTTGTGGCGGCCGTCGCCACTGTACCGGGCCCGGCGGCTGGAAAAGGTCCTGGGGACGCCGGCCCGCATTTACTACAAGAACGAAGGCGTTTCGCCGGCGGGCAGCCACAAGCCCAACACGGCCGTGCCGCAGGCCTGGTACAATAAGCAGTTTGGCATCCAGCGCCTGTGTACGGAGACGGGCGCCGGGCAGTGGGGTTCGGCGTTGGCGTTCGCGTGCTGCCTGATAGGCCTGCAATGCAAGGTCTTCATGGTGCGCATCAGTTTCGATCAGAAGCCCTTTCGCCGGCTGATGATGGAGACCTGGGGGGCCGAGTGCGTGGCCAGCCCCAGCAGCGAGACGCAGGCCGGGCGTAATATCCTCAAGGAGCTTCCCGACACGCCCGGCAGCCTGGGGATAGCCATCAGCGAGGCCATCGAGGCGGCGGTAAGCGACCGGAGCGGCAAGACCCGCTACTCGCTGGGCAGCGTTCTCAATCACGTGCTGCTCCACCAGACCATCATAGGGCTGGAGGCCAAGAAGCAGTTGGCCAAGATCGGCGAGAAGAAGGTGGACGTGGTCATCGGCTGCGCCGGCGGGGGCAGCAACTTCGCGGGGCTGAGTTTCCCCTTCGTGTCGGACAAGATCGCGGGGGCCAACATCCGTATCATCCCCGTGGAGCCGACATCGTGTCCGACGATGACGCGGGCGCCGTTCGTTTATGACCACGGTGACACGGCCTGCATGACGCCGTTGCTGCCGATGCACTCGCTGGGCCATGGGTTTGTGCCGCCGCCCATTCACGCCGGCGGCCTGCGTTATCACGGCATGGCCCCGCTGGTCAGCCAAGCGATCGTCGAGGGGCTGGTGACGCCGCTGGCCATCAACCAACTGGAGTGCTATGAGGCGGCGGTGCTCTGGGCCCGCACGGAGGGGTTCATCTCGGCCCCGGAGACCAGCCACGCCATTGCCGCCACGATTCGCGAGGCGAAACGAGCGCAGGAAGAAGGCAAGGAAAAGGTCATCCTGTTCAACTGGTCCGGGCACGGGCTGATGGACCTGACGGGCTACCACGCCTTCCTAGAAGGCAAACTTATCGACTACCCGCTGCCGGAAGAGGACTTGAGGAAGTCCCTCAAGAGCCTGGAGGGGCTGCCCAAGCCCCAGTTGGCCAAGTCCGGGAAGTGGTAGGCGGCAGTCATCGCCTTGAGCCTGGGGCGGGGAGGTGGTGCGTCATATTCCCGCCCTTTTTTGACGCCGCGGGTGGTCCATCTCATCAATCGCCGAGGCGGTGCGCCCTCGCCCTGGCAGGCAGCGCCTGAAATGACGACGGCGGGTATCGAAGAACACGATCAACGCCGCACCCACTGCCGGATGCTCGGCCATGAGGTTCCGTTTGCCTACTGCCGCCGGCCGGGGCGGGGGTGGCCTTGCCACCGCATCCTGGACTGCTGGTTTGAGACGTTCGGGGTGGAGGATTTCCTCCGCCGGCACTACCGCCCGGAAGAGATCAGGGAAATCGTGGCCCCGCCCCAGCCGAAGCTGAGCACGCTGGTGGAACTGATCGAGCAGGCGCGGCGTTCGGCCGCGGCAGCCGAGGAAACGGCCGGCGAGCCGCCTGCCACGCGCCAGACGGCAAACAAGACCGCTCCTCCCGCCCAGGAGGGCTCGGCCAAGCCGGAGGGCAGCGAGCCGGCGGGAGGCGTCGATGCGGTTGACGACCTTGGGGCGCCGGGTTAGCGCCCACCGGCAAGAAACGAGGACGGTCATTGCTGACCGTCCTCTTCCGCCCATCCCGCCTTGTCGTGGTGCACTACTGCACCACAGCCCACTCACTGTATTGTATTATACACCTTTTCCACGGCCTTGTCGGCATCTTTTTGCACGGATTTTTCTATATCATTGTCGCGGCTCCACTTAAGAAATCCAAGTCCCATCCGGTCGCCGATTTTTCCCAGGGTCTTGGCGGCTTCTTGCCGCACGTCGGAGTCACGATCATTGACGAGGGCGTCGATCAGGGCAGCGACGGCCTGGGTGCCGGGGTAGTCGTGCAGGTCGCCGGCGGCGTCACGGCGCGTCTTCGCGTCGCCAAAGCGCAGGTCCTGGAGACGGTCGCCGAGTTTGGCGTCACCGGTGTTCATGGGCGGCCGGCGGGGACTGACGTACAGGGAGTCTCGGCCGGCGCGATTAGCGATAGCCTCGGCGGCCTGTTTGGCTAAGGCGGCAGTCTGGTCGTCGGCCTCGGCGCTGCGAACAAGGGCCTCATAGGCCAGGGGGTCGCCGATCTCACCCAGGCTCCGGGCCGCGGCCTGGCGCACCTGGTCGCTGCCATCGTTGATCAAGGCGTCCACCAGGGCCGCCACGGCGGAGACGTTGTTGTAGTCGCCCAACTCGCGGGCCGCCGCGCGACGCTCCTCCTCGGTCGATCCGCGCAGCAGTTCGTCGATGAGGCGATCCTGCCGCGACACATAAACAGCGGTCGGCGCGACCAGTGCCGGCCGCACCGGCACCACCTCCACCTCCCGGACCACCACCGACGGCGCACAGACGCCATAGATCCCCACAAAACCACCGATCCAGCAGCCGTGATACCAGGGATAAGACCACGGGTGGCGCCAGTGGCCCACGTGATGCACGCGCACCACCGCGGGACAGCCGATAACATAGGGGGGGTAATGCCCCAAGGTGGGGCGGTAGTCGAGCGGCAGGTGGCGGACCACGGTCGCCGGCCGCGCGACATGAACCACGCTCAGCGGTTCATGACGGACAACCGTCGCCGGGCGACCCGAGTACACGATCGTCGGCCGGCTAGTTTCCGCTGGCGTGATCGGGCGAGACGGGCGCACCTCCGGGGTCGTTGGACGCATCGAAACAACGGGGCCGGAACTCGGCCGCACCGAGCCGGGCGAGCGTCTGATCGTGCTGTCTTCCGACGGTCGAACCAGGGGGGTGTGACGGACCGAATCACTGCTGACCCTTACGGGCTCATCCCTAGCGGGGATGCTTAACCGAGGGCTGCCGCTATCGAGCCGTGCGGCACCACTGCTGAGCCGGGCAGAACCGCCGTCCAACCGGGCGACCCCGCTGCTCAGTCGAGCCGCAGGATCGCTTAGCCGAGCGACTGGGCTACCGATCCGGGCCGCACCCTCACTTACCCTGGCCGCCCCGGCACTCACTCGCGGGGCCCCGATGCTGCCGCGACTGGTATTGGGCCCGCCCCCGGAAGGGGTGCTCTGCGGGCCAGCTCCGCCTCGAATAGAGGTTCGCTGCGCTAGAGCCGGAAAGGCAATGGCTATAACTACTGCAACAGCAAGAAGTAATATGCGTTTTTCTCTCACGGTACGCCTCCTTGTCCGCCCGCCGGCCGCCCCCCGATTCGAAGCCGGCTGCTATCCGGTTAGACACGCTGCAAAGGCCCAGGTTAAGCGGCTTTTGCCGGGCGGTCTGATGGCCCATCTGTTAATATCATATCAGTTTTGTCGAGCAAAGGCTTCAGCAAAAAGGGAGTAGCGGTGATGCCGCAAGGCGCCTTGGCTATCGTGGTGATGGCGGCGGGAGTGGTGATCATCTGGGCCGTCCAGAGGTACTACCGTCGGCGACAGATGCTGGCGGGGCTGGCACTGCGTCTGCGACTGCGGTACTCGGCGGCCGATCAGACCGGCCTGATCGACCGTTTGCAGGGCCTATACTTCGCCCAGCAAGGCCATGCCGCCCGCGTCGCCAACGTGCTGCAGGGCCGGCGACAGGACCGTGAACTGTTCGTCTTCGATTATCTCTACGAGGTCGGCGCCGGGGTTTCCCGCGCCGTCCGGCAATGCTGTGTGATCGCTTGGCGGGTAAACACCCGCCTGCCTGGCGTGGTAGGCTGGCAACCGGCGGCCTTCACCCCGATGGGTCTGTTCCGTTGCTTCGGCCGGCTGGAAACGGGGGACCCTCGCTTCGACGGGCGCTTCGCCACCTACACCGATGATCCCCAGGCCGCCGGCGCTCTGCTGACGCCGCCCCTGCGGCGGGCACTGCTGGCGTGTCCTGGCGTGGACTGGGAAGCTGTCGGCCCTTGGCTGGCGTTCTACACGCAGCACGTTCTCAGCGCACGACAACTCATCCGGCTGATCAGCCGTACGTCGCGCTGCTGCCGGCCGCTGAGGCGCGCCGGCGCCTCGGGCGAGAGTCCCTTCGTGCGGTGCTGACGCGAACTGACGCCCCCCAACTGTTCCTGCCGCGCCGTCCCCCAGGGCGTGGACCCGGCGTCAAACCGCATCGGGCGCGGAGGCCAGAAGGCTATCGAGAATCAACCGGATTTCTTCGTCGGACGGCGGCATGCAGAGATAATTGCAGGCGCCGAGAGTCATCGCCTCACGGCCGTAGCCGATGTGGTTGCACAGGGCGACTACCGGGGCGCCGGCGAAGTGTTTCACCAGTTCCTGAAATTCACCGGGGTTCACTGCGTCAAAATCCGCCATGATCAGGTCGAACTTGTCGTCGGGCTTGAGGAGCTGGGCCTGGGTCCGGTCGGCCGCGGTGGTGCACTTGAAGCCGTGCTCTTCGAGCTGGTAAGAGACCAGATTGACCTTGGTGCCGTCCGAGCTGACGATGAGGGCCCGGGCCAGCGGGGTGCGCCGGTCCTGTTGGCGGACGACGTGGCCGATGAGGGCCCGCTCGATGCAGTGCGACAGCAATTCGTCCCGCACGGCGCCGGCGGTCGTCACGACTTCGTCCACGCCGGCGTGCAACAGGGGAAAGCGATCCTCCTCCGTCTCCACGAAGGCCAGCATCGCCAACGTCTTGGGGGCGGCGTCCAGTTCCGCCAGCAGGTTGGCGTCGCGCGCGATCTCGGAGCCCTGCACGAAGATGGCGAGCTGGGCGGCGGTTCGCTCGGCGCTTTCCAGCGCCTGCCGCAGTCCGGTGATGTGACGGGTTTGGTAAGACGCCGCTTTCACCTGGGTCACCAAGGTGGTCGCGGCGGGCGTCTCGGGCCCGACCACGAGCACGAGAATCTGGCTCTTTTTGTGCAGTTTGCCGCGCAGACGAGCGATCTTCTCTTCCTGCAGCCGAATGCGGCGGGCGTACTCGTCGCTAATCGAGCGGCAGCCGACCTCGAGCCAACTGCCGTCGGCATTGACCATCTTCCGGAGGCGCACCACCTCCAGCATGCTGCGCTTGATCTTGCCGCCCGGGGTGGCAAAGGTTACTTCCACCACGCGGGAGGGGATGAAATTGCTGTCCATGATGAGTTTCATGCCGCTGCGCGACACGTCGCGAACCGTAACGCTGTACTCCTTGCGTTCGCCGGGCTTGACGTCGGTCACGCGCGTCAGGGTCGCCAGCAGGTTGGTCTCAAACCGCGCTTCTCTGCGGCGCTGGCGGGCGTCTTCCTCGCCAGACGGCGGGCCTGCCTGCTTTATTTCATCCAGCAGGCGCTGGGCGATCTCGAGGACCTCTTCCAGCTCGGTGGCGTCGCAGCGCCGGAGCAGTTTGTCGATCGAATCAAGCATCATGGACACACCTGGCGCAGGGGGCCCTCCCCTCCGCTCTGCCATATAGTTCTTCGGCCGGTGTGTTCTCCCACTCCAGCGCGCACCTGGGGAATGGCCTGGGCACGGCAGCACAAGCCGGGGCCTTTCCTGGCCAAGCGGCCAAGGGCTCATAAGAACGGCCTTCCCTTTGGCGAAAGCCGGACCGCGCCGCCAAGACGTGCAGCCGGCTTGATCAACCGGCACCGACGACTATACTAATCACAACAGTACAAGCCGCCCTGCCGGCTGAACTTGCGTCCGAGAACTGCCTGATCGGAGCCGGGGCGAGCCGCCGAGCCGTTCGGACGCTGCCATGAGTTGCCTATGAAGCACCCAGCGCCGACGACGCACCTCTGGAAGGACACTGCCCACCGCCACTTTCAGCGCTGGGCGCACCATTACGACCGCGACCTGATCAACTTCGTGCTGTTCAACCCCACCCACCGGCGCGTGCTGGCCCAGTTGCGGCATTGGCAGCGCCGGGGCCTGAAGGGGGTTAACCTGCTCGACGTCGGCTGCGGCACCGGAAACCTGCTGCTCCGAGCAGCCCGACTGCCCGGCCTGCTGGCCCGCGGCGCGGGCCTGGACATGTCCGACAATATGATCAGCTACGCCTGTGCCAAGATTGGCCGCGCCGGGTTCGACCACGTGGTCCACGTCGTCGTTGGCGACGCCGAACGTCTGCCGTTCCCCGACGCGTCGTTTGACGTGGTGACCTGCTGCAATTCGTTTCACCACTACCCCCACCAGGATCAGGCCGTGGGCGAGATGCGCCGTGTGCTGCGACCCGGCGGACAGGTGATTCTGGTGGACGGGCATCGGGACGATCCCCTGGGCTATGTGATTTTCGACGTGTGCGTCGCCCGTGCCGAAGGGCACGTGCGCCACTGTTCGGCCCAGCGCTTCCGCCATCTGCTCGCTGCCGTCGGTTTCAGCCCGATACGCCAGCAGGTGTTCGGCATCTGCCCGCCGATCCTGTGCAACGTTGCCCGCACGCCTCTGTAGGCCGGCGAGCCGACCTTCCGCCTTTACGCGCCGCGGGGGGACCCAGGCAGGAGTCGTGGATTTCGCCTTGCAAACCGACGGGGCCTCGCCTACAGTCGGCTCAGGAAAAGAGGCAACCGATTACGGATCACGGAGAGCCGCCGCATGGCCGTGCCCAAGGAAATCGAGACCGGTACGCGGTTTACGCCGCGTTTTGACGAAAGAGGCTTGATCCCGGCGATCGCCCAGGACGCCCGAACGGGTCAAATCCTCATGGTCGCCTGCATGAATCCAGAGGCCCTGGCCCAGACCATCCGCACGGGCCAGGCCGTGTACTACAGTCGCTCGAGAGGCAAGCTATGGCGCAAAGGCGAGGAGTCCGGCCACGTCCAGCAGGTTCAGGCAATCCTCACCGATTGCGACCAGGATTGCCTGATTCTCAAGGTCGTGGTGGACGCCGGCCAGTGCCACGTCGGCTACCAGTCCTGTTTCTACCGCCGCCTTCAGCCGGGCGCCGCCGATCAACTGGAGTTCATCGCCGAACGCGCGTACGAACCCGACCAGGTGTATAAGCAGTGGCCCCCGTCGAACGGCGCCGGCGAGCGCTAGCGGGCCGGCCAGATTGACGGGCTCGGGGTCATTTGATGAGGCGCCCATTGCGGGTTTTCTCGGTGCGCAGCGAGGCTCTTCCCACAGCAGCGCCCCGAGTTCGGGGCGCGCCTGCTCCAAGGGAGGCGCGTGCGACAAGTCAGTAGCTCGGCAGACCGCCTCCAGCGCGCAAAAACGACGGGCCGCGAGCGGCGCCGCCCGCGGCCCTGCGATCTTCTCTTCTACTCCCCCAGGGGGAATGACCCGTCAACCCACAATCCGCCGCCGGAGGTACCCTCCCAGCCCAACCAAGCCGCCCAGCATGCCCAGGAACGTTACCGGCTCGGGGACCGGCGGCCCAGGAGTGGTGGTCTCAATCTGAAGGGAAATGCCTTCGTTGAAGAAATGGCAATCGGGGTCAAATCCCAGACCCCACAGCGAGTCCGCGCAATAGCTCTCCAGGGTATCCCTCTGATCGGCGGTAAAGTCGTACTCGAAATCGGGCTTGTCGCCGTGGTCGCCGCCCTTTAAGTCGGTGTAGGATTTCAGGAAGATGCCGCTCCAATAGTTCAGGTTGTCCACCAAGTTCTGGCTGTCCGTGCGCGTGGCTATGTTATGGGAGAAACTCAGCTTGTAGAAATCGTCCCCGCTCATCAAGTGCATGTACAGGATGTTCGCGTTGTTATCCCAGTTGTTGATGGCCTTGATCGTGAGTCTGGCCAGGGAGATCTCCTCATTTTGCGCCAACGAGAAGTCCGTGATCCGACAGATGTAGTACTTGCTGTGATCCAGGTCCCAGAGGTCGTTTTGGTACGGCGTCCAACTGTAGCTCCTCGCCCCAGCCGAGCCAACCAGGCTCAATAGAACGCCAGCCACGATGACACAACTGATCCGCTTCATTGCTAATCCTCCTAGCTTCTCCATCGAGTCAAGTCTCCTCTCCCGCGCACGGTGCGCCCACTGCGGTCCACGCATTCTCTGTCCGCAAATCGCATACCGTCGTGGGCCGCCCAGACAAAAAGAAGGGCAAATTTTGTTTAACCTACTGTGCATAATATAGTTAAGACATACGAGTTCCAAGGTCCGGTACCTGTAGTGGCGGTATCGATTGTAGCTCCCAGGCAGCTTCTCAACCGGTCCTGCGGGCGGTAGAGTTCCTAAGTGTTTATATTATAAGTACTTAATATCACATTGGCCCGTATCTTTCAGTCAACATCGGCCAGCAGGCGGCCTCTCGCATTTGATACTCGATAGGGTCTGCTGCGATCCTGTCTCCGTGGGCATACCAAGCGTTGCTGCCATCGGCCGCCGGTTGCTTGACAACTTGGTACGACCATGTTCCATTACCCCCGTGGTTGCGGAGCCCAAACGCACGGTGTTTCTCAGTGCGGCTGAGGCTAGCGCCGACGCCCACTGTGCCCGCCTAATCCCCCAACTGCGTGCCGCCATACCGCAGGTGCGCTGCATCGGTCTGGGCGGGGACGCCATGGCCCGGGCCGGGTGCCACCTCCTCGAAAACCTCTCCGACCGCAGTGCCATGCTGGCCCACGCCTTGGCCCAGGTGGTCTTCTACTTCCGGCTGCTGCGCCGACTTAAGCGGTTTCTCCGCGAGGAACACCCCGACCTGGTCATCGTGGCCGATTCCCCTGCGTGGAATTTCCACGTCGCCCAGGCCGCCCGGCGCCTGGGTATCCCGGTGCTCTATTACATCGCCCCCCAGCTCTGGGCCTGGGGAGATTGGCGCGTCAAGAAGCTCCGCCGCTGCGCCGACCGCCTGGCCTGCATTCTGCCCTTCGAGGAGGAATGGTTCACGCAACGCGGTATTCCCGCCACCTACGTCGGCCATCCGCTGTTTGACACGGAACAGCGCATCGAACCGGTCAACCCCTTGGGCCCAGTGAGCGATTCTTTCCCGACCGTCGCCTTACTACCGGGCTCCCGCAACCACGAGATAGGTCATCTTTGGCCGGTCCTTCAGCGACTCGCGCACGCCGTGCGCGATGAATACCCCCGGGCGAGGTTCCTGACGGCCGCCCATAGCGACGCCGTTGCGGCGCGCCTGCGCGTCCAAGCCGACCCCACGCTGCCCATCGACATTCGCTGCACCAGCATCGAGGCGTGCACCCGCCATGCCGACCTAGCCCTGGTCGCCTCCGGCACAGCCACCCTCGAAGTCGCCGCCCAAAACTGTCCCATGATCATCCTCTACCATGTCCCCGCTTGGCAGTGGCATCTCGTGGGCCGTTGGCTGGTCAAGACGAAGTTCCTCTCCCTGGTGAACATTCTGGCCGGCCGCGAACTCGTCCCCGAATTCATGCCCCTGCCCCGCCGCCTTGACCCCGTCATTGACGTCGCCCTCGCCCTCCTTGCCGACGACAAGCGCCGCCAGGCGCTGCGCCTGGCCCTCCGCCAACTCGTCGAACCTCTCACCCAGCCCGGCACAGCCCGCCGCGTCGCCCAAATCGCCCAGGAAATGTTGCCGCTCTACTAGGACCGATAGGCCCTCCCCCGGAGCGCCTGCCGCCACGTCAGCTTGGAGTGGCCCGGCGCCGGCCCCCGCGCGACCAGCCCTTATCCCTTGACAATGCGGTGGCGCCGGAATACGCTTCATCGTCGGCCGGGCGGCGTGGGCCGTCGCGGCGAGTCCCCGTAGCTCAATGGATAGAGCGTTGGCCTCCGGAGCCAAAGGTTACAGGTTCGAGTCCTGTCGGGGATGTTAGTGTTTGGCTGCGGGTCATGCCTGGGTCGTCTTCTTCGCAGGTGAAACCATGCTCCCTTCCAAAATGGCCCTGCGCATCACGTCCCTGACTCTGCTCTGGCGCGCCACACTCGTGCCGCCGGTCTTATCTGTCGCCTGGGCTGCTCCCGCGCCGGCGCCAGCCGCCCCGACCTTCCTTGAACCCAATGCCCAACTCTACAAGAAGGCCCCCGGGCCCTATGCCGTAACCACCCTGGCGCTTGACTGGCACGACGACGCTCGCGGCCGTGACGTGCCCGTTCGGCTCTACCAACCGCAGGGAGCACGGACACCGCTGCCGGTGATCCTGTTCTCCCACGGCTTGGGCGGCTCGCGCGACGGCTATGAGTACCTCGGGCGGCATTGGGCCAGCCACGGCTACTTCTGCCTCCACCTCCAACACCACGGCAGCGATTCCGCCCTGTTCAAGAACCAGCCTCAGCCCGTGGACGCCCTGCGTCGTGCCGCCGCCGATCCCCGTAACGCGCTCAACCGCGCCCAGGACGTTCATTTCACGTTGGACCAGCTTGCCCGCCTCAACCGCGAAGACCCGGCCTGCAAAGGCAAACTTGACCTGGAACGCGTCGGCATGGCCAGCCTCACCGCCGCTCGAACCCAATTCGGCCCGCACTGGCCCGGCTCGGACCCCAGACAATCCCCCGGACCCTGCCCGCACACCCGGCCTCAGCGCGGCACGCAGCTAATCTCCCACCCCCACCCCACGTCCCGCACCCCGAACTCCACCGGTAGAAACGCCTGGACGACCTCCATGTTGGTGCGGCAATGATGGGAGACTTCGTCGGTCGTGAATCTCCCCCCGCCCGCCAGGGCCACGTAGAGCAACAGTTGATCGGCCAGGTGCTTCTCCACCACCGCCCGGCTCTCCAGAAACGCCCGCACCTGTTCCGCCAGTTCCCTGATCACCTGTTCCGACGGCTTGCCCTTCTGCCCGAACGCACTGAAGACCGTCGCCCGCTCCCCGCCGCAGGCGAACCGCACCTCTGCCACCATGCAGTTGCCGGGCCCCGCCGAGTCCGCCACCGCCACCTGCTCAATCCGCTCAATCGGCAGCCCGCTGCGACGCAATAGCCGCTCCTGCTTGTCCGCAATCTCCCCCGGCAAGTGAGCCGTGTATATGGTGCACCGTAGCCCGCTCGTCTGGCCCCGCGGCCCCACCCACTCCACCGGCCGCAACGATGCCATCTCCGTCGGTTCCACGTCCACCGCCAGCTTGCCCCCGCCTGCCGGATAAAACCCCGGCTGCACCAATCGCGCCCGTGCCCGCCAACCACACTCCCCCAGCCACGCCAAGAACGTCCGCTCCAAAAAATCAAACGGCGGCGCCAGCGGATTGTGCGTCCCGCCGGTCACCTTCACCCGCGACGGCCGCTCCGCCAAAAACAACGCCGGCAACACCGTCTGCACCACCAGAGAACACGCCCCCGCTGTGCCGATGGCAAAGTCATATGGCCCCCCCGACACCTTCCCGGGCCGAAAAGCAACCTTCGACGATCCCTTCGCCGCACCCTCGCACCAGCCGCCGCAGATCTCGCGCGCCGCCCGTACGGAACTGACGTGCTGCGCCGCCAGCCCCGGCCGCGGCCGTCCGGCACGCACCCGCTCGATCCGCACCGCCCGCCCGGTGACGCACGCCAGCGCCAAGCTCGTCCGAACAATCTGCCCACCCCCTTCCCCCTGGCTGCCGTCAATCACCACCCACTGCTCCGCCACCCTTGCTCCTCAAGCCCGCCCCCCTTGCGGCCACTGGTCTCACCGGCAAGGTGGCTTAACATGAAACCCAGCAGTAGCCGGCACACTTCCAACTACGAAGGGGACATCCGCGCCCGCTGCACTGGGCAGCCAACACCCTTCACTCCCCCACCCATGCCATCCGCGCCCCCACGCTCCGCATCAGGTCCACGTACCGCGGAAACGTAACGCCCACCGCCTCCGCCGTGTCGATCACTGTCCGCCCCCCCAGCGCCATCCCCGCCAGGCTCAACGCCATCACCACCCGGTGATCCCCGTGCCCCTGCACCGCCGCGGCGTGGAGCTGCACCGGCCGAATCATCAGCCCGTCCTCCTGCTCCGCCACCTCCGCCCCCAGCTTCGCCAGCTCCCCCGCCATCACCGCAATCCGGTCCGTCTCCTTCAGCCGCGCCTGCGGCACGTTATAGAATCGACTCGGACTGTTCGCAAAACACGCCGTCACCGCCAAGGCCGGCAACGCGTCCGGCGTGGCGTTCAGGTCCGCCTCCACCCCCCGCAACTCGCCCCGCCGCACCCGCACCCCGCGCCCCTCCACGACGATCTCCGCCCCCATCGCCCGCAGAATCTCCACCACCGCCTTGTCCCCCTGCGCATCCGAAAAATCCAATCCCTCCAGCACCAACTCCCCCTCCAAAATCGCTCCCGCGCAAAAGAAGAACGTCGCCGACGAGAAATCCCCCGGCGTCCGGCGCGCAAACGCCTTATACCCCTGCCCTCCTTTCACAACCAACTGCCGGAAATCCTCGTTCTGGTACGCAATCCCCTGCTCCTCGAGATACCGCAGCGTCATGTTCACGTACGGCTTCTCGTTCAGCTTCAGCACCTCGATGGTCGTGTCCTGCTCCGCCAGGGGCGCGCTCAACAGCAACGCGCTGAGATACTGGCTGCTGACCGCCTCCAACGTCGTCCGCCCGCCCCGCAGCCGCCCCTCCACCACCAGCGGCGCCCGCCCGTCCCCGCGCGTGCTCCGGCACCGCGCCCCCAGATCGTTCAGGCTCCCTAACAGCGGACCGTTGGGCCGACGGCGAACCTGCTCATCCCCCGTGAAAACCGCCGCCCCTTCTGCCAGCAAAGCCGCCGAACCCGCAGCCAAGCGCAGCGTCGTCCCCGAATTGCCCACGTCGATCACGTCCTCCGGACACGCCCACCGCCCGCCCGTCCCCTCCACCCGCCACATCCGCTCCTGCGACGTGTCGATCCGCGCCCCCAACGCCCGATACGCCCGCACCGCCGACAGCGTGTCCGCCGACACCAGCGGCGCCTCAATCGCGCTCGACCCCGACGCCAGCGACCCCAACGCCACCATCCGGATCGTGTGCGACTTCGACCCCGGCATCGCCACCCGACCCCGCAACACAGACCGCTCCACCGCCAGCTTCATCGACCACGCACCTGACAGCCCATCCCCCGCCGCACCGACGTGCCATTCTAATCGACCCCCCTGCCGCCGAC
>Ga0315295_10000678_pt1 | contig 29542 bp, 20 predicted proteins | sample YL17G14_0_MG_FD_204453 | JGI IMG/M metagenome (GOLD analysis project Ga0315295, IMG submission 204453) | Sediment microbial communities from Yellowstone Lake, YNP, Wyoming, USA - YL17G14_0 | ecosystem: Environmental > Aquatic > Freshwater > Lake > Sediment | place: USA: Wyoming | collected... | reverse complement strand
GCACCTGCGGCAGCATCTCGATGAGCGTGACCTTGGTGCCGAAGGCGTTGAAGAAATACGCGAACTCCACGCCGATGGCGCCGGCGCCGATGATGGCGAGGGTCTTCGGTGCGGTCTGGGCGGCGAGGGCCTCGCGGGAGGTCATCACGCGCACTCCGTCGACCGGCAGGCCCGGCAGCGCCTTCGGCTTCTGGCCGGTGCAGAGCAGGACGTTTTTCGTGCGGAGGAACTTACCCTTGTGTTCGCCCGCGGTGATCTCGACCATGCCGGGGATGGTGACGGAGCCCTTGCCGACGAAGTAGTCGACCTTGTTCTTCTTGAAGAGGAATTCCACGCCCTTGGCCATCTGGGCCGCGACGCCGCGCGAGCGCTCGACGACCTTGGCGAAGTCAAACGACGCCCCGGTGACGCTGAGGCCGTAGTTCCCCGCCTTCTGGATGGTGCGGTAGAGCTCGGCGCTCTTGAGCAGGGCCTTGGTCGGGATGCAGCCCCAGTTGAGGCAGGTGCCGCCGGCGCGCTCCAGCTCGATGACGGCGACCTTCTTGCCCAGCTGTCCGGCGCGGATCGCGCCGACGTAGCCGGCCGGACCGCCGCCGATGATCACCAGGTCATAAATGTCTTCAGCCATGGTTGGGATTCGTGTGAGCGGGCAACGTCGCTGCGGCGTGCGGTCGCGTCAAATTGAAAGTAAGGTGGCGCGCGTCCTCCGGACGCGCTTTCCCCCCGCCCCGTCAGATATCAATCACCTCATCCCGCCGGCCCGGCCCGGCCGGCGGCGGGGCGGGCGGGCGCGGCGGCGGGGTGAGCAGGCGGTTCATCAGCATGCTCGTGAGGCTGACAATGAGCGCCCCGAGAAGGGCCGAGCCGAAGCCGGCCACATGGAAGCCGTCGACCAGCCGGCCGACGGCGTAGAAGAGGAGGGCGTTGATGATCCAGATGCCGATGCCCAGGGATAGCAGGATGAACGGCAGGGTGAAGAGCATGAGCAGCGGCTTGAGCACGGCGTTGAACAGGCTCAGCACCAGCACCACGGCCACCAGGGTCGGGGCGTCGTCGCAGCGGATGCCCGGCACCAGCTTGGTGCTGAGGATCACCCCGACAGCCAGCACCAGCCACCGCACCAGCAGATTGACGAATGCGTTGTTCATTGAATGATGCTTCCACCTTTGCCGCGACCCATCGCGGAGCAATGAAAATTCTCATCGTCCAGGACTACCTCCGCAGCGGCGGCACCGAGCGCCAGTCCGTGTTCATGGCCACGACTTTCGCCAAGTCCGGCCATGAGGTCACGCTGCTCACCTTCCGCCCGCGCGGCGTGCTGGAACTCGGCGGCGAACAGCTGCCCTTCGCCTTCCGCTCGCTGCAGCCGTTCGACACGCGGCTGGACTGGTTCGCCCCGGGCCTGCTGCGGGCCGCCGAGGAGGCCGCGCCGGACCTCGTGCTCTGCATGGGCCGCATGGCGAACTGCTACGCCGGCTTCATCCAGGGCCGGCTGCCGCGGGCCGCGGTGGTCTGCACCATGCGCACCGGCAAGTTCCTCCCCTGGCTGTTCGTCCGCTCGCTGCGGCTCTGCCGGCACGTCATCGCCAACAGTCACGTCGCCAAGGGTGTTCTGACCGGTGTCTACGCCATCCCGTCGCACAAGGTCACGGTCATCCACAATTCCTCCCTGCGCTTCACCGACGAGACCGCGCCGCGCAACAACGCCCTGCGCCGCTACCACGGCGCCAATCCGACCACCGTGGTGCTGCTCAACGTCGCCATGTTCCGGCCGGAGAAAAACCAGCGCGAGCTCATCGAGCTCTGCGCCCGGCTGCCGGGCTACCTCGACTGGCAGCTCTGGCTGGCGGGCGACGGCCCGGCGCGGAAAAAATGCGAGCGCACCGCCCACGACCTCGGTCTCGGCCCCCGGGTCAAGTTCCTCGGCTACACCTCCGACCCCACCCCGCTCTACCTCGCGTCCGACCTTGCCGTGCTCGCCTCGCAAAGCGAGTCACTTTCGAATTTCCTCATCGAATCCCAGCTGCACGGCCTGCCCGCGGTGGCCTACGACGTCGTGGGCGTCGGCGAATGCTTCGCCCCCGACCGCTCGGGCTGCCTCATTCCCAACCACGACCAGGCCGGCTTCGTCGCCGCGCTGGACCGGCTCATGCGCCAGCCGGCGGAGCGGCGGCGTTTCTCCCAGCACGGCCGCGAGCACGCGCAGGCGAATTTTATCCCCGCGCGCCAGATGCAGGCCCACCTGGACCTGTTCCGCGAGCTGATCAAGGGCTGACCCTGCTGGAGGACCCGCGTCTCTGCGGGCCGCGGTAGGGCGTGGACTCCGCTCCGCGCCGCACCCCGGCGGCGAAGGGACTCGCCGCCCTACCCGACAAGCCCCCCCTTCCTGACAGCGTTATGTCAGCAGACTCGGGTTGAACCGCGCGCCGGTTTGCGTTCCGCTGATTCGTCATCATTCAGTGCCTGTCGTGCCGCCCACCTCCGCCCCCGAGTCCATCCGCCTGCGCGGCGTCCGCCAGAACAACCTCCAGGGCTTCGACCTCGACCTGCCGCTGGGCAAGTTCATCGTCGTCACCGGCCTGAGCGGCGCCGGCAAGTCCTCGCTGGTGTTCGACACCCTTCATGCCGAGGGCCAGCGGCGCTACGTCGAGACCTTCAGCGCCTACACCCGCCAGTTCCTCGACCTGCTCGACAAGCCCCGCGTCGATTCCATCGAGAACATCCGGCCGTCCATCGCCATCGAGCAGAGCAACACGGTCAAGACCTCCCGCTCCACCGTCGGCACCATGACCGAGCTGACGGATTTCGCGAAGGTCTGGTTCAGCCACGTCGCCGAGTGCTATGACCCCGCCACCGGCGAGAAGGTGGAGGACGACAGTCCCGCGACCATCTGGGCCAAGACGCACTCAGCACACCCCGCCGCAACCCTGCTGCTCTGCTTCCGCGTCGCCAAGCCCGCCAACCTCAAGTGGACGGAGGTGCTCGGCAGCATCAAGGGCCAGGGCTACACGCGGATTTTGGCCAAACGCTCAACGGCCATCACCCAACGTTCCACGCCCAACGATGCCCTTCTTGAATTGCATAAGATTGATGAAGTGCTGGCGGCCTTGGCTGGTCCGAAAGTTAAGCGTGCTAGGTTAAACCTTGAGCGGTGGGCGTTCATTTACGTCATCCAGGATCGGCTGCTCATCACCGCCGTCAACAAGTCGCGCTTCCTTGAGGCCTGCGAGACCGCCCTCCATTTCGGCAAAGGCGAAGCGTTTTTGTTTGGCCCTCCGCAATCCGCCGCCGGCACTCCGCAATTCCCTGCCGCCGGCCACTATTCGCGCGGCCTGCATTCGCCGCAGACCGGCCGCACCTTCCGGCCCGCCTCGCCGGGAATGTTCTCCTTCAACTCCCCGCTCGGCGCCTGCCCGAAGTGCCGGGGCTTCGGCCGCGTCATCGACATCGACTACCGCCTCGCCATTCCCGACCACTCGCTCTCCATCGCCGAGGGCGCGATCCGGCCGTGGGAGGGGGAAATCTACGGCGAGTCCAAGAAGGATCTCATCGCGTTCGCCAGGAAGGTCGGCCTGCCGGTCAATGTCCCCTTCGCCGCGCTCACGCCGGAGCAGAAGGCGTTCGTGCTCGACGGCTCGCCGGGCTACGACGGTGGGACCAACCACTGGCCGAAATACTGGTATGGGCTGAAGGGGTTCTTCCGCTACCTCGAGAAGACGACCTACAAGATGCACGTGCGTGTCTTCCTCTCGCGCTACCGGGCCTACAACACCTGTCCCGACTGCCACGGCGCCCGCCTCCAGCCCGAGGCCCTCTGCTGGAAGTGGCACGGCCACACCCTGCCGCAGCTCTACCAGCTGCCGATCTGCGAACTGCTGGCTCTGGTGGCCGCCGACACCACCCTGCCTGCGCGGCACGGCTCGCATGCAGCGCACAGCGCCTCGCTGGCCCACGATTCCATCGTCACCCGCCTGCGCTACCTCTCCCAGGTCGGCCTCGGCTACCTGACCCTCGACCGCACCTCGCGCACCCTCTCGGGTGGCGAGGTCCAGCGCGTCAACCTTACCTCCTGCCTCGGCACCTCGCTGGTCGACACGCTTTTTGTCCTCGACGAGCCGTCCGTCGGCCTGCACCCGCGCGACATCGACCGGCTGCTTGGCATCATCCGCACGCTGACCGACGCCGGCAACACCGTCGTCGTCGTCGAGCACGACGAGGCCATGATCCGGGCGGCCGATCACGTCGTCGAGATCGGCCCCGAACCGGGCGTCCGGGGCGGACACATTGTCTTCCAAGGCCCGGTCGCAGGCCTGCTGGCCTCGCCGCGGAGCATCACCGGCGAATATTTCTCGGGCCGCCGGCGCATCGGCCCGCCGGCCCGGCGCCGCCCGGTGGATTATTCCAATCGAGAATCGGAAATCAAAATTCCAAAATCCAAGCAAACCAACTGGCTGCGATTCACCAATGTCTCAAAACATAACATTCGGAATCTGAATTTCGCCCTGCCTTTGCAGCGGCTGGTTTGTTTGAGCGGCGTCTCCGGCTCCGGCAAGTCCACCCTGCTCGACAATGTCATCGCCCAGGGCCTGCTCGCCCAACGCAGCCTGATGACCGAGGACCCGGCCGAGATCGAGGCCATCAAGTCCGACCTCGCCTTCTCAGAGGTCGTGCTGGTGGATCAATCACCGCTCAGCCGCACCCCGCGCTCGAATCCCGCCCTCTACTGCGAGGCCTGGGAGCTCATCCGCGAACTCTACGCCGCAGTGCCGGCCGCGCAGGAGGCCGGTTTCAGCGCCTCCAGCTTCTCCTTCAACAGCGGCGACGGCCGCTGCGACAACTGTCAGGGCCTCGGCAGCGAGCGCGTCGAGATGCAGTTCCTCTCCGCCGTCTTCGTGCCCTGCCCCATCTGCGAGGGCCGGCGCTTCAAGCCCGAAGTGCTGGCCGTCACCTGGCACGGCCGGTCGATCGCCGGCCTGCTGGCGATGAACGTCGCCGACGCGCTCCAGTTCTTCGCCGGCGAGGCCGAGATCCACCGCCGCCTGGCCGCGCTTGAAGAGGTCGGCCTCGGCTACCTGCCGCTCGGCCAGCCATTGAATACCTTGAGCGGCGGAGAATCCCAGCGCCTCAAGCTGGTGCGCTACCTCTCGGACTACGCCTCGGAATCAGCCCTCACATCCCACCTCTCGCACCTCACACCTCCCGCCGGAGCCTTGCTCCTCCTGGACGAACCCACCACCGGCCTGCACCGCCACGACGTGAAGCGCCTGCTCGAGGTGCTCCAGTGCATCGTGGACCGGGGCCACAGCATCATCGTCATCGAGCACAACCTCGACGTCCTCAAGTCCGCCGACTGGATCCTCGAGGTCGGCCCCGAAGCCGGCGCCCAGGGCGGCCGGATCGTCGCCGAGGGCCCGCCCGAGACCCTCGCCCGCGCGGACACCGCCACCTCGCCCTTCCTGCGCGCCGCCCTGGAGGAGTGTAATATAATACGTTACACTTCACATCTCGCCGCCGCCGAGGACGCTGCCCCTTACCAAGCGGGCCTTGCCATCGGTGCCGGCGAATTGACTGTCATCGGCGCCCGCGAGAACAACCTCAAGAACATCTCCGTCTCCATCCCGCACCGGCAGCTCTCCGTCGTCACCGGCGTCTCGGGCTCGGGCAAGTCCACCCTGGCCTTTGACATCATCTTCGCTGAAGGGCAGCGGCGCTTCCTGGAGTCGATGTCGCCCTACGCCCGGCAGTTCGTCGAGCAGCTGCCCCGGCCCGACCTCGACCGGCTCAGCGGCATTCCACCCACTGTGGCCATCGAGCAGCGCGTCACCCGCGGCACGCGCAAGTCCACCGTCGCCACCATCACCGAGGTCGCCCCATACCTCCGCCTGCTCTACGCCAAGCTCGGCCTCCAGCACCACCCCGAGACCGGGCGGGCCGTCACGCCGCTTGCACCGGCGCAGCTCCGCGTCCTCCTTGAGAAGATCCTCGCGTCCCCGCCGGCGAAGAAAGCGAAGCACCTCTACCTTTGCGCCCCGCTCATCCGCGGCCGCAAGGGCCACCACGAACCCATCGCCCAATGGATCGGCAAACAGGGTTACGACCTGATGCGCGCCGACGGCCGCCTGTTGCGCACCGCCACCTTCCAGAAACTCGACCGCTACAAGGAACACGACATCGAGGTGGTGGTGGCCGACCTCAAGGCGGAGAGCAAAGAGCAGGGAGCAAAGAGCAATGAATCTGGCTCCAAGCTCCGTGCTCCAAGCTCCCAACTCGACCGCGCGCTCGCGCTCGGTCGCGGCGCCTGCTTCCTGCTCACACCGGGCGGGGAAGTGCTCTCGTGGTTCTCCACCACGCGCACCGACATCGGGAGCGGCGAGTCCTTCCCCGAGCTCGACCCGAAGCATTTCTCCTTCAACTCCCCGAAAGGCTGGTGCCCGACCTGCCGCGGCCACGGCCGCATCTACGAATGGATGCTCAAGCCCGACGAGGACGAGGAGCGCTCCGACGAGGTCGTCGACGCCCTGCGCACCTTCGACCCCGAGGACCTCACCGCCCACGGCTCGGCCTGCCCCACCTGCCACGGCGACCGGCTGAACCGCATCGCCCGCGCCGTGCGCCTGCCGCCCCGGTCCGATCAAAAATCGAGCATCAATAATCCTAAATTCTCGATCTCCCTCCCCGAGCTTCTGCGTCTGACGCCCGCGGACCTGCTCGCCACGCTCCGCCACCAGCAGCTCGACGCCCGCGGCCGACTCATCACGCAGGACATCATCCCGCAGATCGAGGAGCGGTTGCGCTTCCTTGGTCAGGTCGGCCTCGACTACCTGCAACTCGACCGGCCGACCGAGACACTTTCCGGCGGCGAGGCCCAGCGCATCCGCCTGGCCGCGCAGCTCGGCTCCAACCTCTCCGGCGTCCTCTACGTCCTCGACGAGCCCTCCATCGGCCTGCACGCCCGCGACAACGACCGGCTGATTGACACGCTCCTCGGTCTGCGGGACAAGGGCAACACGGTGCTGGTCGTCGAACACGACGATGTCGTGATGGCCCGCGCCGACCGCATCATCGACCTCGGTCCTGGCGCCGGCATCCACGGCGGCACCGTGCTGGCCAACGAAAGCCCCGCGGCCATCCGGGCGAACGCCTCTTCCCTGACCGGCCTCTTCCTCGCCAAGGGCATCGCGCACCCGATACGTGGGGCGTATCGGGAATTGCGGATTGCGGACCGCGGATTGCGGATTGGCGGGACCGCAAACTGGCTGACGCTCACCCGCGTGAACTACCGCAATCTCCGCGATCAGACCCTCACTCTGCCCTTGGGCCGGCTGACCATGGTCTGCGGCCCGAGTGGCGCCGGCAAATCAACCCTGTTCCGCGACATCCTGCATCCCGCGGTCAAGACTGCGATCAAGGCCAAGAAGCCCAGGCTGTCCGGCAAGGACTTTGTGCGGCTCGCCAAGTTCGAGCCCGACCAAACCCCAACCCGCAACCCGCAATCCGCAATGCCGTTCGCGGAACTGCGTTCGGCCAACGGCTTCCGCACCGTCGTCGAGGTGGACCAGTCGCCCATCGGCAAGACGCCGCGCTCCACCCCCGCCACCTACCTCGGCATCTTCGACTTGATCCGCCAGTTCTTCGCTTCGCTGCCCGAGGCCAAGATGCGCGGCTACACCGCCAGCCGCTTCTCGTTCAACACCAGCGGCGGGCGCTGCGAGACCTGTTCGGGCGCCGGCCGCATCAAGTTCGAGATGGCCTTCATGCCCGACCACTATCTGCCGTGCGACGCGTGCGGCGGCTTGCGCTACGGTCCCGAGCTGGCCGACATCACCTGGAAGGGCAAGACGGTCGGCCAGGTGCTGCAGCTGTCCTTCGACGAGGCGGAGGTGTTCTTCGACTTTCACTCGCAGCTCTCGCGGGTGTGCCGGCTGATGATCGATTGTGGACTCGGCTACCTGACGCTCGGGCAGAGCAGCCCCACGCTGTCCGGCGGCGAGGCGCAGCGCCTCAAGCTCGTCACCGAGCTGGCCAAGGGCCTGCAGACCTACCGGGAGCGCTCGCACAACCTCGCCGTGCGCAATCTTTATCTCCTCGAGGAGCCGACCATCGGCCTGCACCTGAGCGACTGCGAGAAACTCATCCGCGTGCTGCACGGGCTCGTCGACCAGGGCCACACCGTTGTGGTCATCGAGCACCACCTCGACCTGCTCGCCGAGGCCGACTACCTCGTCGAACTCGGGCCCGACGGCGGCCCGGCCGGCGGCGAGATCATCTATCAGGGCCCGCTCGCGGGCCTGCTCAAGGTGAAGCGCAGCCCCACGGCTCCCTATCTCCGGGAGAAATTGAAACGGTAGGGTGGAACCCGGCCTCCGGGCGGGTTCTATGCGTGTCCCGAGGGGCCCCACCTACCCCGCCGCCAGCGGCAGGCTCGGCGCGATCGCGAGACCCAAGCCGGCCTCGCTCACGCCGCCGGCCTCGCGCTCGGCCCAGGCGGCGAACGCGATCATCCCGGCATTGTCGCCCGTGTGCTGCGACAGGGCGCGGAAGAAAGGCACCCCGGCCGACTGCGCCACCTGCGCGAGTTCGCGCTGCAGTGTCTGGTTGTTGGCTACGCCGCCGGACAGGCCGAATGAGCGGTATGCGACTGTGCCGGTGACTCCATGGTGGGCGCCGGTTTCCACACCGACGCCTTTGTCGCCGATGTGGAAATCGGCGACCACCCGTGCAATTCCGCGCTCAAGCGCCAGCTTGGACTTCCGCACCAGCGCGCTGAACACCGCCGCCTGATAGCCCGCACAGAGGTCGGCCTTGCGGCGCTCGATCTCCGCTGGCGGCATTTTCTCCAACTGGTAGCGCAGGCTGGTCTTGAGCCCCGAAAAGCTGAACTCCAGCGACGACCGTTGGGCGACGGCCTTGGGAAATTCGAAGGCGGCCGGATTGCCGGCGGCGGCGAGCTTCTCGACCTGCGGCCCGCCGGGATAGCCGAGCCCGAGCAGCTTGGCGCCCTTGTCGAGCGCCTCGCCGGCGGCATCGTCCATGGTCGAGGCCAGCAGACGGATGCGGCGCGTTTCGTCGATGGAAAAAAGCGCCGTATTGCCGCCCGACACGAGCAGGCCCAGATGCGGCAAGAGCTTCGCGAACTCCGCGGCAAACGCCGCCGGCGCCGCAGCGTGCAACGCGATGAACGGAGAGAAGGCGTGCGCCCGCAGGTGGTTGACGCCGACCACCGGCACGCGCCACGCCAGACCGAGACTCTTCGCGGCGGCCAGACCCATCGCCAGACACGCGGCCAGGCCCGGACCCTGGGTCACGGCGATCCGGGAAATATTGTCTGCCGGCACCGCGGCGAGCGCCCGCTGGAGCAGCGGGCCGAAATGCGCGAGATGCTCGCGGCTCGCCAGGTCGGGCACGACGCCGCCGTAGGCCTCGTGCAGCGCGATCTGGCTGTGCACCCACTCGCCCGCCAGGCCGTGCGTCGGGTCGAGGACGGCCACCGCGGTCTCGTCGCAGGAACTTTCGAGGGCGAGGATCATGGGATTTTGGTAGGGCGCGTTATCCCTAGCGCGCCGCTCGGCGGATTAAGGATAATCCGCCCTACCAGTGGGCCTTTGCGCAGGAATGTCATTTTCCCTTCGCCGCGAGCACGCCGGTGAGAACCTCCTCTGCGGCGGCCAGCTGCACGTCCTCGATGCGCTCGAAGCCGAAGCGCTCGGCGAACTCGGCCGGCGCCATCAGGTCGGTGCGCGTCTGCTGCAGGCGCACCTTCGACTCGTCGTCCGCGGAGACCTCGATCTCCACCTGCGGCTGGATACCCTTCTCGTGGATGGTGACACCGCCCGGGGTGTAGTAGCGCGCGGTGGTGAGGCGCAGGCCCTCGCCGTTCTGCAGTTCCAGGACGCTCTGCACGGAGCCCTTGCCGAAAGTCTTCTCGCCCACGATGACGGCGCGCTTCGTGTCCTTCATCGCGCCGGCGACAATCTCCGCCGCACTGGCCGTGCTGCCGTTGACGAGGATCGCCATGGGGTAGGCGCGGCGGCCGTGCCCCCCGTCGGCCCGGAACTCCTCGCGCGATTCGGGCGTGCGGCCCTGCGTGTAGGCGATGAGCTCATGGTGGTCGAAGAATTGCTCGCACACGTCGACGGCGGCGTCGAGCAGGCCACCCGGGTTGTTGCGCAGGTCGAGGATGAGCGCGCGGATGCCCTGCTGCTCCAGCCCGGCCAGCGCCGCCTGAAACTCGTCGCTGGTCCGCTCGCTGAACACCGTGAGCTGCACATAACCGATGCCGCCGGGGAGCACCGTGGCGTTGCGCACGCTGTCAAGCCGGATGCGCTCGCGCTTGAGCCTGAAATCGAGCTGCCGGCCCTCGCTCGGGCGGAAGACGGTCAGCGTCACAAAGGTGTCGGGCTCGCCGCGCACGAGCGGGATGGTCTTCTCGATGGTCGGGTTCACGAGCGCCTGGCCGTCGACCTTGGCCAGCCGGTCGCCGCGGCGCACGCCGGCGCGCTCGGCCGGCGTCCCGGCGATGGCGGTGATGACGACGATCTGGCCGTCGCGCTGCTCGACCTGGATGCCGACGCCGCCGAAGGCGTTGGTCAGCTCGTCCTCCGTCTCCCGGAACTCGTCGGCGCGCAGGAACTGCGAGTGAGGGTCCAGCGAGCCGACCATGCCGTCGAGCGCGGCGCGGGTGAGCTCGTCGTAGCCGGCGGGGGCGTCGCCCACGTAGTTCTCCTTCACCAGCTGGAGGACCTCGCGAAAATACTTCACGTTCCGGTCCCGCCCGCGGTCGGGCCACCAGCCCGGCGCGCCGGAGCGCGCCGCGACCTGCGCCAGGCCGTAGCCGGCGAGGATGGCGGCGGCGATGACCAGAAATCTTTTGAGCATGGCTTTCAGTGGCGGCAAATGCTTGGCTTGGCAAATGGGTTCCTCGTCCGATTTTTTCGAAATCTTCGCCACTGAGCCGGGGGCGGCCGCCGGCCTCAGCTTCGCGCGCTACATGGAGCTGGCGATGTATCACCCGACGGCGGGCTACTACACCCGGGACTTCAAGCGCGTGGGCCGGGACGAAAAGGCGGATTTTTTCACCTCCACGACCTTCAGCCCGGTGTTCGGCGAGCTGGTGAGCGCCGCCGCCGCGAAGCTCCTCGCCCCCGCCCCGGCGGCGGAATTCGACTTCGTCGAGGTCGGCGCCGAGCCCGGCGGGGGCATCCTGCGCGGGATGAAGCATCCATTCGCCGCCTACCGCACCATCTCGCTCGGCCAACCGTTCACGCTGCCGGCGAAGGCCGTGGTGTTTTCCAACGAGCTCTTCGATGCGCAGCCTTTCCACCGGGTGGTCTGGCGGGCGGGCCGGTGGCGCGAGCTGGGCGTGGCGCTGCACGGGCGCCACCTGCGCGAGGTCGAGCTGTCGGAATTCACCCCCGAGCTCGCGGTTTGGGCCGACCGCCTGCCCCAAGCCGCGGAGGAGAACTACCACATTGACCTCCCGCTGCGCACCCTCCCGTTGCTCGAACGGCTGGCCCGACCGAAGTGGAGCGGGCTGTTCCTCGCGTTCGACTACGGCCGCCACTGGCCCGAGCTCGCGGAAAACATGCCCGCAGGCTCAGCCCGGACTTACTTCCGCCAGCGGATGGGCAACGATCTCTACAGCCGCCCCGGCAAGCAGGACATCACCTGCCACATCTGCTGGGACTGGCTCGAGGACGGCCTCATGCGGGCCGGCTTTGGCGAGCCGCAGGTCGAGTCCCAGGAGGCGTTTTTCATGCACCACGCGGCCAATGAACTGGCCGCGATCACCGTGGTGGAAGCCAGCAGCTTCAACCCGCGGAAGCGCATGCTCCTGCAGCTGCTGCACCCGGCCAACATGGGGCAGAAGTTTCAGGCGCTCCACGCTTTACGCCGCTGAAGCGGCGCGCGGCGGGTTTTCCAAAATTCCCTTGCTAAGCGTTCGACCCGTCCTTTACTCACGGCCCTTAAACTCAAGAAACACCATGTCACGAATTTGCGCCATCACTGGAAAACGCCCCACCATGGGCAAGATCATCAACCGCAAGGGTCAGTCGAAGAAGAGCGGCGGCATCGGCACGCACGTCACCAGCTCGACGACCCGGAAGTTCCGTCCGAACCTGCAGTGGATCAAGGTCAAGCTGCCCAACGGCGGTTCCAAGCGCATGTGGGTCTCGGTCAAAGCCCTCAAGGCCGGCCTCGTGCAAAAAGCCTGACCCTCTCCCTGCCCTTCCGACCCGCAGCCGCCCGCTGCGGGTTTTTTGTTGGTGAAAAGGCGGAACACGGCCTCCCGACGCGTTGGTAGGGCGCGGATTCCGCTCCGCGCCGGAGGCGAAGGGACTCGCCGCCCTACCAATAAACCCGTCCGGAGGCCGGATTCCACCTATCCCACCAAATCTTGGAACTCCTTGTGCCGCTCGATGAACTTGGCGACATAGGAGCAGGCCGGCATGACTTTGCGGCCGGCGGCGCGCGCGTCCGCCAGCGCAACGCGAACGAGTTTTTCCGCGATCCCCCGGCCGCGCAGCGCCGAGGGCACCCCGGTATGGGTGAAGATCATCCGCCCGCCCGCGAGCTCGTATTCGCAGACGGACAGATGCCCGTCCGCGGTCACCTCGTAGCGGTGCGCGGCGGCATTATGGATTATTTCCAGCGTGTCGGCCATGAAGCCAGCAAGACACCCGCGCGCCCCGGTGGCAATCCCCCCGCCAGACGCCGGCAAGAAACGCGCGTCCGCCTCCGCGGAACGCGCACAAGAAATGCGCAGCAATTCCCGTGGCGAACTCCCGCCGGCAGCGGTATTCTTCCCAGTGAGGGAGCCTGATTACCCCCGGTCTCCCTTCGCGGCCGTCCGCCGCCGGCCGGCCCGTTCCAGTTATCCCTCAACTGCCGCCCCCATGACTCCGCATACCTTCCTCGATCATGGCCTGACCATCTTCAACACCCGGTTCCAGAATCCCGGGGCCGAATCCCATGCGCCGTTCAGCGCCCCCACCCGTCCCTTCCTCACCATCTCCCGCGAGGCCTGCGCGGGCGCCACCACGCTCGGGCAGCACCTCGTGCCACTCCTCGACGCCCAGCTGGGCGAGGAAGGCCGCAGCTGGATGTTCCTCGACAAGGATCTGCTCACCCATGCGCTCACGACGAACCACCTGCCGGAGCATCTGGCCTCCTACCTGCCCGAGGACCGCGTGTCCGACATCAAGGGCATGATCGGCGAAATCGTCGGCCTCCACCCGCCCCTGTGGGAGCTGGAGCAGCGCGTCAGCGAGGCCATCCGCCACATCGCCGCGCTGGGCCGTGTCATTTTCGCCGGCCGGGCCGCCCACCTGATCACGCGCAGCCTCTCCGGCGGCTTCCACCTCCGGCTCGTCGCCCCGCTCGAGCTGCGGATCAAGCGCCTGCAGGCGCAGCAGGGCTGTGACCGTGCCACCGCCTCCCGCGTCCTGCAGGAGACCGACAGCGCCCGCCGCCGCTATGTGCAGTCGAATTTCGAGCGCGATATCAACGACCCGCACATCTACGATCTCACCATCAATACGGAGAACATCCTGCCCGCGACGGCCGCGCAGCTGGTGCTCCGGGCCATGCTGGAACGGGTCGGAGCCCCGGCCGCCGCCGTCACCCCCACCGCCTGAGCGGAGGGCGGACTACGCCCCCGCCCTGACGGGCACCCCTCTTCATCCGGAACAATGCAGTAGAAGCTGTGGGAGCGAGCTTGCTCGCGACTCAGGATACACTCTGTCGCGAGCAAGCTTGCTCCCACAACCAAACCACCAAAAGGTGGTCGCCGGTTTCCACACCGGCGACCGGCGTCGGTATGGAAACCGATGCCCACCCACTGCATCGTTCCGGCTTCATAGAGGGGATTTTGCCCGCGTGGGTTTGGATCCCCTCTATCAAGAGAGGTGGCGCGATAGCGCCGGGGGGGGCAGACAGTTGGGCCAGACTCAACAGGTGCATCCCCGGCGAGGTCGCCGGGGCTCCAATTTTTCTCAAGACCGGTCGGGTGCCAGCCCGAGCTTCTCCCGGATCCGGCCGCCCAGCTCGGCGATTTCCTCCCGCCCCTCGATCTTCAGCATCCAGAGCAGCGCGCCATAGACGGCGCAGGCCAGCGGGATGAGCCCGGCCACCATGATGAGGTCGCGCACCTGGAGCGCCAGAGGCAGCTGGATGACGCAGAAGGCACCGCCCCACACCACCGCGCCCATGAGCGCGCTGGCCGCGAGGATCTTGCCCAGGCTCGGGAGCAGCGGCGCAAATCCCAGGCCCGCCTGCTTGCGCGCCAGCCGCGTCTGCAGGAACCACGCCTGCGCCAGCACCGCGAGGTTGCTCGCCAGCGCCAAGCCCACGGTCGAAAACCCGCGCATCAGGACCAGACTGAGGACGAGGTTGACGACAAAGCTCAGCACGGCCGCGCGCACCGGCGTCGCGGTGTCCTTCAGCGCGTAGAAGCCCCGCAGGGCCACGGTCGTGAACGACAGGAACGGCAGCCCGAGCGCATAGACCGCGAGAATGGGCGCCATCAGCGTCGTGTCGGCCGCGTGGAACTCCCCGCGCTGGAACAGCAGCCGCACGATGGGCTCGCTCAGCAGCGCCAGGCCGAGCGCCGCGGGGATGTTGACGACCAGCACGAGCCGGAGGCCCTTGTGGTAGTCCTCGCCCAGCTTGGCCCAGTCCCCCCGCGCGGCGTGGAGCGAGATGAGCGGGAAGACCACCGTGGCGATCGCGGCGGCGAAAACCCCGATGGGCAGCTCCATCACGCGCGTCGCCCAGTTCAGCAGCGCGACAGCCTGGTCGTTCAGCGCCAGGCCGAACAGGCGGGACATGGAAATGTTGATGAGATAGATGGCCGAACCGAACACGGTCGGGGCCATCAGCCGCACGATTTCGCGCACGCGGTCGTCGGGCCGCAGATCGAAGCCCGGCCGCCAGCCCTCGCCCCACAGCACGGTCGCCGGCACGGCCAGCTGCAGGAACCCGCCGGCGAGCACGCCGCCGCACAGCAGGTTCATCCGCACCGAGTCGCCCCAGGCCCACCCGCTGCCCAGCGCGAGGGCGGCGATGATGGCGAGGTTCAGCCAGACCGGCGACAGCGCCGGCTCCGTGAAGCGGCCGAGCACCTGGCACGCGGCGCTGAAGGCCGCCGCGAGGCAGACCAGCATCATGTAGGGGAACAGGATGACCGCCAGGTCGGCCGCGAGCAGCAGCCGCTGCACCGTGCCCGGTTCCAGGCCGAAATTGTCCCCCAGCCGCAGCAGCGCCCCGGCGTTGGCCATGAGCAGCATCGCGACCGCGACGACGGCGGTGGTCACGACGAGCAGCCAGCTCGCCACCTTGGTGACGAGCGCGAAGGCCCCGGCGCGCTGCTGGTGCTCGAGTTCGTGGCTCAGGGTCGGCACAAACGCCGCCGTCAGCGCCCCCTCCCCCAGCAGGCGGCGGAAGAGGTTGGGCAGCGTGAAGGCCGAGACGAACGCCGAACTCAGCGCGCTGGTGCCGAACACCGCGGCGATGAGGATTTCGCGCACCAACCCGAGCACGCGCGACACCACCGTGGCCGTGGCCACGACACTGATGTTTTTCAGGTGCTTCGACACGGCCGCGGCGCGGAGTCGCCGCGTTACTGCACGGTGAATTTGACCGTGCCGCCCCCGATGGTCACGGTCGTGAGCTTGGTCCAGGCCGTGCGCACCTCATCCGGCACCTTTTCCTTCGCGACGATCTGGGAAAGGAGCACGCCCGAGACCGCGGGCAACAGGTGCACCGGGCAGGAGCCCAGGTAGACCTTCTCGGGCTGGAAGACGATCTGGTCGCCCGATTTGCCGAAGCCGCCGATGGCGATCACCGTCGTGTCGTAGGTCAGGCCATACCAGTTCAGCGTGCACTTGAGGCCGATCTGCAGCTTGTCGTCCACGACCCGGAAATTCGGCGCATACGGGATGATGATGCCCTCTTGGACGGGCTTGCTCTCGTCGGCCTTTTCCTCGGCCGGCTTGGGTTTTTCGCCCGGCTTCGGCTTCGGGGCGCCCGGCTTGGGGGCGGGCGGCTTGGCCGCGGGCTTGGCGACGGCCGGGGCCGGCGCCGCAGCGGAGGCGGACCAGGCGTTCAACTCTTCCTCGACCACCGTGATCGAGGTCCCGGCGAGAAACTGCTTCTGCTTCGCCTGCCAGCCCTTGCTCTTGGCGTTGCTGTCGTTGCCGGGGATGTAATACACCATGCTGCGCAGCGTTTCCTTGGGCAGCGCCTTGACCTGCGACACCGGCTTGAACACCAGGTAGACGCAGGCCACGAGCACGCCGGCGATCAGGCCGAGCACGGCACCGAGCGCGACTTCGGTGACGCTGGGACCATAAAGTGCCTTGTCGAGTTTTGGAGCTGCCATGGCGGGGGGTGGTTACTTGGCCGCGGCGGGAACCGCGGGCTTGCGGGTGGGGGGAACGGAGGGTTTGGCGGCGGCCGCGTCGGCCTTGGCCGCAGGCTGCCGCCTGTAATCGGTGATATAGAAGCCGGAACCCTTGAAAATCAATCCTGCGCCGCCGCCCACCAGGCGCCTGAGCGCGGTCTTCCGGCAGGCCGGGCAGCGCTGGTGCGGCGCCTCCTTCATCGCCTGGAAGGCCTCCATCTCGTGGCCGCACTTGGTGCAGATGTATTCGTAGGTTGGCATCCGGAAAAGCGACGCCAGATATGGTTCGGGCCGAGCGGCTTGGCGAGTCTGTTCTTGCTCCGCGCCGCGGCCGAATCCGTTTGCCAACCCGCCCCGCACGCCCGACCTTGGCGCACCGTGGATTTTAACGGCCAGTTTGCAGCCTACCGCCAGCGTGTGGAGCGCGGCCTTGATGAATTGGTCCCGCCCGCCAACACCCCGCCCGCCCGCCTCCATGCGGCCATGCGCTATTCCCTGCAGGCCGGCGGCAAGCGCCTCCGCCCCGTCTTGGTCCTGGCCACCGCGGACGTCTTCGGCGCGAAGGCGGACGCCGGGCCCGCCGGCAAGGCGGGCGCACTGGCCGCCGGCGTGGCGATCGAGTGCGTCCATACCTACTCCCTCATCCACGATGACCTGCCGTGCATGGACAATGACGACCTGCGCCGCGGCCGGCCGACGGCCCACCGGCAGTTCGACGAGGCCACGGCCCTGCTGGCCGGCGACGCGCTGCTCACCCTGGCGTTCGAACTGCTCAGTTCCCATTATCCGGCGGAGACCGGGCTCGGCCTCGTCCGCGAACTGGCGGCCGCCGCCGGCAGCCGGGAGCTTATTGGCGGCCAGATGGACGACCTGCTCGCCGAGAAGAGATCCGGCCTGACCCCCGCGGAACTGGACCAGGTCCATCTGCGGAAAACCGCGGCCATGATCGAGGCGGCCCTCGCCATGGGCGGCCTGGTCGGGGGCGTCCGCGACGCCGGCCTGCTGGACACGCTGCATCTCGCCGGCCGGCACCTCGGCCTCGCGTTCCAGATCGTGGACGACATCCTCGACGCCACCGCCGACACCGCGACGCTCGGCAAGACCGCCGGCAAGGACGCGCGGGCCGGCAAGGCCACCTTCGTCACGCTCCACGGCCTCATCGCCTCGCGGAAATTCGCCCGCGAGCACTCCGACGCCGCGATCGCCGCGCTCGGCCGGCTCCCGGACGGCGCACCGTTCCTCACGTCACTGGTGGAGAGCATGGCGGCCCGCACCCGCTGACCGTCCCCGCATGGCCGTCAAGCGACAGGACTACATCCTTGGCCAGATCGAGCTGCTCCGGCAGTTCGTCGCCCGCCTCGCCCACTCCCGTGAGCGCATCGGGCTCGAGGAAGCGCTCCGGCTCTCCCTCGATCTCCAGGAAAAACTATTCCCGCTGCCGGCCGCCGAATTCCTCGTGCTGCCCGTGGACGGGCAGAGCGCCGCGCTCCGCGCCGGGGAATCGCCCGCCACCGGCCAGGAGAAATGCCGGACCTACGCCCGGCTGTTGCGGGAGACCGCCAGCCTCTATGCCTACCGCGGACGCGACGATCTTGCCGCCGGCGCCCGCCAGCTGGCCCTGCAGGTCGCGCTCAGCGCCGCCCTCGCAGAACCCGCCGATGCCGCCGCCGCCGCGCTCGTGGACGAAATGCTCCCGTTCGGGGACGCCGACCAGCTGCACGCGCCCGTCCGCGAACGGCTGGAAGCATTCCTCGCCCGGCCGCGCTGACACAAACCTGCAGCGGGTGATTCTCCGCCTGTCATTGCGAGGAGCGGAGCGACGAAGCAATCCATCTGGATCGCCACGGCGCGCTTCGCGCACCTCGCGATGACAGAAGTCAAAGACACAAAATGCCCGGGTATCAGCGCGGGGCGGTCACGGCGGCGCGGGCCGCGTTGATCGTCAGCCCGTCGAGCAGCTCGGTGATGTCGCCCGCGACGTCGCGGTAGTCCTGGTCTTTCGCCCAGCCGCGCAACTGCACCGCGCCCGCCGGGCCGGTGTAGAAATAGCCGTGGTTGACGTAGGTGACGTTCTGCACGGTGGCGTTGAACTCCAGCTCGACGACCGCGGCCGCACCGCGCAGTTTCGTGCCGCGCTTCTTCACGCTGACGGTTTCCGCGCCCTCGCGGGCGGTGTCGAGCACGGCCTTCTCGATGTCGCCGCCCTCGATCGGATGCTCCTCGCAGATGAATTGCGCCTCGGCCCGCTGGTCGGTGCGCAGCAGGTTGAAGATGCCCGGCTCCGCGTCGGCGGGGTCGCGATACCAGCGCGAGGCGTCGTAGCGCAGCTTGATGTCGCCGGCGCCCAGCTCGCGGAAGCGCTCGCGGTCCTCGACCACGCGCTGGTCGGCGTAATCGGACCGCAGCCGGAAGCTGCCGAAGAAGGCCGCGGCGTTCGCCGCGCCGGCGGTGCTGCCCACGGGCCACTCGGCGCTGCAAACGTAGAGCGAGGAGCCGATGACGATCAGCCGGAGCTCGCGCGTCGACTTCTCGCGCGGCTGGGCGATGACCACCCGCTGGCCCTCGTAGGGGCCGAGCTTGTAGGGCTCCCGCGCCCGGATCTGGCCGGGGCGCGAGCGGGTCAGGTCCACCATGGAGCGGTCATAGACGCCGGGCTCCTCACCCGGCATCATGGCCATCGGGTAAGTGAACTTGATGAGCAGGTAATGCTCGCCCGGCGGCTCGTAGATGTAGCGGCTGGCCCGGATGTCCCCCTGCGGCGAGGGTGAGAGGACGACGTCGGTCTTCGGCGGCGCGGTAAACCGCGCCTCGATCGCCCAGTCGGGCGCGCTGACCTCGAAGTCCGCCGGCCGGGCCGGGCCCGCCCCCAGCAGGAAAAGGGAGATGATTCCGAGGGCGCGCCGCATCGCCCGACATCTAACGCAAGGAGCTTCGGCCGGGGCAAGCCCGCAAGCGGGGGAAAATCACCTCAGCCGTTTGTCATCGCGAGCCCGGCTTGGCCGGGCGGGGCGATCCAGCGGGATGGATTGCTTCGTCGCCCCGCAACCGGGGCTTCTCGCAATGACCGGTGAAGGAGCTCACTTCGCCGCGGCGGCCGCCTTGACGAGCTCGATGAACGAGCGCGCCTCGAGCGCCGCGCCGCCGATCAGGCCGCCGTCGATGTCCTTTTGCACGAGCAATTCGGGGGCGTTGGACGGCTTCATCGAGCCGCCGTAAAGGATGCGCACCTTCTGCGCGAGGGCCGCGCCGTAGAGCTTGGTCAGCAGGTCGCGGATGTAGGCGTGGACCTCCTGCGCCTGCTCCGTCGTCGCCACCTTGCCGGTGCCGATGGCCCAGACGGGCTCGTAGGCGATGATGACGGTGGTGATCTGCTCGGGCGTCACGCCCTTCAGTCCGCCCTCGACGTGGCGCTGCACGACCGCGAGCGTCGCCCCCGCCTCGCGCTCGGCGAGGGTCTCGCCGACGCAGAGGATGGGCTTCAGCTGGTTGGCCAGCGCCGCCAGGACCTTCCGGTTGATGAAGGCGTCCGTCTCGGCGAAATACGTGCGGCGCTCGCTGTGGCCGAGGATGACGTGCGTGACGTAGAGCGTGCGCAGCATCTCCGCGGCGACCTCGCCGGTGAAGGCGCCGCCCTTCTCCGGGTGCATGTTCTGCGCGCCGAGCTTGATGGACTGGCCCTCCAGCGCGCGCGCGACGCTCTCCAGCGCCGTGAACGGCGGGCAGAGCACGACGTCCACGCCGGTCTCGCGGCCGATCTCGGTGACGATGTCCTTGGTGAGCGCGACGCCGTCGGCGGCGGTCTTGTTCATCTTCCAGTTACCAGCGATGACTTTTTTGCGGATCATGGGATTGGTTGGTGTAGGTCGGGGTTTATCCCCGACATTGAGTCGGGCGTAAAGCCCGACCTACAGTTTGGGTGATTATTTTTCCAGGAACGCCACGCCGGGCAGCACCTTGCCCTCGAGGAACTCGAGGCTGGCGCCGCCGCCGGTGGAGCAGTGCGTGACCTTGGCGGCCACCTTGAACTTCTTCGCCGCGGTGGCGGTGTCGCCGCCGCCCACGACCGTCGTGGCGCCCCGGGCGGTCGCCGCGGCGATGGCCGCGGCCATGGCCTTGGTCGAGCCGGCGAACTTGTCGAACTCGAACACGCCGGACGGGCCGTTCCAGATGATGGTCCTGGCGCGGGCGATCGCCGCGTCATAGAGCGCGATGGACTGCGGGCCGGCGTCGAGGCCCATCCAGCCGGCGGGGATGCCGGTGGTGTCGGTCGCCGCCTTCGTCTCGGCGTTGGCGTCGAATTTGTCGCCGCAGAGGTAGTCCACGGGCAGGATCAGCTTCACGCCGCGGGCCGCCGCCTTGGCGACCAGCTCGGGCACGAGCTTGGCGCCCTCGGGGTCGAAGAGGCTGTTGCCGATCTCCATGCCCTGGGTGACCTTCTTGAAGGTGAAGGCCATGCCGCCGCCGATGATGATCTCGTCGGCCTTCTCGATGAGGTTCTTGATGAGCGGGATCTTGTCGGCGATCTTCGCCCCGCCGAGGATGGCGAGCAACGGGCGCGACGGGTGGTCGAGCACGGCGGCGAACGCCTTGAGTTCCGCCTCCATCAGGAAACCGGCGGCCTTTTGCGGCAGCGCGACGCCGACCATGGACGAATGCGCGCGGTGCGCCGTGCCGAAGGCGTCGTTGACGAACACGTCGCCGAGCTTCGTGAGCGAGGCGCGGAACGCCGCGACGGCCGCGGGATCGGCCTTCTTCGAGGTGCCGTCCGCGAGCTTCACCTTGCCCTCCTCCTCGATGTGGAAGCGGAGGTTTTCGAGCAGCACCACGGTGCCCGGGGCGAGCTTCGCGCAGGCGGCCTCGACCGCCGGGCCCACACAGTCGTCGAGGAAGGTCACCGGCTTGCCGAGGAGCTTCTCGAGCTCCATCGCGACGGGCTTGAGGGAATACTTGCTGGTCTTCTGGCCGTCGGGCCGGCCGAGGTGCGACATGAGCACGACCGCGGCGCCCTTTTCCAGGGCGTATCTGACGGTCGGCAGCGCGGCGACGATGCGCTGGTTGTTCGTGATGTAGCCGGTGGCCTTGTCCTGCGGGACGTTGAAGTCGACGCGGATGAGGACGCGTTGGCCGGCGAGGGCGAGATCGCGGATGGTCTTGAATTTAGCCATAAAACGGCATCACCACGAAGACACAAAGGGCCCGAAGAGAAACGAGTGGTTTCGACTTCGTGGGCTTCGTGTCCTTCGTGGTGAAGGATTGAGGGTTGCTCAGAGTTTGGCGGCGATGACCTTCGTCAGGTCGACCACGCGGTTGGAATAGCCCCACTCGTTGTCATACCAGCTGACGAGCTTGAAGAACTTGCTGTTCAGCTCGATGCCGGAGCCCGCGTCGAAGATCGACGAGGACTTGCAGTGGATGAAGTCCGAGGACACAACCTCGTCATCCGTATACTCGAGGATGCCCTTGAGGTAGGTCTCGGAGGCGCGCTTCATGGCGGCGCAGATCTCCTTGTAGGAGGTCTCCTTGGTGGTCTTGACCGTGAGGTCGACGACCGAGACGGTCGGGGTCGGCACGCGGAAGGACATGCCGGTGAGCTTGCCCTTGACGGCGGGGCACACCAGGGCGGTGGCCTTGGCGGCGCCGGTGGAGGCGGGGATGATGTTCTGGGCCGCGGTGCGGCCGCCCTTCCAGTCCTTCTTCGACGGGCCGTCCACGGTCTTCTGCGTGGCGGTGTAGGAGTGGATGGTCGTCATGAGGCCTTCCTCGATGCCGAAGCCTTCCTTCAGGAGCACGTGCACGACCGGCGCGAGGCAGTTCGTAGTGCAGGAGGCGTTGGAGATGATGTGGTGCTTGCTCAGGTCGAGCTTGTCGTCGTTCACGCCCATCACGAGGGTGATGTCCTCGTTCTTGGCGGGAGCCGAGATGATGACCTTCTTGGCGCCGGCGGTGATGTGGCCGTAGGCCGACTTCGGGTTGTCCTTGGCGGCGTCGGTGAAGAGCCCGGTGGACTCGATCACGAGCTGCACGCCGAACTTCGCCCACGGCAGCTCGGCCGGGGTCTTGGCGCTGACGACATGGATGTCCTTGCCGTTGACCACGAGGACGTCGTCCTCGGCCTTGTCCGGCGAGGACTTCTTGGAGGACACGGTGCCCTGGAAGCGGCCCTGCACGGAGTCGTATTTGAGCAGATAGGCCAGATTGTCGGCCGGGACGATATCGCCGACGGCGACGACATCGAGTTCCTTGCCGAGCAGACCCTGCTCGACGAGGGCGCGGAAAACGAGGCGGCCGATGCGGCCGAAACCATTGATTGCTACTTTGACTGCCATGGTGGTGAGGAGTTGAGGACTTGGGTGACCGCCGGCGGTGAGTGCCGGCAATCAGCGGAAATGAAATGATCGCTTCCAGCCTTGGCAAGCGAGATGCGTGCCATACGCAGTCGGGCGCGGAATATTACCGCAACTGCTGGCCGCTATTGCTCCGCCTGCCACAAACTGCAGCCCAGGGCCGGGATGAAGACCTCGGCCGCCACCGTTTCGCCGGGCGGGTGCCCGCCATCGTGGTAAAAGCACTCGTGGTCGGCGATGAGCTCCCAGTTCCAGTCCGCGAATTCGCCGATCGGGATGCTGACATCGTCGGGAGCGGGGTTCACGGCGAACAGCAGCCGCGTCCGGCCCGCGCTGCCGTCGGCGTTGTAGACCAGCACCAGCGCGGCGGAGCCCGGCACCGTGAACGCCCGGAAAAAGCCCTCCGATGCCCGCGACCAGTGCCGCAGCAGCTGTCCGCGGGGCGAGCGCCGGAACGCGATCCAGTCGGCGAAATACGCGTGCGTCGCCGGGAAGCGCGCAAGGCGGTGGTAGTCGAGCGCGTTGAGGTCGCCGCGCTGGTAGGTGTTGTTCACCCCGTGCTTGGAGCGCAGGAAATCCTGGCCCGCCGCCAGCAGCGGGATGCCGACCGACGCGAACAGGATGGCCGCCATCAGGTGCGTGCGCTCGCGGTCGTCCGCCGTCGGGTGGAAGCCGTTCTGGCCGCCGTTTTCGGTGATCAGGTCGAGCCAGGTGCGGTCGTCGTGCGACTCGGTGTAGTTCACGGTCTGCGCGGGCCAGTAGGCGAAGTGCCACGGCGAGCCCTTGAGGAAATACTCCAGGCGCTCGGCCGTGCCGGCGCCGCGGACGTAGTCGCGGAGGAAATTCCGGTAGCCGTCGTTCCACGAGGCGTAGCCGGTCGGCCGCAGCGCCGCGGCGATGTGCCCGCGGAAGCTCCACGGCTCGGCGATGAGGATGACGTCCGGCTTCACCTGCTTCACCGCCGCCTCGATGGCGCGCAGCACGTCCACGCCGATCAGCTCGGCCAGGTCGAACCGGAAGCCGTCCACGCCGTAGGCCTCGATCAGGTGCACGAGGCTGTCGATGATGAGCCGCTGCACCATCGCCGAGCGGCAGCGCACGTCGTTGCCGCAGCCGCTCCAGTTCGCCAGCGCGCCGGCATCGTCGAGCTCGAAGTAATAGAGCTTGTCGATGAACATCAGGTGCGCCGGTTCGCCGACGTGGTTGTAGACGACGTCGACCACGACCGCGATGCCCTGCCGGTGGCACGCGGCGACGAGCTCCTGCAGCTCCTTGACCTGCGTGGCGCGGGCGGCGTCGCGCGCGTAGGCGCTGGCCGGCGAAAAGAAATTCGCCGTCATGTAGCCCCAGTGGTATTCCTCGCGCGTGCGGTTGTCGAATTCGTGCAGCGGCTGCAGCTCGACGCAGTTCACGCCGAGCTTCTTCAAATAGAAGTCCGGGCTCTGCACCCATTTGGTGAGGCCGGCGAAGCCCAGCCGCTCGTCCGCCGCCAGCCTGACCGGCGCGTGCGCCGTGAGGTCGCGCACGTGCGCCTCGGCCATGACCAGGTCCTGCCACTCCGGCGTGGTGAAATTGCGGTCGCCCCGCCCCACCCACTCCGGATCGAGCACGATGCCCGGGCCCTCCCGGCCCACCGCCGCCTGCGCGTAGGGATCCAGCACCATCTGGTTGGGGTGGAAATGCCCGAACACGTCGTGCGGCCCGCTCACCGAATACCAGTAAAACCACCCGTGCATGGTGCGGTCGAGGTGCGCCTCCCACACGCCGCGCCAGCCGCCCCCCTTCTCCTCGCGCCGGTCGAGTTCGTAGCCGTAGGCCGCCGCCTGATCCTCCAGCTTCTCGCAGACGAACAGCCGCACGTGCCGCGCGCGGGGGGCGAACAGCCGGAAGGTCGTCTCGCCCTTCCCCACCCGCGCCCCGAGCGGCAGCTCGCTGCGCATCTCGTGGAAGAACTTCCCGAGCCGGAGCCGCACCTTCGGCGCCTCGCGGCCGTCGCGCACGTGCACGACCGAGTAGGTCTGGTAGAGCAGCACCGGCTCGGTGGTCGTGAACTGGAACAGGTTGCGCCCCGTGCGGCGCCGGAAGATGGCGCGGTTGAAATGCCCCTTGCCGTCCGCCACCAGGTTGGTGGCCTCGCGCGGCAGGTCGACCCAGCGGTTGTCCCCCGTGATGAACTTGAACTGCGGCGGCGGATCCACCAGCAGCGGCGCCGCGGGCTTGCGCAGCAGCCACACCGGCCGGCCGTTCACCGCGCCGGGCTGCAGCGCCCACCCGGCCGAGCCGACCACCGCCTCCCAGCCGTTGAAGTCGCCCGCGACATACACGGGCATCGTGCCGAAATCGACCCAGCTGTGCTCCGCCGGGTCGAGCACGAACACCAGCTGGCCCTCCGCGTCCACGAAATAGGCCGCCTCGTCCGCATAGAGCGACGGTGACGCGGGCCCGAGGTCAGCGAACGCGAAGGCCTTGTCCCCCGGGGCCAGCAGCGGCAGCGAATCGCCCGTCCAGTCGGCGTCCAGCTCGATCACGCCCGACGAGGCCGAACTCAGCCAGGCGCGGACGATGCGCTGGGATTGGTCGGTGCCGAAGGGAGCGCGGGTGGTCATGGCCGGCGGCAGTTATCCAGCACCTGCCGCGCCACCGCAAGCAGGGAGAAAGAGCGGCTGTCCGAAGCTTGCTCCGGCTTGGATGTGGCATCGGCTTCCAGCCGATGAAACTTGGCCGACCCTGCGGCTGGAAGCCGCAGCCACCCAGACAAACTCGGGATGACAAATGAACATTGGACAATGGCCGCTGAACAATAGTTTCCTCCCCCCATGTCCTCCGAACGCATCCTCGTCGCCCTGTCCGGCGGCGTCGACAGCAGTGTCGCCGCCCTCCTGCTCCAGCAGCAGGGGCATGACGTCGTCGGCGCCTACATGAAGAACTGGATCAACGAGGACCAGGTGATCGGCCATTGCCCGTGGCGGCAGGACATCGAGGACGCCCGCGCCGTGGCGGAGAAGATCGGCATCGGGTTCCGGGTCGTCAACCTGATGGACGACTACCGCCGGCTGGTCGTGGACTACCTGCTCGACGGCTACCGGCGCGGCCTCACGCCCAACCCCGACGTCATGTGCAACCGCGAGATGAAATTCGGCGTGTTCGCGAAATACGCCCAGGCTGAGGGTTTTTCGGCCGTCGCCACCGGGCATTACGCGCGGCGGGAAAGGTGGTCGTCGATTTCCACATCGACGACTGGCGCCGGTGTGGAAACCGGCGTCCACCCCACCTTCTCGCTCCTCGAGGGCGTCGACCAGAACAAGGACCAGTCCTACTTCCTCGCCCTGCTCTCGCCGGCGCAGCTCCGCCTCGCCCGCTTCCCCATCGGCCACCTGAAGAAACCCGCGCTCCGCGCCCTCGCCGCCGCGGCCGGGCTCCCGACCGCCACCAAGAAGGACAGCCAGGGCATCTGCTTCATCGGCGAGGTGAAGATGGCCGACTTCCTCAGGGCCTACGTGCCCGAGCACCCGGGCCCGATCGTCCGCGCCACCGACGGCAAGGTCATCGGCGAGCACCGCGGGCTGCATTACTACACCATCGGCCAGCGCCGCGGCATCCGCATTCCGTCGAACACCGACGACCGCGCCTACGTCGTCACCGGCAAGCGCGCGGAGGACCACGCGCTGCTCGTGGCTTTCGACGGGCCCGACGCCCCGGGCCTGTGGGCCGGCGAGTGCCGCGTGCACAGCCTCAGCTTCCTCGGCGAGCCCCTCACGGGAAAACGCCGCCTCGAGTGCCGCGTCCGCTACCGCGATCCCCGCGTCATGATCGAATTCACGCCTGTCGCCGGGGTCGCTGACCCCGGTGATGAATCCCCCCAAGCCCCGGGCTCGCCGAGCCCGGCTACATCCGCGCACATCAGATTCGACCAGCCCCAGCGCGCGCTCGCCCCGGGACAGATTCTGGCGCTCTACGACGGCGAGCGGCTGCTCGGCGGCGGGGTGTTTGCCTGAGGCAGGTGGTCGCCGATTTCTCCATTCGACAAGCTCAGGACCCCGAGCCTGTCGAGGGGCACATCGGCGACAAACCGGCGTCGGTGTGGAAACCGACGCCCACCCTTTTCACCCCGTAACCGCCGCGTCCAGCCCGGCCTCGCGCAGCTGGGCGTCATCTTCGATCAGGAGGATGGAGGTCATGGGGGATCCGCCTTTCCCGGGGGATGCAGCATTTGGTGGACGGCCGCGAGCAGATCCTCCGCCTTGAATGGTTTGGAGAGAAACGCGTGCGCCAGCTCCTTCATCGCCGGAATGTCGGATTCACTCGTGGTGCGGGCGGACATTCCGCTGATGGCCAGCACCCGGATGTCGGGAAAAAGCTGCAACAGGGAGCGGGTCAGCGCCAGGCCGCCCAGCCGGGGCATGTCGACATCGGTGATGATCAGGGAGAATTCGTTCACGCGGGCGGCCAACACGGTGAGCGCCTCCATCCCGTCGACACAGCTGGTGACAAGGTATCCCTGGTGCCTGAGGATGTCGGTGATCAGCTCGCGGACACCGTCATCATCGTCCACCACCAGGATAAGTTCGCCGCAGCTGGTGAAATTTTTCGCCGGAGGCATCGTGCCGGGCCGGGGCAGATCGCTTTCGGAGGCCGGCAGAAAAACGCGGAACGTGGAGCCGCGGCCAACCGCCGTGTCCAACTCGACATAGCCGTGGTGGCTGGCGACGATGCTGCGGACGGTGGACAGCCCCAGCCCCGTGCCCTTGCCCACCCCCTTGGTCGTAAAGAAGGGGGTCCAGATTTGTTCCAGGACCTCCGGCGGGATGCCCGTGCCCGTATCGGAAACCTCGATCACCAGCCAGTCCCCCGGCCGGGCCCCGGGGATCGCGGCGACGGCACCGGCTTCGATCCGCCGGTTGGCCGCGACGAGGCGCAGCGTGCCGCCCTGCGGCATGGCGTCGCGGGCGTTGACACACAGGTTCAGGAATATCTGGTGGATCAGCGTCGGGTTGCCTTGCACCGGCCAAAGGTCCGAGGGAATCTGTTGCTCCAGCTGGATCGACTTGGGGAACGTCTCTGCCATGACATCGCTGATGTCCCGGAGGATGTGTTTCACCTGCGTGATCCGGAAATCGCCCGTGGTGCTGTGCACGAACGCGAGGATCTGCTTCACCAGCGCGGCCCCGCGGTTGGCGCTCTGGCTGAGGGTGTCGAGAATCTTCAGGTCGCGGGGGGCGGAGAGACTCTCCCGCAACATGGGCGCGGCGAACATGATGGGCGACAGGATGTTGTTGAGATCATGCGAGATGCCCGCCGCCATCATGCCGAGGCTTTCGAGCCGCTGGGCGTGGAAGAATTTTTCCTCAAGCAATTTATGTTCCGTGATGTCACGGGAGACGCCGATCAATCCGGTGACCTGGCCGTCGGCGCCGCGCGAGGGCACCTTCGTTGTGGACACCCAGGTGACATGGCCGTCTGGCCACGTTTCCTTTTCCTCGTAGCCGATCATGGGCTCGCCGGTTTCCATGATCCGCTGTTCGTCGGTATAAGCCTGCCGGGCATGCTCTTCGCTGAACACGTCGAAATCGGTCTTGCCGACCGCCTCGGCGGAATCACCCCACCCGAATCTTTTCGCCATGGCCTCGCTGATCCGGACAAAGCGGCTCTGCCGGTCCTTGAAATAGATATGGTCGGGGATCGTGGAGATCAGGCCGGTGAGCAGGGCCTGTTCCCCTTTCAAATCCGCCTCCGCCTGCCGGTGCGCGCGGCGCGTCGCCGCGTTGATCAACTCGCGTTTCACGGCGGCAGCGAGGCGGGCCAGCCTGCCTTTCATGAAGTAGTCGTTCGCACCCAGCCTCATCGCCTCCACCGCGGTGTCCTCGCCGATGGTGCCGGACACGATGATGAACGGCAGGTCCAGGCCGCTGGCCTTGAGCAGTTCCAGCGCGGCGGTGCCGCTGAAGCGCGGCATCTTGTAGTCGGAGATGACAAAGTCCCACGGCTGGCGGGCCAGCGCCGCCTGCATGGCCTCGGCGGTCTCGACGCGCTCCGCTGTCACGTCGCAACCGCCGGCGCGCAGTTCGCGCAGCACCAGCAGCGCGTCATCTTCCACGTCCTCGACGACCAGGCAGCGCAGTGGTTTAGTCATGGGATTGGGATTCAGGGGTTCAAGGGTTCACGGTTCAAGGGTTCACGGTTCAATGGTTCACGGTTCAGGGGTTCACGGTTCAGGGGTTCACGGTTCAATGGTTCACGGTTCAGGGGTTCACGGTTCAATGGTTCACGGTTGAACCTCATGGTCATGGTTCCGCAACCGCTGAACCGCTGAACCTTGGAACCGTTGAACCTCATAGTCATGTTCATGGCACGGGCGGCGGCGTTTCGTTGAACAAGAGCCAATAGACGCCGAGGTGACGGATGGCTTCGGAAAATTCGGTGAAGTCCACCGGCTTGCGCACATAGCTGTTGGCCCCGAGGGCGTAGCTGGTGACGATGTCGCTTTCCTCCTTCGAGGACGTGAGGATGACGACCGGCTGGAGCCGCGTGCGCGGATCGCTGCGGATGCGGCGCAGCACCTCCAGGCCGTCCACCTTCGGCAGCTTCAAATCGAGGAGGACCAACTGGGGCTGCTGGCGGAGGTCGCGGCCGGCGTGGGCCCCGGTGCCAAACAGGTAGTCGAGCGCCTCGACGCCGTCGTGGGCCTCCACGATCTTGTTGGCGACGCTGTGCTTTTCCAGCACCCGCCGCGTCAGCGCCACATCGTCCGGATTGTCTTCCACCAGCAGGATGACTTTTTCGGTGTTCATGAGATTGGGGT
>Ga0315295_10000677_pt1 | contig 29568 bp, 30 predicted proteins | sample YL17G14_0_MG_FD_204453 | JGI IMG/M metagenome (GOLD analysis project Ga0315295, IMG submission 204453) | Sediment microbial communities from Yellowstone Lake, YNP, Wyoming, USA - YL17G14_0 | ecosystem: Environmental > Aquatic > Freshwater > Lake > Sediment | place: USA: Wyoming | collected... | reverse complement strand
CGGGTGCTTGTCCCGCCCCGCAGCATGTGCGGGAAATGCAATACCAAGACCAAAAAATGGGTTACGCTCAAGCCGGTCGGGACGCTTAAAAATTTCACCGTCTCGCACGTGGAGATCGAGCAGGGAGAAATCAAAGACCGTGAAAAACCCATTATCATCGGCCAGGTAAAGCTCGAGGGCGCGGATTCCCTTCTGACCGCCAGGATTGAAGGGATCAGCCCGAAGGACGTGAAAACCGGCCTCAAGGTCAAAGCGGTCTTCAAGGATACTACCGAGGGAACGCTTCAGGACCTGGATCACTTCGAACCGGTAAAGTAAGAAAAGGAGAAAAAACATGGACAGAAAGGTCGCAATTGTCGGATATAAGCAGACAAAATACTCCGAGCAGAATGAAAATCCCCGGGAGCGGATGACCTATGAACTGGTCAAGTCCCTGTTCCAGGACCTGAAAATCACCCGGGATGACGTTGACACCTTTATTATCAGCTGCAGCGATTTCCAGGATGGCCGGACCATCTCCGAGTGTTACATGATCCCCTGGATCGGCGCCTACATGAAGGACGTCAGCAAGGTGGATTCCGACAGCGCCAATGCCGTCCTTTACGCGATGATGCGGATTCTTTCCGGCAACTACAATACCGCCCTGGTGGTGAGCTGGGCGATGGGCGGATCGGAATTCCGTTCCCCCCGCGTTATGGAATATGAACTCGACCCTATCTATGAACGGCCGGGCCGGCTGATCAACGAGATCACCGCGGCCGCTCTCCAGGCCCAGGCCTACATGGCCAAGTCCAAGCTCACCGAGGAACAGCTGGCGTCCATCGCCGTCAAGAACCTCCGGAACGGCGCCCGGAATTCCCTCGCCCTCCGGAAAAAAGCCAACGCCACGGAAAAAGACGTGCTCGCCTCCCGGGCGCTGTCCCTGCCCCTGCGGGAGCTGCACGCCTACACCCCGGCGGACGGGGCCTGCGTCATGCTCCTCGCTTCCGAGGAAAAAGCCAAGGAATTGACCAAGAACCCCGTCTGGATCAAAGGGGTGGGCTTCTGCCAGGACACCTATTACCTGGGCGAGCGGGACCTGGTCAAGATGGATTCCCTGCAGAAGGCCGCCAAAGCGGCCTACAAAATGGCCGGGATCACCGACCCCGCCCGGAAAATCGGGGTGGCGGAACTCAGCACCACTTATGTCTCTCAGGAGCCCATTTTCGCTGAAGCCATGGGGCTGATTCCCAAGAACTCCGGGCCCGCCGCGGCCAGCAAGGGTTGGATGGAGATCGAAGGCAAAATTCCGGTCAACCCGTCCGGCGGCCCGCAGGCGGCCAATCCCCTGACCGTGGGCGGATTGATCCGGATCGCGGAAGCCAGCTCCCAGCTGCGGGGAGAAGCCGGGGAACACCAGGTGAAAAAGGCCCCCAAGCTCGCCCTGGCCCACGGGCAGATTGGGATGGCGGCCCAGCATAACGTGGTATTCGTCCTCGGTAACTAGGCCCAAGTTAAAGATGAGGAGGTGTTAAATATGAGAAACGTGGCAATCATTTCAGTCGGTTACAATGACCGCTTCGTGGCCAAGCGCCCGGACGTCAACATCCCGGAAATGATCCAGCCGGCGGTGGCGAACGCCCTGAAGAAAACCAAGATGAAACACAGCGATATCGGGGTCGTGGTGGAAGGAAACATGCCCACCTTCGAGGGGATCAATTATCCCCACCTCTGGTTCTCGGACCATATCGGCGCGGCGGGCAAGCCGGTCCTCCGGATCTCCACCGGGGGAACCACCGGAATGTCGGTCTTCCACGGGGGTTATTATTGCGTGGCCTCCGGGATGTTTGACGTCGCCATGGTCATCGGCTGGGAAAAACATGACGAGGGCGACGCCCAGGTCGGCCTTATGGGAATCGTTCTCCCGGAGGCCTTTTCCCTGTTTCAGTTCGGCCCGGACATGAGCGGGGGCCGGGGCGGCGGAATGGGACTCCTCGGGGGAGGCGGCTCCACCGGGGGCGCCAGTTTCCAGGCTTTATCCTACCTGGCCAAGGCCAAGGGAACTCCGGAACACATCGACAAAATGGCGGCCCAGGCCCGGGCTAACGCCGCCAAGAACCCCTACGCCCACCTCCAGCACCCCAACTGCACGGCCGCGGACATCGCGAAAACCCCGATGGTTTCCTACCCCCTCCGCTACGGTCACACCTGCCCCGCCTCCTGCGGGGCCTGCGTGATGCTCCTGGTCGCGGAGGAGAAGGTCAAGAAATTCGCCGACACCGACCGGGTGGCCTGGGTCAAGGCCGTGGCCACCGCCTCGTCGGACGGCACTACCGGGAACCTGGTGGACGGCCAGATTACTGACCCGGCGGAGCAGGCCATCTGCGAAAAAATCGCCGCCCCCAAGGCCTACAAGCTGGCCGGGATCCAGAATCCGAAAAAGGAAATCCAGATGTGCGAGGTTTACGACGGGTTCGCCCACCAGGAACTGATGTGGCCCGAAAAGCTCCACCTGGTCGACAATAGCTGCAAGGCCATCGATGAAGGCCGCCTGGCGATTGACGGCGAAATGCCGGTTAATCCCTCGGGCGGGGTGGTTTCCACCAACGCCATCGGGGCTTCCGCCATGGTGCGGGTGGCCGAGGCTTCCCTGCAGGTGATGGGTCTGGCCGAGGGCGGGCACCAGGTCCCACGCCGGGTCAAGAACGCCGTGGCCCACGGCTGGGGGGGACTGTTCCAGTTCGTCACCATCACCATTCTCGGGGACGAACCCGTCAAACGGTAAAGGGCGGACAGATTCTGAACCGGGATCAATCAACCCGCGAATCAAGGAGGCAGATAATGGATAAAAAAGAGAGAAAGGAAACCCGGCAGACCAAGGACACCCTGGACATGAGCCTGTTCAAGTGGCGGATCGAGGCCGATGGCCTGGAACTCTTGGTCCAGGGGTTCAAGGAGAAAAAGGTTCTCGGCCGGAAGTGTCATAAATGCGGCACCGTTTATGTCCCGGGGCCCTCATATTGTCGCAAATGCCTGATCGACATCCAGGACGTGGTCGAGGTCAGCAAGAAAGGCAAGATCGCCTGTTACACCGTCGGCCTGGCCGATGTCCGGGGCAACCCGGTGGAAGAGATCTCGGTGTCGGTCCAAGTCAAATTTGACGGTTCCGATTCCTGGATGTTGGGAAACCTGGAAATCGACGACTGGAAGAAGGTTTATGTCGGGATGCCGGCGGAGCTGGTCCTCCGGGAGGAGACCAACGGGACCCTGGCCGACATAGTTTGCTTCCGTCCGGTCTGATTTTTGCCCTTTCTTTGCACTGAAGGAAAAGGCCCGGGATCAACCCGGGCCTTTATTTTTTCGCTCCGCGCTAAATTGCGGCCCCTCCCCTCATCCACCTCCGGCCACCTCCCACCCCGCCCGCTGGGTAACCGGGCCACCGTCTCTTTCCGGCCAGGGATCGTACTCGAACACCTCGTTCCCGCCCTTGAACCGCCCGCTCAGGATGTCATAAATCAGGGGGAAAATCTCGGCTTCAATCAATCCCAGATGTCCCAAAGACTTCACCATGATGCGATGGATGTTTTTCGCGCCCCGGGGATAAAGCGAAAATTTATGCGTGATCAGGGGATCACAGCTGCCGTGGATGATGAAAAGATTTACCTCCTCGGGAAACAGGCCTTTCACCAATTTTTTCACGTAATTATTCCAGGGCAGAAGCTGCCTCCCGCTCTGGAGGAACCAGACCGGGATGGCAAACTCGGAACCGTTTTCCGGAATCGCCATGCTGATCACCTTGTCCACATGCTCGGGGACCCGACGCGCGAGGGCCACCGCGATCATGGCTCCGGTACTGTGCCCGATGATATCCGCCCGGCGTCCGGTGATCTCGTGGGCGCGGATTATCCTCTGCGTCAGGCGATCCTCCACGAACCTGAGGTCCCGGTAAAAGGGATAAGGAGTATTATCGACGTTGAAACCCTTCTCATCCAGAAAATCCTCCAGGTTCATCAAGGCCGCCTCTCCCTGCAGATACCCGTGGAGGGTGAAAATCGGGTTGCGGGTGAAGTTCTCCGGGCGCCAGATTTTCCGGTCCCTCCCCTCAAAAACATGACGAAGATGCCGACGGAGGTTTTTTCTTCCGGCCCGGATTTCATTCCCCATTACGGTCTGAAAATCATGAACGAAACCTTTGATCTTTTCGGTCTTCATTTTGAGCGACATGCAGCCAACCCCTCCTCAAACTGCAGATTAACTTCGAGCCCGGAGGCTTTCCAAAATTTGGGTTAGATTTTAATTTCCTTGTGGTATAATAACAAGCCACGATTTAATTATAAGGAGATTAAGCCATGAATTTTTCCGATTGGACCCCCATTTCCCGGGAAGAAAATGCCTGGCATTACGACGAGCACCCCGACTACTGGCAGTGGCTTTATTTCGATTTCATCTTCACCAATGGATACACCGGGGCCGCAGTCATTTTACCCCGCTCGGTCGGTTCCGTTCCGGGGGTCAGTCTCCCCGGGCTTACCCCCGAGGTCTGGCTGACCGTTCTCACCCCCGAGGGAAAGCGCTACGACGCCAAGAAAGCCTATCCCCTTTCCGAATCCCAGGGATCCCGGAAGGGTCTGAAGGTAAAAGCCGGGAAGAACCTGGTTAGTTGCGTAGGCGATCGCTACCAGCTCAATTTATCGGAAGGAAAAATCGGGATGGAGCTGGAGCTTTCACCCCTCCTGCCACCCTGGACCCCCCTGGACGAAATGGGGTTTTCCAACCCCGCTATGTTCCAGCCTTTTGATCCCTCCGGTTCCGCCTATTTCAATTACATCGAATTCGTACCCCGCGGGGAGGTAAAAGGAACGCTGGCGATCGCGGGAAAGAAAGTCCCCGTGACCGGGTTGGGGTATCACGAGCAGGGCCGGGGGAATATCATCCTGGGCCGCCTCTTCGAGCGCTGGTACTGGCTCAAATTCTGGCTGGATGACTTTACCTTTATCATGCCCGCCGGGTACATGCCCCCCGAGCTGTTTAGCTCCAAGCTCATCTGCGCCCTGCTCGCCCGCGGCCGGGAAAAGCTCCTCAATTTTACTGACTTCGGCCCCGACCTGAATATCATCCAGGAATCCGATTGGAGAACCGAGCCGAACACCAAATCCCCTTACCCGGGGAAGATGCGCTTCGAATTCGAACAGAACGGAATCACCGTCCAGGGTTCCCTAAAATCCGGGCCGATGGTGGAAGCTTTTCTTTTTTCCTATCCCCGCTACCCTACTAAAAAACAGCCGGCTTACCTTCGCTTCCTGGCCGAGCTGGAGCTCAACCTTGACATTAACGGCGAAAAAGTAAAAAAAATCGGTTCAGGTATGCAGGAAATAATGAATTCGGGAGGATGAATTGGACAACCCCCAACCCAGTTACCTGGAATTTGTCCAGGCCGCGGTGAATTCCTCGCCCTTCTACCGGCATATGGGCATGCGGGTCGAAAACTGCGGAGACGGACGGTCTAGATTTATCATGGAAGCCGGGGAATCCCTGACCAACATCTACGGATCCCTTCACGGTGGAAGCCTGGCTTCCCTGATCGACTCGGCCTGCGGCCTGGCCCTGGCCAGCCGTCTGGATGCGACCGAGATGGCGGTAACGGTTGATCTCAACATCAAATACCTCCGGCCCGTATACCCCGGCCGCCTTTCCGCGACCGGCCAGGTAATTTACCGGGGGAAAATCGTAGGGGTGGAAGAAGCGGAAATCCACCAGGAAAACGGTGAGCTCCTGGCCAAGGGGACCGCCGTGCACGTTATCTCCAGGAGAACATCGTGACCGAACGACCCACCAAGGTTCTATTAGTTGACGATGTTCGGCTTTTTCTCGAACTCGAGAAAACCTTCTTCCGCCGGCAGGGTTGCGAGATCTTTACCACCACCGCCGGACCGGAAGCCCTGGATCTCGCCCACAAGGAAAAACCCGACCTCTTGGTTCTGGATCTCTACCTTCCGGAAATGGACGGCCTGGAAGTCCTCAAGCGCATCCGCTCCGACGAAGAGTTGAAAAAAATCAAGGTGATTATCGTCAGTGTCAGCGGCAAGGAGGAAGACATCCAAGCCTGCAAGCGCGCCGGCTGCGATGCCTACCTGACCAAGCCGATCACCCAGAAAATGCTCCTGGACACCGCGGCGCAGCTCCTGCGCATTCCCCAGCGGATTGATATCCGCATCTGGGTCGAGATCGAAGTGGAAGGATTCCAGGATGGGGAAAAATTCTACGGTCAATCCGACAATATCAGTATCGGCGGTATCTATGTTAAATCCGCCAAGGAATTCCCGACCGGCACCTCGGTCAACCTCCGCTTCTCGCTACCCGGGCATGAGAACGTTTTTTCCATCCGCAGCCACGTCCTCCGCATGGAGAAACTCCCCGTGACGATCGGCAAATTCCGCTTTGGGCTGGGGTTCCGCTTCATCGATCTTAGCCCGCAGGAGTCCCGCCAGATCCAGGCCTTCGTCCAGAAGACCATGGAAAAATAGCGTTGCGTCAGCCGGCCAAAATCCCCTTCCGGAATCTTCCGGCCATCCAGGCCAGAAAAAATTCCCGGAAACCCGGCCGGTCCAACCAGTTCGGCCAGAAAAACAACCTGTCCGCTCATTCAGAAAAGGGAGGAACGCATGTTCACGACTTCCGATTTACGCAAAGGAAAAAAAGTTAAGCTGGAGGGAGGCCTCTATACGGTGATCGATTTCCAGCACGCCCGCACCGCCCAGCGCCGGGCCAACGTCTGGATGAAGCTGAAGAATCTCAAAACCGGGGCCGTCCTGGAGAAAACCGTGAGCGCCGGGGAAACCTTCGAAGAGCCGGACTTCGAGGAAAAAACCCTCCAATACCTCTACAACGATGGGACCAATTATTACTTCATGGACGGGAAAAGCTTCGAGCAGCTCCACATCACGGCCGAAACCCTGGAGGAAACCCGGCAGTACCTGATGGAAAGTTCCGAGTACCGCGTCCTTTTCTTCGAGAAAAACCCCATCGCCCTGGACCTGCCCACCTCGATCGTGTTGAAGGTGATCGGCACCGAGCCGGCGGTCAAGGGCGACAGCGTCACCAACATCACCAAGGCCGCCACCCTCGAATCCGGGCTGGAGGTCAAGGTCCCCCTTTTCATCAAGGAAGGCGACCAGATCAAGGTCGACACCCGTTCCGGGGAATACCTCGAGCGGATCACCAACCGCTGAATTCAGCCACCGCGAAAAGCCCTTTCCTGCTTAATTGCACAAAAAAGCCCCGGGTTTTCCCGGGGCTTTCGAAAAAAACCCGCAAGGTTCGGGAACTTTTACTTGGGCTGGGCCAGTTCCTCGTCGATTACCTGCTTGAAAACCTCGTAGGGCTGGGCGCCCACGACCCGTTTCCCGTTGATGAAAAAGCAGGGGGTTCCATTTACCCCGAGTTTCGCGCTTTCCTGGAGGTCCCGGTCGATCTGATCTCGATGGCACTGTTCATCCAGGCATTTGGTGAATTTCTTCATGTCCAGCTTGAGTTCCTTGGCGTGATTGATCAGGCTCTGCCGATCAATCGCTTTGGTGGAGAAGATTTTGTCATACATTTCCCAGAACTTGCCCTGGTCCCCCGCGGACATAGCCGCTTCGGCGGCCGGCCGGGCGTTCTGGTGGAACTGCAGGGGAAAATTCCGGAAGGTTAACCGGATTTTCCCGGGATACTCCTGCATGATCCGGTCGACGGTCCCCCAAGCCCGGGAGCAGAAAGGACACTCAAAATCAGAAATCTCCAGGATGGTGATCGGGGCATTGGCCGGTCCCCGGCTCGGCAATCCTTCGACGTTAACCTCCACCTTGGCCGGAGGTGGAGGAGGTGTGGGAGGCTGATTCGGATTGGGGGAAGGCGCATCCCATCCCATCCTTTGGGCTACCCCGGGAGGAACCGCCCGATTACCCGCTTTCTTGGTCTTCTGCCCGATGAAAAACCCGCCCACGCCCACGGCGATAACCACCGCCACGATTAAAGCTATCTTTGCTCCTTTTCCCATGAATTCGATCTCCTTTCCCGGTGTTTCCCTATTTTTTTACCGGTTCTTGAAACAAACCTTTTTATTTTAGCTCTTTGACCGCGTCTTGATAAACCGCAAAATCCTTCGAGGAAAAAAGCACGAACCGCACTTCCTGAATTTCCGGATGGTTTCCCAGGCAATCAACCACGGTTTTTATCGCAATCCGGGAAGCCTTCTCAATGGGATAATTATAGGCCCCGGTGCTAATAGAGGGAAAAGCCAGGGATTTTATTCCCTGGGTGGAAGCGACCTCCAGGCTCCGGCGGTAACAGGAAGCCAGGAGCTCGGGCTCGCCGCGGCCGCCGCCCCGGAAGACCGGGCCCACGGTGTGAATAACGTAACGAGCCCTGAGCCTTCCGCCGGAGGTGATTACGGCATTCCCGGTTTTGCAACCCCCGATTTTTTTACATTCCTCGAGGATCTGGGGGCCCCCGACCCGGTGAATCGCCCCATCCACCCCGCCCCCGCCCAAAAGAGTCTCGTTGGCGGCGTTAACAATGGCTTCCGTCTCTTCCCGGACAATATCCCCCTCCTTGATCACCACCCGAGATTTTCCCGCCTGGAATTCCATTTTTTCCGTCCCCGGCCTACCGGGATTCAAGAGGTTTTTCGGCTTTCCTTTATAAACTTAACGATACAATAGATCCCGAAGAGCACCATTACCGCCGCGCCCAGGTTCATCGGCAGGCTTACCGGATTGGGTCCGGACAGACGCGCGGCCGTTCCGGAGCGGAACTCCTCGAGGGTTCCCACCACCTGATAACGGGAAAAAGTGGCGCCGATGATATAAAGGTTCAAAACCACCGCCATCCCGATCACCAGAAAAGAGAGATTTTTGCCCTTCCGCTCCGCCCAGATCCCCCAGATGTAGCCCAGACAATAAGGGAAAAAATAAAGCACGATCACAATGTAGATAAGACCGGGAATGGACGTCTGGCTGTCCTCCAGGAAATACATCCACATCCAGTCCGGGGCCCGGAAATATGACCAGAGCGCCGTCGCCGTGAACAGGGCCGAAAGAATCAGTCCCCGGAAAAACCAGGGGGATTTCAGCAGATCCCCGTTACCGCCCAGTTTCTGGGTGTTCAGGCGGGCGAAAAGCGCGCCCAAAAGCATCAGGGTCGGCGAATCAATGATAAATGTGGAAATCACCCCCCTCCGGAAACCAACTCCCCAAAAAACGATTGAGATCGAATTTAATTTTCCAGCACAAAGTAAATATTAACCTTGACCAGATATTCGGTGATCTTTCCGTCCTTGACCTTGGCTTCCTGACTCTTAACTTCCATTGTCTCGATGTTCCTCAAGGTTTTGGCCGCGCGGCCGAGAGCCGTCGCGATGGCATCATCCCAGCTCTTGGTGGAGTGGCCAATAACCTCCGTAACCCTGCTGACTGTCATTTGCCTATCCTCCTTTTTGATTGTTAAAATATTTTTTTGTCCCTGAATTCAAACGCAACCTGTTTCGCTCATTTCCGCGAAGAATTACCAGTTCTAATTCTCCTTCCCCTCCGGAAGACTGGATAATTCTCTCTAAATCCGCCAGCGAAGTCAATTTACCCCCCTCGGCTTCGACGATGATATCGCCGGGGATCATTCCCTCTCTCGCGGCCGGTCCCTCCGGCGTCACCGAACTGACCAGCAGGCCCTGGCTGGGCTCAACTTGAAATTGCCGGGCCAGTTCGACGGTAAGGGTTTGCAGCCGGATTCCCAGGGATGCTATTTCTTTCCCGGGAACCTCCTCCGGGGCTCCGGTTACCCGCGCCCCGTTCTCCCGGGAAAACAGGGCCTCCGCCACGTAAACCGGAGCCTTAGCCCGCAAGGCCAGGGCAATCGCGTCGCTGGGACGGCTGTCCAGGTAAATTCGCTCCTTCCGACGGGCTATTTCCAGCCGGGCGAAAAAAGTGTTCCCCTTGATTTCCGTAATCACCGCCGCCTGGATCTGGCCCTGGAATTGCTGGACCAGGTTGACAAATAAATCATGCGTCATGGGCCGGGGTCGATTTTCCTGTTTCAATTCGGAGAAAATCGCCCGGGCTTCGGCTTCCCCGATCCAGATCGGCAGAATCCGGCGGCCGTTAACATCCTCCAAGAATACCACCGGGTTCCGGGTGGCACGGTCCCAGCCAACCTCCTTGACGCTGACCTGGACCAGCTTTTCCGGATGACAATTCCGGCAATGCCGGTGGCAGGAAAACAGGAAACCCCAGATCATTATTACCGCCGCGATCGTAAGGGTTCTGATAATAAAATCTTTTTTCATTACCGCCTTATTTTTGGTATCGAGATTCTGGTTTTTCTGAACATTAATTACCGGCTGTTTGTTCTCGGGAACCGGTTATTTTATTCACTCCGCGGGGACAATATTTTCCACCCAGGGGAGAAGAAAAACGGAGTAGTAGGACAGGAGGGCGTTAAGCTCATACAGATCGGCGGGGTGGAAATCCGGATCTGCGCTTCCCGCCCCGTTCAGGTTGGGGATTCCGTTTAAGTTCACCCAGAAAAGATCATTGAAAGAAGGATCGGGAAAAGGAAAATAGGGAGCCGGGGAGATGACGCCGTCCGCCGGAATCGCGGTCACCCGGGGGAAATCCGGGAAAAGATCGGTTTCGGAGAAATGCCCGCGGTCGGAAGCAGCCGAACGGGAGCAGATAAAACCGGTGGCCGCCTCGGGATATTCACAGGCATCCCATTCCAGGAGAAAGCGGTTCGCGTCCTGGAAACGATCTACTTTGAATTCCCCCGCATCATCAAACGCCTGATCCCGGTCCTCACCCGTATTCCAGGCCGGGAGCAGTGACCGGGCGGAAACGGGCTCCCGGAAGTAATGACCCAGTTCAAATTCAAGATGATCGCCCACCGCCCCGGTTAGTCCCTGCCAAATCTCCCGGCTCAGATTCGAGGATATCCCCAGGGACTCGCTCGCTCCCGCCAGAACCACCTCCGCGATCGGAAAGAGGTGCCGATACAGGGAAACCCGGCGGGAGGAAAAGCTGAATGAATCGGAGATGGCCCTGATTCCCTGGATCGCTTCCGGGGTGAGATTAATTTTTAATCTCAAGGAGGTCCATTGCGGAATTGTTAACTCCGGGAAAAGCAAGGGTTCGCCCCCCGAATATTTCCCGTCGCCGTTCGTATCCTCGTAATAAACCAGGTGGGAGGAACAGGTTCCCTTTCTTTTTCCCAGCCAATCCAGGGCGTTCAGCAGACTACCGGTGGCCTGCCCATACCATTTCCCGGCCCTGATCATCCGTTCCTTTCCATCCGGGGCCAACTCCAGAAACTCCGGATACCGGGAATCCTTAAGGAGATAAACCAGGAGACCGGAATAAAGGGAGAAGTCCGGAGGACCATTTACCAGCTCCTCCGAAAGATACCGGGAGGCAAAATTCACCAGCCCCAGATAATCCGCCAAAAAATTCACGGAATAAAGCTGTTCGATTCCTCCCAGAACCGAGGAAATAACGGCATCCAGAATGAAAATATCCCCGAGATCGTATTCGCCGCCGAGATCAACAACCTTCTGTTCCCCGGAGTAAACGGGGGCGGAGGCAATGGAAAAACTAAAACGGGAATCATTACTGATCAAGGCCAGTCGGGAAGAAAGCAGGAGAAACCTGGTGCGATAATTTTCCAGGATTTCCCGGACCGCTTCATAAACCATCTGGTTGCCGGGTTGATCAGCGCTTGGGAACAGACCTCCATTGCCGGGTGACATGATGAAGGTAGGCACTTGCAGGAGCTGGTTCCCCAGTTCCAGCAAGCCCGTCAAAGCCAGGCCAAAGCTGGCCTGGGGATGGGTGGAGTCGTACCGGTCCAAAACTCGGGTGAAATACGCGCGGGCTCCGACATAATCAGCCTGACCAAGCCGGGATTTTCCTTCCTCCAGCAGTGTGGCCATCTCGGTCAGGTCTGACTGCCCGACCCGTCCACAACCACTCCCGTTATAAACCTGGAGCCCGAGCAGCAAGAACCCGCAGACGGCGGGGAAAAACAACATTTTCCGTCTCGTTTGTTTATGCATAGGATTATTATAATCTTTTCATTCCTTCCCTGTCATTCCCAAAGATTTTGTTCATTCGTAAAAAAATCGGTAAAAGAGAATTGTTTTAGAAGCGAAGGCTTATCCATAGACTTGGAAATGTCACCTTTCAACTTTTTTATGAATGAACCAAAGATTTATCCGGTTGACCGGAACTTTGAGATCAGATATAAGGTAAGTAGGTATAATTAAGGGCTAAATATATCAATTTATGTCAATTTTTCTCCATCGTTGCTCAATTCTATTTACTATCATAATCCTGACATTTTCCTTCGCGCTGAACGCTCAGGCCCAAAACCCTGATCAACTCTTTGAAACCGCCAAGAAAGAGACGGATCGGCTCAATTCCTCCCCGAGCGAGAAAAAGATCCGTACGAACTGGATTTCCGTCATCCAGCGGTTTGAAAAAATCGCCCAGGATTATTCCCAGAGCCCGGAAGCCCCCAAGTCCCTTTACCACGCCGGAAACCTTTACGCCAAACTCTATGACAGCTCCCATCTTAAAAGTGATTTGAAGGCGGCTGTCTCCGCCTATGAGAACCTCGGGGATAGCTATTCCCAGGATCCTCTGGCGGACGACGCTTGGTTTCTCGCGGCGGAGCTTTACCGGACCAAGCTTAAAAATCCGGAACAAGCTTTTGTCTTATATAACAAAGTTATGACTAGATATCCCGAAGGCGATATGGTAGTGAAAGCTAGCTACTGGAATACCCGCCTGGAAGGCAAGCTCGCCGCCAAGCCGGTTAAAAAATCTTCTTCTAAAAACAAAGCGAAGAGAAAACCCGTCCCGGAGCTGGACATTAAAAATCCCGTCACCGTTCAGGGAATCCGTCACTGGTCCGGGCCTGAGTACACCCGGGTGGTGGTTGATCTTTCCGATCGGGCCAATTACCGGCGCCATCTGCTCCGCTCCGATCCGGAAAATAAAATACCGCCTCGCCTTTTCCTGGACGTATACCCGGCCAGAATCAGCCCGGAGCTCAAGGATCCCATCGTCATCAGTGACGGCCTCCTGAATAAGGTCCGGGCCTCCCAGTATCGGAAAAATGTGGTGCGGATTGTCCTGGATATCAACAGTTTTGAAAAAGATACGGTCTTCCATTTCGTCAACCCCTTCCGGGTCGTGGTGGACATTGAGGGAAAACCGGAGCCCTCCCCGGAGGGAGTGACCGCCTTGGTTAAAACCGAAGAACAAGCCATCGAAAATATCATCGCGGGCAACACGCAAAAACCGGCGGAGACAGAGCCAAAACCCAAGCCCGCGGTTTCCGCCCCCCTGACCCTGGCCAAGCAATTCGGACTGAAGGTCAAAAAAATCGTCGTTGACCCGGGCCATGGGGGAAAGGATCCCGGCGCGATCGGTCCGAGCGGATTGATGGAAAAGAACATCAACCTGCAGATCGCCCGCTACCTCCGTAACCTTCTGGAAGCGGAAAAATTCCAGGTTATCATGACCCGGGACTCAGATGTTTTTGTCGATCTTAACGCCCGCACCACCCTGGCCATGAAGGTTAAGGCGGATCTTTTTATTTCCATCCACGCCAACGCGAGCCCGCGCCGGAATGTCTCCGGGATAGAAACCTACTATCTCAACCCCACTACGGACCCCGAAACCATGCGTCTGGCGGCCCTGGAAAACTTCACCTCGCCCAAGGGCCTCAGCGACATCGAAGATATCCTGCAGGATCTTCTGCTTTCCTCCAAAATTGAAGAGTCCGGCATTTTCGCCGTTTCCGTATTGAACAAAATGATTCCGGGTGTGAAGGAATTAAACCCCACCGTGGAGAGTCACGGGGCCAAGCCTGCTCCCTTCTATGTTCTGGTGGGAGCGAGCATGCCGTCAATCCTGGTTGAAGTTTCCTATATCTCCAACCCCAAAGAAGAAAAACTCCTTCATCAGGATGGTTACCTTAAAGCCCTGGCCCAGGCCATCGCGGACGGGGTCAACGAGTATGCCCGGGGCTATTTAACCACCGCTAACTGGGAAAAAGATTGAGGCGATATGAAAATCGGTATCCTCTCTGATACCCATGACAACCTGCCCAGGATCCGCCAGGCCGTGGATCGGTTCAACCAGCTCGGAGTGGAATTCGTGATTCACTGCGGTGACTTCATCGCCCCCTTTTCCTTAAAACCCCTCCAAAACCTTAATTGCGACTATGTGGGCGTATACGGAAATAACGATGGGGAGAAGATGGGACTTCAATCCAGCTCCTCGGGACGGATTCGCGTGGAGCCCGCCACCATCGAGTTGGCCGGCAGGAAAATCTCCTTCTTCCATTACATTAAAATATTCTTCAACCTGGCGGCCGATTCCCAGGCTTTTGATCTGATCTGTTATGGTCATACCCACAAAGCTCGCGTCGAACGCCGGGGAAAATCCCTGATCGTAAATCCGGGGGAATGCGGAGGCTGGCTTTACGGCACTTCCACCATCGCCATGGTGGATCTGGACAAACTGGAAGCCGAGATCATCAAATTGGATTGACGATTTACGAATGACGATTGACGAATGAAAACCGGATACGTAGGGCAAGGCTTCAGCCTTGCAAATAAAATTGAAGAAGCAGGCTTTTCGATTAGATCCCGAGGCATTGTGGCCGAGGGAAGCCTGCGTTTCCGAAAACCGGTTACCGGCAACTGATAAGTTGATGAATCTGACCGACCTGATTGACCGATATTTAGAGTTTCTCCGGGTGGAGAGAAGCCTCTCGCAGAATACCCTCGAGTCTTACGCCCGGGATTTGGTTTTCTTTGTTGATTTTTTACCACCTGCCGCCCCAGCCCATGAGGAGGAAAAACCGGGAGCAACCCCTCCCCACCTCGAGCTTTCCCAGGACGACATCCGTTTTTTCATCCACGGGCTCCGCGCCAAAGGTTTGGCCCAGCGCTCCATCAACCGGATTCTCTCCTCCGTTCGCGGTTTTTATAAATTCCTGATCCGGGAAGGTATGATGGGGAAAAATCCCTTCTCGCTCTGCGAATCACCCCGCTTTGAAAAAAAGCTCCCATCTTTTCTCAGCCCGGAAGAAACCCGACTGCTGATTGAATCCACTCCGGATCCGGGCACACGTTCAGACCCGGCCGGGATCCGTGACCGGGCCATGCTTGAGACCCTTTACGCCACCGGCCTCCGGGCCACCGAGCTGGTTTCCCTGAAGCTAAACGACCTAAACCTGCAATCCGGGTTCCTGCTCTCCTTCGGCAAAGGTGCCAAGGAACGCCTGGTCCCGATCGGCCAGGAAGCCTTGAAATGGCTCAAGGAATACTTAGTCGGGCCGAGAATAATATTTCTGAAAAACCGGCCTTCCCCTTATGTCTTTCTCAACCATTCCGGGGAAAAATTAACCCGTCAGGGCTTTGCCAAGATCCTGAAACAGCGCGCCCTGAAGGCCGGGGTGGCCACGAATGTCTCCCCCCATACCTTGCGCCATACCTTTGCCACCCATCTCCTCGAGGGCGGCGCCGATCTCCGGGCGGTCCAGGAAATGCTCGGCCACGCCGATATCTCCACCACCCAGATTTATACCCACGTCAACCGTGAACACCTGAAAAAAATCTACGACAAACATCATCCCCGGGCGTAAAACAAGGTTGCTCGGTTGCTAGGTGGTTAGGTGGTTAGAAAAACCCCCGATTGCGGATTGACGATTTCAGATTGACGATTGTGTTCGGACGTTTGGATTTTGAGCTTCATTTGCCCCTCCGGGGTTCTTGTCCTAAGATTCCATCGGGGTCGTAGGAACATTTGAATTTTGATATTTGAAATTGTCTTATGCTCCTTAACCTTGAACCCATGTCCTCCGAAGCCTTGGCGAAGGAGGATTGAACCCTGGACCCCTTGAACCCTTTGGTAAAACGTTTCCTCGATTTCTTCCTCCCTCCGGCTTGCTCTCTCTGCGGACGGGCGGGCGCGGAATTGGTAGAAGGAGCGATCTGCTTTAACTGCCGGAAGCTACTTTTCCCGATTCACCCTCCCCTCTGCCCGCATTGCGGCCAGCCCTTCGCAGCGGGGGATAGCCACCCCTGTTCCAGATGCATGGAAAGAATGCCAAACTATGATTTCGCCCGGGCCGGGGGCCTTTACCGCAACGCCATGATTACCGCCATCCACAGTCTAAAATACCGGGAGCGGATCCACCTGGCCAAAGATCTGGCCGGATGGACATTACAACAATGCGAAGATTACTGGTTTCTTCCCAAGGCCGATATGCTTATCCCCGTTCCCCTTCATCCCCGGAGACTTAAAGAACGCGGCTTTAACCAATCCCTGCTGATCGGCCGGGTATTGTCCGAGAAATTATCCATCCCTTGCAATCCTTTTATCCTGATCCGCGCCATCGACACCCCTCCCCAGGTCGGGCTCTCGGAAGAAAAGCGGAGAATGAATGTCCGCGGCGCTTTTGAAATCAGCCGGAAGAAAGAATCGCTCGTCGCGGGGAAAACATTACTTCTGGTTGATGACGTTATGACCACCGGCGCGACGGTCGAAGAATGCGCCCGGACTATGAAAAGCGCCGGAGCGGAAAAGGTTTTTGTGCTGACGATCGCGAGGGTTGAATAAACGGACGCAAGTGGCAGGTAACAGGAGATCATTTCCATGAAATTTATAATTCGATTGATAATATTGTTTTTGATATTTTTCTTCCCCCTCGATTGCGGGAAAAACGGTAATTACGATTACCGGATGCCGCTGGCCCCGGACAGCCCCTGGCCGAAGTTCCGCCTGAACGCCGAGCAGAATGGCCGGAGTCCGATCCAGCCCAACAAAAAGGATGGATTATTCTGGAGCTTTCCCACCGGCAAGGGAGTTTTCAACTCGCCGGTGATCAGCGGCGACGGAACAATCTACATTGGCTCGGCGGACCGGATTTTTTACGCCTTGAATCTCGATGGAACTGTCCGCTGGCAGTTCCTGACCGGTGAAATAATTGACTCTGCCGCCCTGCTTGATAATAAAGGCCGGGTTTATTTCGGTTCCGGAGACGGTTGCCTACGCGCCTTGAATGCTCAAACCGGGGATTTGATCTGGCAATTCCTGGCAGATGAACCCTCGGTTAATAATGCATTTATTCGCTGGTTTGAAGGCAACGTGGCGATGTCTCCCAACGGGGACTTGATCGTTCCCAACGATAATTACTTCTTGTATTCAATCAACCGGGATACCGGACAGGTAAACTGGCGCTTCAAATCCCCGGACCAAAACTGGTCGCTTCCCGCCCTGGATACCATCACCGGCAACCTGTTCTTCGGCAATGATAACGTGGTCAAGCTCTTCGGCGACAACTCTTTTTCCGTTGATAAGAACGGAAACAAGCTCTGGTCCAACTTTTCCAAAGGCGCGATCGCGGCCAGTCCTCTTTTAACCGCTCGAGGCACTATCCTCCTGGGCGGGTTTGACGGATTCTTGCACGCGTACAACTCATTCAACGGTCAGGAAATCTGGAAATTCGGCGCCCGCGACCATATCTATGCCAGCCCCGCCGAGCTCTCGGACGGCACCATCATCCAGCCGGCCGCGGATGGAACCATCTACGCTCTCGACCCGGAAAGCGGCTCCCAGCTCTGGGCCTTTGATACCCGCGAAGCCGTCCGTTCCTCCCCGGCCGTTGACGGCCAGGACCATATCTATGTCGGTTCCGGGGAAGGCCGACTCTTTGTCCTCAATCCCGAGGGAACCTTGCGCTGGGCCATCCAGCTCATCGCGGAGGAACGCAATGATCTCAATTCCTCCCCCGCCCTCGGTAAAAACGCCATCTATACAGCCGGTGAAAACGGAGAGGTCTTCAGCATCCCCTACGATTACTGTTTACGGAAAGAGATGCAGGATGATTCCCGATGTTTGCTGGGGCCAGGAGAAGATCTCCCCACGGAGGGGATCTATCTTTTCTATACCACCCAGTTCGGCGGCCTGCTGACCAATCCGCCTGAAACTATTAATGCCAATGCCGCCCTGGCTTTCTCCCTTTTCGTCCGCCGGAACGGCGATACGGCTTTGGCCCTGATCGACTCGAATTCGGTCCAGGTCAGCTCCGATCCTCCCTCCCCTATCACCGTGCAGGTATCGGGCGAACGCCGTTTTCTGACCGTTGAACCTCTTGATTTCTTCCCGGCCGGAACCAGCGGCAAAATGTCTCTCACCATTTCCGGGAGCTACCTGGTCAATCCCGAGCGGGATGGCTTGCGTTTTTCCGGAGGAGATCAAGCGGGTAATTTCTTGGAAACCTTCACCTTCTCGCTTAACCAATCCGGTCCGCAAACCCTGCCTTTACCCGTGCCGCAGAATCCGGGAGACGATTCCGGGGTATGGGAATTAAACCGCCTGGCCGCGTCGCTTCCCACGATCTTAGCCAGCTACAACCAGATCGGCTTCGACGGTTTGCATTTCCTGGTCGGCCTGGTGGAAGGACAAAGCGGAGGAAAAGGCATCGCCTGGATGGTGGGAGCCAAACTGGCCGAAGGTGAAAACAAAACCGTCATTGACCCGGAAACCGGGGCGATGCTACCCCTGGAATTTAATTACAATTCCGGACTGTTCACCCTATCCAGCGAACGGGGAATGAAACTAAAAGTTATGAATGAAACCCTGAGCTTCCGAACTTTCCGGATCTCCGCCCGGCTTGATAGTAGCGGCGCGATGGCGGATACCCCCCAGGTCCACGCCAGCCTGGTCTGTGCCGACCTCGGGTTCTTCGCTCCTTATATCCGGGAGCTCGGATTCTGCAACCCGGACACGGATATCCTCAATGCCTTCGGCGCTTTCAACCTCACCCCCTACGCGGGGGGGACCCAGTCTGCCCCCGCCGGGCTGGGGAATGTTACCTTTACCGCCGGGAACAATCTGGCCCGGGCCGCTTTTTCCGGTTCCTCGCTCAAAGCGTCCGAGCATAGTTTCGGGATCCTGATGATTGATCCCGCCACCAACCGTCCGGTTGCGCTCGATTACGGCCTGGATAACCGGAAAAGCTCATCGGCCGGCGGAGTGATCGAGAGCGTGGAACTCACGTATGAAAACGACGATGTCCCCGCCCAGGCCCGGGTGTATCTGATGGTGGACACATACCCGGCGGCGAAAGCCACTCTGGCGCTAAAATAATATGTAGTTGCCCGATTTATCGGGCTCTTTTATTTTATCGGGGAGGGACTCGTGCCCTCCCGCATTTGGGCGGGGATAAACCCCGCCCCTACATTTAATTTTTAGAAACAGAACTTCCCTAAATGTAATTTCCTGTAGTTTGCCGATTCATTTATCCCGACAAAGGAGGGACGTGTCCCGTCCCTGGGCGGGATCGGCGGGGTTAAAAAAAGTTCTGTCTTTGGAGTGCAATAGCTTGCTATTGCAACGCATCAGCAAGCTGATGCAGTCCATAATTATGCCCGATCCTTCCGATGTCAGGATAAATAAATCGGGCAACTACGCATTGTTTTGAAAAAACAAAAGAACTGTCTAGGATAAAAAAGGCGGATGAAAAGCCGCCTTTTTTATCCCGTTTAATCCGGGCAAAATATCTATTCTGAATATCAACCCGCCGCGGCCACCGGAACCCGGATCTCGGTAGTCAAATCCTGGGTTTTGACCTTGCCGGGATCCGAGAGATATATCTCCATCGGCGGCCCGGTAGGTCGTAAGCTGTTCTGGCCGATGAAGGTGAATAGTTCATCGTAAACCGCCCCGACCTGCTCATATAGCCCCTGGTGTAGAGCGTAAACGAATTTCCCGCCCTGGAGTTCCCTGACCGCGATCTCGTCTTCCCCATCAACACCGTCTGGAACGGGGATGGCGATATCCCAGCGGAGTTCGTCCGGCCGGACCGAAGCCGGGCTGTTATGGTAGATTACCATGGGCGGACCCAAGGGCTTGATCCCCCGGTTCGTTACCCAGCCCATCAGGGTTTTCATCGCTTCCGGGATCTGGCTGTAAGGCCCCGTCCGGCTGACAAACGCCACCCGCATCCTGGGGATATCCTTAAGCCCGATCTTTTTCTCTCCCGGATTCATGATCCGGTTTGTCCCCCTCTCCCCAATCCCTGGGGATAATTCCTCCCCTGAGAGCTACACCTTTAGAATTGTCAGGCTGGCGAGGCCCGGCTCGAGACCCGGACCAATCCCGCCGCCGTTATGGGCGAGACCTACCCTGGCCCCTTCCACCTGCCGCTTTCCACATTCTCCCCGAAGCTGCCAGACCAGCTCGGTGATCTGGGCCACTCCGGTAGCCGCGATCGGATGCCCCTTGGACTGGAGCCCGCCGCTCACGTTGAACGGCACCTTGCCGCCCAGAGCGGTGACCCCCTGGTCCACGAGTTTCCCGCCTTCACCCGGCTTGCAGATCCCCAGGTCCTCGTAAGTCACGAGTTCATGGGGAGTGAAGCAGTCGTGCTGTTCCACCACGTTCAGATCCTTGGGACCGATCCCGGTCTGCTCATAGATCATCTTGGCCGCCACCTTGCAGGAAGCCACCGAAGCGAACTTACCCTGGTGGGCTTTGTATTCCCCGCTCATGACAATGGATCCGGCCACCTTGACCATCTTGGTGGTATATTTTTTGGCTACCTTGCTCGAGGCCAGAATCACGCTCGCCGCCCCGTCACCCGTGGGGGTACACTGCAGGAGCGTGATCGGGTCGCAGATCATCCGGGAGTTCAGAACCTGCTCGAGGGTTACTTCCTTCTGGTACTGGGCATAAGGATTCATCGCCCCGCATCGGTGGTTTTTCACCGAGATCTGGGCGAACTGCTCCCGCGTGGTCCCGTAATCGTGCATGTGCCGGGTGCCCATGAGCGCGAAGAAAGCCGGCATGATAATCCCCAGATCGGCAAGGAACATATAGCCCTCGGGCACCACGATCGGGCCACCCCCGCCGCCCATCAATCCCATGCCGCCGCCTCCGCCGCCGCCTTCCCCTTTCTTCCGGGCCTTAACCAGGCTCATTTTCTCGACACCCGCCACCAGGACGAGGTCATGCATCCCGGAGGCCACATCGACATAAGCCTGGCGGAAAGCGGCCAGGCTGGTGGCGCAGGCGTTTTCGTGATTGTAGATCGGGATCCCGGAGATCCCCAGCCAGTCGCACACCCGCTGGCCGATCTGGATCATCCCGCTCGCGGTCTGGCCGAAGTAGGCGGCCTGGATGTCCCGGTGATTAACGCCGGCGTGTTTCAGGGCGCTGATACAGGCCTCCCGGCCCAGCTGTTCATGATTGCGCCAGGGCATGTTGGCGCCGTCATATTTGCCGAACCTGGTCATCCCGGCGCCGATTGTGATTACATCTCTCATTTTCTTTCCTCCGTTTTACTCCGTCTGCGATTTTTTAAGCGATAAATCCAAAATCCCAAATCCAAATACTACCAAACAAATCCCAAACTCCAATAATCAAATGATTCTCTTTGGGATTTAGAAATTGGGATTTAATTGGGATTTGGTATTTATTGGCCATTGGGATTTGAATAATTTTATTTTCTTACCGGCCGGAACAGATAGCCGATGACGTCCTGCGGTTGACCGGCCAGGAGACCCAGCATCCCCATCCGGCATTTGCCAAAGATTATCTCCACGTCCATCCCGATCTTCACGTCCTCCATCTTCACACCCGTGAGCTGGCCGGCGATCAGGAGCTTATCGTCTTCGGGAACCTTGACCAGGACCAGGGCATAGGGAACCTCGACCCCGGGAGTCCCCATCTGGTGCACAACGGTGTAAGTGTAAACCTTGCCGCGGGGGCTCAAAACATGCTCTTCCATCTCTTCTCCATCGCATATTCCGCAATACAATTTTTGCGGAAAAGAGATGTCTCCGCACTTCTTGCACTTGCTCGCGATGATCCGCGCGGGTTCGCCCGGCTTGGTCGGGAATTTCAGGATCCCTTCCCTGAGGGGGATTTCTCCCTCGTCTTCGAGGATTGAAAGATGCCCATAGGGACCTCGGTTGGGACCGTATTCTTCTGCCACGCTAGTAGCCTCCTTTCAAACAATAAATTAAAGATTGCCCTCTTCCCGGAGCTTTTTCACTTCGGCTTTCTGCTTGTCAATCGCCTGGAGGAAGAACTTGGTACTCTCCTCGGCGTCCTTGTCAATCTGGGGATCGGACTCGATCTTGACGTACTCCTTGCTCCTTTCCCACCATTTCCCGTGACCCTTGATCCAGGGATGGGTTAGCGCCGGCAGGGCTTCCCAGGCATCGGGATGTCTTTCCCGGAGCATGGTCAGACCCATCTGGTAAACCATGTCCGGGATCTCGCCGCTGGCCGGGATCGGAATCATCCCACCCATGGGGCGGCGGCTGTACCAGAAAAGCTCCGCGATTGGCCCCACCGGGTTGACAATGCAGCAGCTCGTCTCCGGGATGTACTCCAGCCCCTGGGCCAGGATCGCGAAGGTTCCCTGGGCCCGGGTTTCCACGTTCAAATTATGCAGGGTGGCGGTCACATAATCACAGGCGATGGACAGGTCCAGCATCTTCATCGCGCAGGAGGGGCCCATCCCCAGGCCGCGTCCCAGGATGGGTCCGGGGCTCTTGTGTTTCCGGGCGTACTTGTTAAAAGCCGCGCAGGACGGGAATCCGCAGGCCCCGCAGTCCCATCCGCTCTGGGAAACGGTCAGCTCCGCTCCCAGGATAATGGCCACCGGGTTCCACCCTTCCTCGATCGCGGTTTTGTAGCAGAAATAATCAAGGAGCAGCGGCATGAAGGGGAATTTCATCATCCCCTCGAAGCCGAGCCCCTCGATCTCCTCCATCACCCCCATCAAAGGCTTGAAGGCATCGCCGGTGACAACGACAGCCTTGATGTCGGTCCGCCCGGTAATCTGCGGGGCTTTGTGAAGTGAAAGGACCGCGAGTTTCGCCGCTTCCAACAATCCTTCCTGGGCTAATTTTCTCGAATCAATTATCGGCATATTTATTCCTCCTCTCCTTCAGAACCGGAAGACTCGCCTTCCTTCACTACCCGGTAGCGCCGGAAGTCGGTTCCCATCTGGCGGGGCAGAACGTAAATTTTTCTGACCTCGTCCAGGATCCGGTCCATATTGGTCACATGGTAGTCATAGCAAATATCAACGTAAGGGTTCTTGGCCAGGGTGCCGACCGGCAGGGCCACCACCAGGGGAGAATTCTTGCAGTAGCCCAGCTTCTGGGCGGCGATTCCCATCATCATCGAGGGCCGGCAATCCACCATCAGCCGGTTGGCCATCCACAGGGCCGAGCCGATGTTATACCCGAGGTCCATCACCCGCACCTGGCAGAGAGGACCCTGGATGGGAGTGGTGCCCATGTCCCGGTCGGTCGGATCAATCAGGCCGGCGGCGGTGCGGTGGCGCTTGTACACATAGGCGCAACCTTCTGTTCCCCCGCAGATGCCGCAATCGATATCAAAGGGACTAACCCGGGCCCGGTAATCGCCGAGGAAAAGAATGCAGTCGGAGGCGCGGACCATAACCGCCTCGTACTTTAGCAGGTCCTCGATCCGCTTGTTTTTCAAGGTGTAAGCGAGTTCCTCCATCTTCCGGGCGATCCCTTCTAGTTCGTCATCGCCCCAAACTATTTCGCCTTCGGTATGATCCTCGCCGCCAGTTGTAGGAGCGGTCAGGGCCGCGTTCAGCATCAAACGGGCAGCCAAGACCCCGTTTTCTCTTCGGGCGGTATCCCAGGGCGAATACCAGGGATACTCTTTTGCGTACATTCTTGGCATTCTTAACTCCTTTCTGTTTAATAAAATCTCTTATTATTCCCTATTTCAGAGTAGGCTAATTATAATTAACCGCCAACCAATTTCAATAGGAAATCGAAAAATGACGCGTTGCGTAATCCGGTTAAATTATTCGGCATTGCAGCCCCGGGGTCAATATAGACGTCCGGAAGGGTAATGGTTAATAATATTCCCCAGCCATGGATCAACCGGAAACCATTTCCATCCTTTTTGCCTTTACCGCCGGGCTGCTTTCCTTTGTCACCCCCTGCGTTCTGCCTCTTTTTCCTTCCTATCTCTGCTTCATCACCGGGCTCTGCTTCGAGGATTTTACCGAAAAAAGAAACAGCGCGGTGGTCCGGCTGAGTCTGATCCATTCTTTGCTTTTTGTTCTCGGCTTTTCCCTGATTTTCATCGGCCTGGGGGCCTCGGCCACCCTGCTCGGCAAGGTCCTTTTTTCCTATCGCAATATTATCCGAATCGTCGGCGGGATCCTGATCATATTTTTCGGGATTTACGTGGCCGGATTTTTCCGGGTCGAAGCCCTGGAAAAAGAGCGCCGGATTCGGATTGAGAAAAAACCCCTGGGCTACCTGGGTTCCATCCTGGTCGGGAGCGCCTTCGCCGCCGGTTGGACCCCCTGCATCGGCCCGATGCTGGGGTCTATCCTGGTCTACGCCGGGACCACTGGCAAGGTCAGCACCGGGATCATCCTGCTTTCTTTTTATTCCCTCGGGATGGCCCTGCCCTTCCTGATTTGTTCCTGGGCTTTTACCAGCTTCCTGGCCGGTTTCGCCCGGATCCGCCGCTACCTGCCGGCGATCACCATGGCCAGCGGCATCCTTTTAATCATCGCCGGGGTGCTGGTTCTCACCAACTGCTTCACCTTCCTCAACTGCTACCTGAGTTTTCTGACTAACTGGTAAACCCCTATATAGTCAACAGTCGGGAGTCAGGTGTCGGGTGGAAATTAATAGATTAAAGACGTTTTTTCTCCCCTAACTCCTCACTTATTTTTTGGAGGATAGCATGGAAATAATGGAAGCGGTTAAAAAGCGGAGAAGTATCCGCAGTTTCACCGATCGCCCGATCCCGCCGAAAATTCTCGAGGAATTAAAGGACGCCCTGATCTGGGCCCCGAGCGCCGGCAACCTGCAAAGCCGTCTTTTTTATTTTATCTTTAATCGGCAAATGAAGCAGGCGCTGGTCGAGGCAGCTCTTCACCAGTTCTTCATCGCGGAAGCTCCCCTGGTGGTGGGAGCCTGTATCGATCTGGATATCGAGCAGAATTACGGTAAACGGGGAAGGGATTTATACGCGATCCAGGACGTCTCCGCCTCCATCCAGAACCTGCTCCTGGTCGCCTATACCCATGGACTCGGAACCTGCTGGATCGGGGCGTTCCAAGAGGAGGAAGCGTCCAGAATCATCGGGGTCCCGCGGGAATACCGGATCGTTTCCCTGATCCCGGTCGGATATCCCGCGGAAGACCAGCCGGCCCCGCCCCGGAATAAGAAAAAAGACTCAATATTAGATATTTATTGAAATTTCTAATTTCTAATGTCGAATTTCTAATCAATTACTAATGCCAAATTTCTAATTTTCGAGTTTCCAAATTGGCCATTGGAAATTGGGTTTTGGGATTTAATTAGGCATTAGAAATTAGGTATTCGTCATTCGAATTTGCAGGTTAGAAATCTGAGTCAACCCATCCTTTAAAAGTTTAAACTTCTCTTCCGCGTTTAAATCCTTGCGATTGAGGATCTCACCGATCTCGGGATTATTCCTGGCCCATTCCCGGATCTCCGCCTCGAAATCAAAAGCCTGCTTCTCGGCGGGAACCGCCCGGTAGGCCTCAAACATCCTTTTCCCCGCCATCAATCCCCGGCCGAGATCCCAAAAATACCTAGCCAGAAAAGGTAAAAATCCCTGGCGTTGATACTGGACCACGTGGACCAGCTCGTGGGTCATGAGCAAGAAACCGAAAGGATAGTCCCCCGGGTCTTCACCCGGAGCCATAAAAATCCGGTTTCCGATCGTGACCGCCCGGGCTTTCAGGCGACGGGTAATTCTCCGGGCCAGGAAATCCTGGTGAATTTTAACCCGGCCGAAATCATCCCCGAAAATATTCTCCAGGAGAAACCGGTGCTCGGGCTTCAGCGGGATTCGTCTCTTTGACATTGTGGGAATTATGCTATCGTAATATCCTTTATTTAGGCAATGATTCAAATCCGAATTTGTCATTCCCGTGGAAACGGGAATCCAGTTTTTCTTCAGTCATTCCTGCGAAAGCAGGAATCTAGACGTCGTCCCTGCGAAAGCAGGGAACCATTTAATAAATCCTGGATTCCGCATCAAGTGCGGAATGACGGGATGAAGTAACCCCGTAGCAAAGCCAGGGGGAATTACAAGCTAATTTAGGATTTGGAATTTGGAACTTGGGATTTGGGATTTACTTGGGATTTTGGATTTGGGATTTGGGATTTTTAGCTAACGGGGGTGCGTGATGGCATATAAAGCCTGGTTTCAATGTATCGCGGACTGCGGGGAGAAATATCCGCTGAACTCGATTATTTACGAGTGCAAGAAATGTGGCGGTCTTCTCGAGGTCAAGCACGACCTCACCCCGCTCCGGAAAAAACCCGCCTCCGCCTGGAAGAAACTTTTTCACGATCGTTATCTCACCAACACCTGGCCCTACGGCAGCGGCATCTGGGGAAAAAAGGAATGGGTCTGCCCCAACGTGGATGACGACAACATCGTTTCCATGCTCGAGGGCGGCACCAACCTTTTCTGGGCCGAGCGCCTGGGGCGCGAGATCGGGGTTTCCGACCTCTGGATCAAGCTCTGCGGAAACAGCCATTCCGGCTCTTTCAAGGACCTGGGCATGACCGTCCTGGTTTCCATGGTCAAGCAGATGAGAACTGAAGGGAAAAAGATCCCCGCCGTGGCCTGCGCCTCCACCGGCGACACCAGCGCCTCGCTCGCGGCCTACTGCGCGGCCGCCGGGATTCCGGCGATCGTCTTCCTCCCCTACAAGAAAATCTCGCCCGCCCAGCTCATCCAGCCCATCTCCAACAACGCCCTCACCCTGGCTCTCGATACCGACTTCGACGGCTGCATGAAGCTGGTCCGGGAGTTTTGCCGCCGGGAAAATATTTACCTGGCCAATTCCATGAATTCCCTCCGGATTGAAGGCCAGAAAACCGTGGGGATTGAGATCATCCAGCAGTTCGACTGGGGTGTCCCGGATTGGATCATCATCCCGGGCGGCAACCTGGGCAACGTCTCCGCCTTAGCCAAGGGAATCACGATGGCCAAGGACCTGGGGGTGATTAAAAAACTGCCCCGGATCGTCTGTGCCCAGGCGGCCCGGGCCAACCCGCTGTACCTGAGTTATCTGAAGGGCTTCCATGAGTTTCAGCCCCTGAAAGCCCGGAAAACCCTGGCCAGCGCGATCCAGATCGGGAATCCGATCAGTATCAAAAAAGCCATCGCCGCCCTGAAGCAATTCGACGGGATCGTGGAGCAGGCCAGCGAGCAGGAACTGGCCGACGCGGCGGCGCGGGCCGACCGCACCGGGCTTTTCAACTGCCCCCACACCGGGGTGGCCCTGGCCGCGCTTTTCAAGCTGATTAAAAGAAAGGAGATCCGGTCTGATGAACGGGTGGTGGTCATTTCCACCGCCAACGGGCTAAAATTCCCCGAGTTTAAAATCCGCTACCACCAGAACAAGCTGAAAGGTGTCGTTCCCCATTTCCGGAACCAGCCGGTGGTTGTTTCCGCGGAGTACGAAAAAGTAAAAGGGGCGGTTTTTAAAAACCTGGAGAAATTTAAGTACTAATCGCTTTTCTCCTCTCCCCTTGCGGGAGAGGATGAAGGTGAGGGGATATATCCCAAATAAACCAGCAGCCAGAAAGGACACGTTCAAATGGTCAAGCCTACGAAGAGCAACTGGAAAACCTCCACCATAGCGGTGCACGCCGGGGAGGATCGCCGGAAATACGGCGACGCGATCACCACCCCGATCGCTCAGACCTCGACTTTCGTTTTCCCGAACACCAAGGAAATCGAACAATACACCAGCAAAAAGAAATTCCGCTATGAGTACGCCCGTTATGGCACCCCCACCCAAAAGGCGGCCGAGCTTAAGCTGGCAGCCCTGGAGGGAGCCGAATCGGTTCTTCTTTTTTCTTCCGGGATGAACGCCCTGGTCTCCACCTTCCTGGCCCTTTTATCTTCCGGAGATCATCTGCTCTTCACTCATGATATTTATAAAAAGACCCTCCAGTTCTGCCAGCGGGATCTTAAGCGTTTCGGGATCACTAATACCGTGGTCCCAATGGGAGATTACCCAGAGCTGGAAAAAGCCATCCGGCCTGAAACCCGGATGATATTTACCGAGTCTCCGACCAACCCTTACCTCTTCGTTGCCGACCTGCCCCGCCTGGTTAAGATCGCCCGGAAACATAAAGTCCTGTTGGCGATTGATTCTACATTTGCTACGCCGATCAATCAGCGGCCCTTGGAATTTGGAGTGGACCTGGTGATTCACAGCGCCACCAAGTATCTGGGCGGGCACAACGACCTCCTGGCCGGGGTAGTGGCCGGCTCGGAAAAATTGCTCCTCCCGATCCGTGAATTTCAAAAAACCACCGGAGGTTCCCCGGAACCATTTACCTGTTACCTTCTTATCCGTGGTTTGAAAACCCTTGTGCTCCGGGTAGCCCATCAGAATGAAAGCGCCTTCCGGATCGCCCGCTTTTTAAAAACTCATCCCCGGATCCAAAAAGTTTATTACCCGGGTCTTCCCGAGCATCCCCATCACCGGATCGCCCGGGCCCAGATGAAAGGTTACGGCGGGGTGGTTAGCTTTGACGTTAAGGGCGGGCTCAAAGACGCCAAACGCTTCTTGAACCGGCTTAAGCTCTGCTTTATCGGGCCCAGCCTGGGGGGAACGGAGACCCTGATCACCCATCCCGGCTTAGTCACTTATTACGACATGACCCGGAGCGAAAGGTACAAGATGGGTATTACCGACACCCTGATCCGCCTGGCCGTCGGGGTGGAAGACCCTGAGGACCTGATGGCTGACCTGGATCAGGCCCTCAGATAAACACGCATATCGGTTTCAAGTTCAAAGTTCAAGGTTCAGGGTTTTACGGAATCAAAGAAGATTTTTCGGCTGGCGCCTCAGAATGACATTTTCTAATGTAGTTGCCCAATTTATTGGGCGGTTTTAAACATGGCCGAGCCCAACCAAGTCTTCGATCTGATCCGGGCCGGGATCAGCCAGATACCTTTCAACGCCCTGCTCGGAATCGAACTCGCGGAGATCGAAAAAGACCGGGCCCGGGTCACACTCCCCTGGAAACCCGACCTGGGGCGGTCCACCGGCGCGGTTCACGGCGGGGTAACCGCCACGTTGCTCGATGTGGTCGGAGCGGCGGCGGTGGCCTCCAACCTGGAGTTTTCCTCCGGCAGAACCTTTTCCACCGTCTCGCTTCTCGTTAATTACTTGGATTCCGCGGAGGGAGAAGATTTAACCGCGGAGGCGACAATCATCAAGAGAACCGCTTCCCACGCCTTCGTGGAGGCCCGGGTGCTGACCGTTACCGGCCGCCTCCTCGCCACCGGGTCGATGGTATATAAAACATAGTGTTGTACGTTTAATATTCTTTGGCATTTGTTCCGGGGTCGTCATTCCCGCGAAGGCGGGAATCCAGATGTAGGGGCGGCCGTCAACCTGTCCTGAGCCATGTCGAAGGACGGCCGCCCTAAGAAGGGAGCCCGCGGAGGGTGATTTTTCCCC
>Ga0315295_10000676_pt1 | contig 29651 bp, 29 predicted proteins | sample YL17G14_0_MG_FD_204453 | JGI IMG/M metagenome (GOLD analysis project Ga0315295, IMG submission 204453) | Sediment microbial communities from Yellowstone Lake, YNP, Wyoming, USA - YL17G14_0 | ecosystem: Environmental > Aquatic > Freshwater > Lake > Sediment | place: USA: Wyoming | collected... | reverse complement strand
TGTCGCGTCGTTTTCGGGTCCATCCACACACCCCCCCCCCCCCGCCCGCCGACCCCCCGGGGGGGGGGGGGGGGGCGGGGCCGGGCCCGCGCGCCCCCCCCCCCCCCCCCGCCCCGCGACGGAGACTAGTAGCCGACGCCGACGGGCAGGGCGTTCTCCTTGAGGATCTCCTCCACGTGTGACACCTCCTCGCCTTTGAATTTACTGCCTGGAGTGGAGTGGCGTGGGTGAGAGTGCAGTATCTATGCTTAATTATAGAAAATATAGAAAACGGATACAATGGCAGAATTCCGGGGAATTCATGCTCCTGCGCGCTGAGAGCGCGAATTATGCATAATATTGCCGTATAGCGTCGATTCTCAGGAGGGAATGACCGCCCTCGCCGGGCGGTCTAGGCGTGCTTGATTGGCGGGCGATACTTACTTGTAGTCCTCGCGCGGCGGGTACCAGCAGTCGACGGTGACCGTGCGGGTCACCGCCTGCTGGCCGTGCCTGGCATTGGGGGGCACCAGGTAGCTGTCGCCGGGCCGGACCATGAACTGCTCGTCGCCGATGGTTATGCGCTGCTCGCCCGAGATGATGTACGTCGCCTGCTCGTGGGGGTGACTGTGCAGCGGGGCGCTCGACCCAGCCTCGTACGTGAACTCGGCGACGAGGAGCCGCTCACCGTTGGCCAGCGTGCGCCGCACCACGCCGGGGAACATCTCGACAGCATGCGCGTCTGCGTACGGGAAAAGCATCGGCCTCCCCTCCCACAATGGTACGTGAAACCCCTCGCCGCTCTCGTTGCGCCTCAGCCCTCGCGCCGCCAGCGCACGCCGTCAGGCGTGTCCTCGACGCGGATGCCCATCTGTGAAAGCTCGTCGCGCGCCGCGTCGGCCGCCTGCCAGTCCCGGGCCGCGCGCGCCGCGTGGCGCTTGCGCAGGAGCGCCAGCACGTCCTCCGGCGCATCAGCCGCCCCGCGGGCCGTGCCGGGCGCGCTGACCGCGCTGACCGCGCCGCCGCCAGCAAGCTCGGCACGGCTCAGGAAGCCGCCAGCGCCGGCACCCGTGGCAGCCGCCCCACCACGCGCAGCCGCCTCTGCCGCGTTGGCCGCCACGCCGGCGAGCCCAAGGCCCAGGATGCGGTCGAACTCCAGCGCCAGATCGCGCCGGGCCGTCGGGGGGAGCTCGCCCGAGCGCAGGGCCTCCCACAGCACCGCCAAGCCCCGTGGCATGTTGAGGTCGTCGTTGACGGCGGTCAGGAAGCCCTCGCGTAACTGCGCCGTTGCGGCCTCAACGCCGCCCGCCGCGCCAGCCCCGCCCGCGCCAGCCTCACCCGCGTTCTCCCGCGCGGCCTCGCCCACCGCGCGGCGCACGTTCTCCAGCGCCGCCCGGGCCGCCGCCAGCGCGTCCCACGTGAAGTTCACCTTCTTGCGGTAGTGCGCCACAAGATACAGGTAGCGCAGGGCCAGCGGGTCAAAGCCGCGCGCCACCAGGTCGTCCACCATGTACACGTTGCCCACGCTCTTGGCCATGCGCGCGTTATCGACCAGCACGTGCTCGACGTGCATCCAGACCTGCACCACGCGATGGCCGGCGCAGGCGTCGGCCTGCGCGATCTCGTTCTCGTGGTGGATGGGCAGGTGGTCGACGCCGCCGGTGTGGATGTCAAATGCGTCGCCCAGGTACTTCATGCCCATCGCCGAGCACTCGATGTGCCAGCCGGGGTAGCCCTGGCCCCACGGGCTCGGCCACTGCATGATGTGGCCGGGCTCGGCCTTCTTCCACAGGGCGAAGTCGGCCGCGTTGCGCTTCTGCGGGTTGACCTCGACGCGCGCCCCCGCCAGTTGCCCGCCCAGGTCGGCCCGCGACAGGCGCCCGTAGCCGGGGAAGGTCGTGACGTCAAAGTAGATGCCGTCATCGACCTCGTATGCGTGGCCGAGCTCGACCAGCCGTTCGACCATGGCGATCATCTCCGGGATGTGCCCAGTGGCGGGGCAGACGACGCTGGGCCGCTGCACGTTGAGCCGCCCGATGTCGCGCATGAAGGCCTCCGTGTAGTGGGCGGCGATCTCGTACGGCGACTTCTGCTCGCGCCGCGCGCTCTCGACCATCTTGTCCGGCCCCTCGTCGGCGTCGGATATGAGGTGCCCGACGTCAGTGATGTTCATGACGTGCCGCACGCGGTAGCCGTTGTATTCGAGGGTCCGCCGCAGGAGGTCGGCGAAGACGTAGGGGCGCATGTTGCCGATGTGCGCGTACTGGTACACGGTCGGCCCGCAGACGTACATCCCGACCTCGGGCGGGTGGCGCGGCGTGAAGTCCTCCTTGCGCCGCGTCAGGGAGTTGAATAGCTTCATGTCTGCCATTGCGTGCCGCCTCCTCCTGCCGCCCCTTTGACAACAGCTTACCATTGCCATCAAGGCGTGTCAACGCGAAGGGGGCACGACAACACAGAGGGGGCGCGGCGGCCGATAGCGCCGACCCTTCGCCCGCGGCGCCGTCCTGTTCACCCCGCCGCTGTCAAGTGTTACTGGTTGACCGGTCGAGGAGCCTTGATATCGGTCCTGCGTGACTCGAACCCGCGAGACGACAAGGGAAGCCTCCCTGGCAGCACGAAGCTGTTCCACCACCTTGCGAGTCTGCCGTCCTGAGCGCCCTCAAGGCCGGCAAGGCTCCGTCGCGTCGGGGTCGGCCCTGCCGGCCCCGGCTTCCGCAGGGAGGTATGGCGTTGCGCTGTCTCAGGTGGGCCATTCTATCGTTGGCAGCTGCCTTCGTGGTAGCGAACTTGCTGGTCGTCCCCGACACCGTCGGGGGCATGGTCGCGGCACGCCAGGCCGGCGCGTTCACTATCCTTGCGGACATCAGGGATGACCCGGCCAACCACTTGAGGTACCTCTCCTTCGCGCCCCTGTACGATTCGCCGCTTAGCATGGTTCTTGCCCGTAAGCCCCCGTCAGGCGCGGTGCGCGATGTCTTGGTGTTGGTCAGGGCCTCCCCTGAACCGCTGCCGGCCGCCCAGCCGTCGTTCAGCTTCGTCAGGCCGTGGCGCGGCCGCTACCTTGCCATGTCCGCATCCCGCCTGCCGGGTGATGCGGAGGCCGTCGAGCGCGACTTGTCCATCCTGTTTGACGGCCTTGGTGGCGGGAATCGGCGCCTCACTCCGCTGACGGAGCTGCGCTACGTGCTGATGACCCTGCCTCGGGAGCCATACGAGCGCAATCTGCGTTGGGTGATGGTCTTCCAGTGGCTCGCCCGGCCGGGTATAGTGCTGTATGCGCTGGTCCTCGGCCTCACACCGGAGCAGCAGACGCCGGCGGCAGCTTGGCTACTGACTGCCGCAGTCGCTGCGGGAGTCCTGGCTGGGCTATGGCATCTTGTGCCGCGGGTCAAGCGTGCCCGCTAGCGTGTTTACAGCGGGGGCCGGCACCGCGAGCACGGCCCATACCCGCGCGCCTTCGCGTCCTCAAGGCTCATCGGGATGCACGACTTGCGCAGGTACTGGCAGCCCAAAAGGAGGCGTGGCCGGCCGCCGCTTGGGGCTCGAGGATGGGGCGACGGCGTACCGTCGCTGGCGCACCGTCGCTACGGTTCTGCCCGCCGCGGCCGCCACTTGACCAGCTCATACACCACCGCGCCCAGCCACACCCGTGCGATGGGCCTGACCACCGCCAGGGCGTCCTCCAACCCCAGAAACGACGAGAGGGGCCAGAGCCAGCGCGGCGACAAGAGGCCGACGGCGGCGGCGGCAAGGCCGCTGAACACCAGCACGCCCAGCGAAACCGCCCCCCGCGAGCGGCCCTCCCGGCTCGCCAGGGCGGCGCCGAACCCCACGAAGACCAGCTTCATGCCCCAGCCTATCCACAGCAAAAGAGGCTCAGGACGGAGAGGGTCGTACTCCTCGGCAACAGGCATTAGTGCGCCCACAACGAGGACCACGGCGAGGAAGGCCACAAGCCATATCGCCGGCCGCGGCAAGAGAAACCCTCCTTGCTAGAAGAGTCATGGCAACAGAATTGCGATGTGCAATGCGGCGAGCAAACCCCTCGCAATCCCGAGGCAAGTTAGCCCGCAAAGGGGTGCATCTGAAAGCCCCGAGACTACTCTGAGGATCCGCGTATTGGTCGGCGAGATGGCCAGCAGGGTTATGGACCCACAGACCAGCACGATGGCGAAGCACCACACGAGGAACTCGACCGAGGACCGCGCTGTAAGGGCCAGGGGCAAGGCCATGGTCACGAGGGCACTTCTCCCCACGACCCTGTCCTCCCGCCAGTGCTTGGTCCCCGGGGGGATCAGCTCTTTGGTGGCCGCCTCATCGACGAGCCTTCTAAGACAGTAGCCGAGTGGCAGCATCGTAATGATCGCCAGAAGGAGCGCCACGACGAACCCGACTACGACGCTGTTCCCCAGCATGTCCGTCAGATCCGAACAGACCAGGACGCGCCCGGTCAACCCGGCAAGGAGCCAAACCCCCCAGAATGGCAGCCAGAACACGAGGGCATCCTGTATCCAGGTGAGCGCCCTGAAGTGTCGGCTGCTTTGGCTCCTGATCCTCCAGTCAACGAGGTTCCCTTCTGGTTTCTGCGCGATGTACCTGTCGTTGACCATGATGACGAGGCCGAACGCGGCAACGGCCATCAGGCCGGCCTCCGTTGAGAATGCCGCCACGTTACACCCCTCCCCCTCCCGCATCACCTGGTCCAAGGCACGGGCGGAGAGCGGCGCCGCAACTCACCACGGGGGCCGGCACCGCGAGCACGGCCCATACCCGCGCGCCTTCGCGTCCTCAAGGCTCATCGGGATGCACGACTTGCGCAGGTACTGGCAGCCCGACCGGTGATACTTCTCCCCCGTGCGCGTCACGTAGACGGTCACGCCGCTCTGGGCGGCCGGCTGGGGTTGAGGCTGCAACTGCGACGGCGGCTGGGGCTGCGGCTGCGGCTGCAGCGTGCTCTGCGACGGCGGGGCCGGGTTGTCATTGTGGCCCTGCCCAGTCGGGGAAGAGCAGCCGGAGGCGAAGACGATGGCGACGATGGTGAGCGGAAGGAGAAGACAGGCGAGGAACGTGCCGCGCGACCTGGATCTCACTATCACACCTCCTTCGGCTCTACCCCTCACCCCATCGCTCCACTCCCACCGATGTAGTTACTCCATGATATCCCTGATTCCTGCCGTCGCTGGATAGCCTCGCCATGCCCGGGGCCTTGCTGGCGCGAATCACAGGCAGGCGTCGGCGCACAAGAAATAGAGCGCCGCAGGTCTGCGGCGCTCTCGGCATCCTCCGCGTCGTCTTGGCGGGCCGGATTTCGTCCGGCCTTCCCTCGCCCGGCCCCTACCTGTAGAACCAGTGGTGCCCGATGATCACGAGCAGCATGCGGCTGCTGAAGAAGCGCGTCGTCGAGCGCTCGGGGTTGTAGAAGAACAGGGCGCCGCCGGTGGGGTCCCAGCCGTTGAGGGCATCCATCGCCGCCCGCAGCGCCCACGTCGACGGCTGCATGTTGAACCGGCCCGCCTTGGTGCCGCCGAACTGGTTTTTCTGGTAGATGACCGACGTGATGTCGGCCGGGAAGCGCCCGCTCCTGGTGCGGTTGAGGACGACCGCGGCGACTGCGACCAGCCCTTCGTAGGGCTCGTCGCCGGCCTCGGCGAACACGACGCGCGCCAGCAGCGACAGCTCGTCGCGCGTCGCCCCGCCGGGGAGGTCCAGGGCGCGGCTGACCTCGACGCCGCGCTCGCGGCCCTCCGGCGTGACCGCGTAGAGCGTGCGCGTCTCGGCGTCCCACATCACCGCGCCGCCGAACGCCTCGACGACCGGGCGCACGGGCGCCACCAGGTAGTCGCCGGCCAGGCGCACCGTGCCGCACAGCTCGAACGGCCGGCCGTCGATGGTGGCCGTGGTCTGGCCGAGCCCGAGGAGCAGCGTTGACGGCCCGCGCTGGACGACCGCCTGGCGCAGCGCCGGGTCGTAGGTCACCTGCGCGGCCATCGCCTCAACCAGGGCGCGCAGCGGGGCCACGACCACGCCGCGGTCCAGCGCCGGCGGCGTCGGGAAGCGCACCCACGCGCCGTCCACGTAAAGGAACACCGGCACGCTGCCGAGCCGGGGCGCCGCGGGGCCGGCCGCCGCGTGGGCGACCGCGGGCTGGAGAATGGAGCCGGGGGGACCGATCGCGGTGGCGAGCGAGGTCAAGACCAGGACTGAAGCGACAATAAGGGCCAGGCCCATTCGCATCCGCAACGTACTACCCCCTCCTGCCCTGGAGCCGAACGGGCATGGGCCGCTGTGGATCGAGCCGTGGCCGACATTCGTGGGCGGTTGCCCCCGCCCTTGCCCGGGATGTTCGACCCGCGGGCGAGAATTTCCTCCTTTACTATATGCGTACCACCGCCGATGAATGCGATCCTGGGCTGGGAATCGCCCCCTAGCGGACGGGCCGCTGAAAGCGACGCCTGGGGCTCCAGCGGCGCCCCTTTTCAGGCCGACGCGCGGCCGCGCGCCCCGCCGCACGCGCCCGGCGGTGCCCCAGAGAAGGGATCGCCGGACGGAAGGCGAAGGATCTGCCGTTATCTGCCGCCGCGGGCGGGGCGCCGTTTGCGGGGCCTGCCGGCGGCGTGGAGGGGTGCAGCCATGACCGATGCGGCCATGCCCATGGACTACCATACGCACACGCACTTCTCGTGGGACTCCAGCATGACGCCTGAGGAGCTTGTCGCGCGCGCCGCGGAGCTGGGCATCAGGGAACTTGCGGTCACGGACCACATCGAGGTTGAGCCCGGCTACCACGGCGCTGACCTGTACGATTGGCGCGCGGCGTGGCGGGAGGTGCGCGCGGCGCGCGACAAGTACCGGGGCCGCCTGAACGTCGCCTTCGGGGTCGAGGTCAGCTTCCAGAGCCGCTACGCTGAAAAGATCGCCGACCTTGTGCGCCAGGCCCCGTTCGACTTCGTCCTGGGCTCGGTCCACAGCATCGACGGCATCGACTACTCGACGCGCGCGGTCGAGGAGCTCGAGGGCCTGGCGCGCGACCCGCTGGTCGCGCTGGAGCCGTATTTCCGCGAGCTGACGACGGCGGCTGAAAGCGGCCTCTTTGACGTCATGGGCCACCTTGAGGTGTTCTTGCGCGGGGGCATCGAGACCTGGGGCCGCGACCTGGCGGCGCGGATGTGGCCGCGCGTCCGCGAGTGCCTGGCTGCGATCGTCCGGTCGGGGGCGGGCATCGAGGTGAACGCGTCGGGGCTGCGCCAGGGGCTGCGGCGGACGCTGCCCGGGGCACGCGTGGTGCGGGCGTACCACGCCCTGGGCGGGCGCGTGGTGACGGTGGGTTCGGACGGGCACCGGCCAGCCAACGTGGGGTACGGCATCCCGCGGGCGGTGGCGCTCTTGAGGCGGGCGGGGTTCGAGCACCTGACGGCGTTCAGGGGGCGGCGTCCGGTGGCGGTGCCGCTGTAGCGGCTCGTCGGGCGCCGTGCTCAGGCCCCATAACCCCCCGGCAGCAGCGTGGCGCGGCCCTCAAGCTCGGCGGCGACCGCGTCGCGCAGGACGGCGAGCAGGCGCGCGGCCGCCTCGGGCGGTATGCGGACGTGCGAGCGGCGGCGCAGGACGGCGGCGGTGACACCGCCGGGCAGGGGCATGACCGAACGCGCCGGGACCGCGGCCTCAAGCGCGAAGACGGTGAGGTTGGGGATGACGCGCACCTCGGTCGGCCAGCGCGGGTCGCCGTGGTGGGGCGCGGGCCGGCCGATGGCGGTTGACAGGCCGATGAACGCGTTACCGCGCGGCAGAATCACGTACAGGAACATGCGGTCGCCGCGCTTGACGGCGACGCGCTTTTGCCGGAACAGCACCACGCCGTGGTCGCGCGACGTGTGCGCAGCCTGCGTGTAGGGTTCCTCCTGGGTGCCCAGGAGCTTGATCCAGTCCTGCACCCCGCCCCACCCCCAACCGCCCCCAGCATGCCCCCCTACTATCAGTTTCGCCCTGCGCCATCTTCTTCCTGCGCGAGGCCGGGCACGTGCGCCCGCCTGACGCCGCCCCAGCGCGCGAGCGCGACGCCGAGAAGCGTCACGGCCGCCCCGACGGCCTCGACGGCCGCGAACCGCTCGCCCAGAAGCGCCGCCGCCAGCGCCACGGCGCCCACCGGGATCAGGTAGCTGTACGCGATGGTGCGGGTCGGGCCGATCTGGCCCACGACGCCGTACCACACCACGTACGCCAGCGCGCCCGCGGGGATGGCGCCGTAGGCGATGCCGAACCAGGTGAACGGCGCCAGGTGGAGCCAGTCCGCGTGCAGGACGTCGGGCAGGCACAAGGGGGCCATGAACAGCGTGCCGAACGCCATGGCCACCGCCATCAGCGGTAGCGGGCGGTAGCGGTCGAGCAGCGGCTTCGAGAGCGCCACGCTTGTCCCGTAGGCGGCGGCGGCCACCAGGGTCAGCCCGTCGCCGAGGAGGGCGCGCGATGACAGTGCCAGCCCGCCCTTGCCCGCGACCAGGAGGCCAAGGCCGAGGAACGCGGCGACGATGCCCACCCACTGCGCCGGCCGCAGCTCCTCCTGCCGCAGGAGGCGCACGACGACCGCCGTGAAGATGGGCGATGCGCCGACCACCAGGGCGGAGCTGGAGGCGGTGGTGAACTGCAGGCCGTAGCTGAAGCAGGCCTGGTAGACCGAGATCGTCAGGGCGCCGATCAGCGCCACCCGCGCCAGGTCGCCGCGCTGGAAGCGCGGGAAGCCGCCCGTCAGGGCGGTGATGACCACCAGAAGCGACGACGCTGCCGCGAAACGGGCGAGGCTGTACGCCAGCGGGGGCAGCTCGGCGATGGCCTGCTTGATCACGGTGTATGAGCCCGACCAGAACAGGACCACCAGCAGGGCCTCGATGTCGGCGCCGCCGATGGCCGCCCGCGGGCGCAATTGCATGAGTAGCACCTTCTCTCGACGCCTGTGACGTCGTTCCCGCGTCTTGTGCCCCGTATCGCCGCGCCTCAGCCAGAAATTCGGCGCCGCGAGCGGGTTTCCTCCCCGCCCGCGGCGCCACCGCGGACCTGCGTTCTGAGCCAAGGCGGCTGCCGCGCAGCGGTCACGCACGGCCGCTGCGCCACGCGCGCCGCTTCGCTACACGCGCCGCCGGTGCAGCAGCTGGTAGGCGATGAAGCCGAGCACGCCCAATCCGGCGACGGCGGCCACCGCCCACCCCACCGCGCGCGCCCCGGCGTTGGGCCCGCCGCCCAGGGCGAGCGGGAGCGCAAACCACGACCGGCGCGTGCGGGTGGCGGTCGTCTTGGCCGGGAACTTGGAGCCGGCGCCCTTCTTCACCGCCCACAGCACGCCGCTCCCCGCGCGCGGGATCATCTGGCCCGGCACGACCTCCATGACGCCGAAGTCGAGCACGTACAGGCGCTGCCCGTCGGGGGAGAAGCGCACGGCGATCGGCCGCTCCGGCCCGGCGCCGCTGGGGCCGGGCTTGCGGTTGACGAGGAACTCGGCCACCGTCTTCGCCTGGGGGTCGAAGCGCACGACGCGGTAGCCCGGCTGCGCGCCGGCGGCGGACTCGCCAGCCGGCAGCTTGCCGGTGACCGGCGTCAGGTCGCCGAACTCGGCGATGAACGCCTGCCCCTTGTACCCGAACTGCGCGCCCGGCGACCAGTCAAGCTTCATCGCCGCGCTGTGCGGCTCAAGGAGCGCCTCGGGCTTCCCCGACAGCTTCGGATGGTCGCGCAGGATGAACGCCGGCTGCGGCTTGCCCGTGGGCTGGAAGCGCTTGTCGGTGACCGGCATGCCGCTGGCGAAGTCCGGCCAGCCGTACCAGCCGCCCTTATCCAGCACCCAGAGCGCGTCGTAGTCACCAGCGATCGGCCGGCTGCCGCGGTCGTCAAAGCCCTCCACGGTCGCGTACAGCTTGCCGCCGGGAGCAAACGATATCCCGAATGGGTTGCGCAGCCCGTCGGCGAAGACTTCAAGCGCGCTGCCATCCGCGCTGGCGCGCAGGACGGCGCCGTTGCCCTTCACCTGGCCCTTTATCGTCTGGCCGGCGGGGGGCGTCGTGCCGAACGGGGCGAACGCCCCCGTGACGGCCGTCTTGGTTGGGGCGAACGCGAACGGGTCGGGCGAGACGAAGGTCGTCCCCAGCAGGACGATGTCGCGCGTCGGGATGTCGCGCAGGTTGCGGTACTTGCCGAGCCAGCCGTTGAGGAAGTTGTCAAGCCCAACGACGCCCGAGTTGGTCGCCGTGCCGATGCCGAAGTACATCTTGCCGTCGGGGCCGAAGGCGATCTCGCCCGTGTAGTGGTCGCCCCCCGTCGGCAGGCCGTCGACCAGCACCGTCGAGCGCCCGTCCATGCTCACGCGCAGGATGCGGCCGGGCGTGCCGCCGTCGGCGACGTAGAAGTAGCCGTTGCGGAAGGCGAGGCCGGTCAGCGGGCCGCGGAAGCCGCGGGCGATGGTCGTCAGCGTGCCGTCGGGCTCGACGCGGGCGATGCGCGCCTCGGCGGTGGCCGGGCCGTACGCGAAGCCGGCCTCGGCGATGTACATGTCGCCCTGGTCGTCAAAGACGATGGACGTGGGGTACGTGAGCCCCGAGGCGATGCGCTCCAGCGAGTAGCCGGCGGGCAGAGTGAACGCCTGCGCGTCGATACCCTTGGGCGCGGAGGGCGGCGCCGCCAGCGTGGGCGCCGGCGTGGGCGCGGGCGCGGGCGTTGGCGCGGGCGCCGGCGCGGGCGTAGGCGCGGGCGTAGGCGCGGGCGTTGGCGCGGGCGCCGGCGCGGGCGTAGGCGCGGGCGTAGGCGTTGGCGTTGGCGTAGGCGTTGGCGCGGGCGCGCCGCCCGCCGGTGGCGGGGCGGCGCCGGGGACGGTCGCTCCGCTGGCCGGCGTGCCATCAGGTGTGACAGTGGCCAGGTCGGCCTCCGGGGCGGCTGCCGGTGCCAGGGTGGACGTCACCGCGTCCGTCTCAGCGGCCGTAATGCCGAACGCATCCGGCAGGGGGGCGCACAAGCCCGGCGCCGCCGGCGCCGCCACGAGGCCCGTGAGTAACAGCGAAATGATCAGCCTCGCGAACGCCCGTCCAAGCCACTTCCCGATGCGCGAAGCCGTGCGCGAAGCTGCGTGGGAGGCCGTGCGCGAAGCCGCGTGCGAAGCCCTGTATGAAGCCGCGTGCGAAGCCCTGTGTGAAGCTGCGTGCGAAGCCCTGTGTGAAGCCGCCATGATACCGCCCGCCTTCCTGCGAAGATTTCCGCGCTTAGTGTGGTCCCCCAGCCGCCGCTTGATACGTGCCGCGCCGCCGCGACGACCGGGCGCAGGGCGCAGGGAAGGCGGTTCAGACGATATACAGGCGATATCGGGGTTTTAGTGGCACTTTACCTAGCGACCCAATGATGATATAATTATTGCAAGATCTGGGGACCATGGGTCAGCCACCGGAGCAGAGGGGGAGGGACGCCGGTGACCGACGGGAAGCAGCCTAAGGACAATGACACGGGTTCCACGGAGAAGCGGCGAGGCCGGCCCACCACCGCCGGGACCGCGGGGTCGCGGCGAGGGAAGCCGCGGGGCAAGACCCCGGACCCCGACCGGCGCCGCAAGTACGCCTGAAAGAGCCGTGACTGGCAAGCCCACGTGGTACGAACGCTGGCCGGCGCGCTTTGCCGAAGAGCGGCACCGCCTCGAGGCCCTGGGATTCAGGCTTGACGCCGCCCTCCTGTGTTCGGCACGCACGGTGAGTTTTTGCGGCGAGATCGCCCACGCTGACCGCCGCTACGGCATCGAGGTGCAGTTCCCGGCGGGATTCCCCGAACTCCCCCCGCAGGTCTACGGCCCCGGCTTCCTGCTGCCGCGCCACCAGGACCCGGCCACGCGCAACATGTGCGTGCTGGGCCACGATGACTGGCAGCCGTCGATGACGGCGGGGGACCTGGTCGTCCGGGCGCAGGAGCTGGTCGCCACCTGGGGCGCGGGCGCGCTGGCGCCACGCGGCGGCGAGGGCGACGGCGGCGACGACGAGTGGGCCCCGGAGCCGCGGTCGGCCTCCTACCCCTACACCCGCGAAACGTGCATCCTTGTTCCGCCTCAGCTCCTCGGCCCGCCGCCGGGGACGCGGGGGACCTTCCGCGCCGCCCTTGATCTTGGCCCCAGCATCGCGGGGACGCGCGGCGTGCTGCTGGAGGCGGCGTCGGACGCGCCGTCGCGGCGTCTCGAGGCCGGCGAACCGTGGTGCCTGATGTACGGCGGGCGCGACGCCGGCCTACGCGGGCTGTGGTTCCGGGCGCACGAGCCGCCGCCGCCCACCAATGACCTCCAACTGTTCAATGACTGGGCCGCGGAGCAGGGGTTCGCGGGCCTGGAGGCGGCGGCGCGCCGGCGCTTCCGTCCCGGCGGCTGGCCGCACGGCCCGGTGCTGGCCGCGGTCTACCCCGACGAGGCAGGCGCATCCGGCCAGGGCACGGAGTACTGGCTTTTCGCCGCGATCGCGGAGCTCAATGGCGCGCCGCGCCTGGAGCTGCTGCGCGCCTACCCGGTGACCGTGGGCGACCGCGCTGGCAGGGTGCCGTTCCTCGGCCGGCTGGCGGGACTCACGGTGACCGCGGTGGGGCTGGGGGCGGTGGGGTCGCAGGTGGCCGTCGAACTGGCGCGCTGCGGCGTGGGACGGTTCAACCTCGTCGACCCTGACACGCTGGAGCCCGGCAACCTCGTGCGCCACGCCGGCGGCCTGAGCGACGTCGGCCGGTACAAGGTGGCGGCCGTGGCGCGGCGCATCCTGGAGCACAACCCGCTCCTGGACCCGAACGGCATCCGCCTGTACCCGGTGCGCGTCGGCCACCGCCAGGACCAGCTCGACGCGTTCACCGACCTTCTGCCGCGGACCGACCTCCTGGTGTCGACCACCGCCGACGGGGCCGTGGACCGCCTGGTCAACGCCCTGTGCCTGGAGCACGGCGTGCCCGCGGTGTACGCGTGGGTGAGCGGCGGCGCCTGGGGCGGCCGCGCCTTCCGCGTCATCCCCGGCGAGACGGGCTGCTACGAGTGCGCAGGCTGGACGGAAGGCCGGCGCGGCTTCGAGCCGCCGCTGTCCGCCCCCCGGGCCGCCCCGCACTACGACGTCGGCTGCTGGTCGCCCACGTTCAGCGGCGCCGCCTTCGACGTCGGGGTGGCGGCGCAGTTCGCCGCCCGCCTAGCGGTGCAGACGCTGCTGCGGCCGGCCGGGGCGTCCGGGGAGGCGCCCTACCCCAAAAGCCCCGGCCACCAGGTGGTGTTCAACCTGCGCCAGCGCAACGGCGCGGCCGCGTTCGCGACCCGCTTCCTGCCGCTGCCCCGCGACCCGCGCTGCACCACGTGCGGCCGCGGCGCGTACGGCCGCGGCGCTGGCGGCCCCGCCGGCCCTACACGACCGACGGCTCGATGATCAGCTCGCCGCGCGCGAAGCGGCCGATGTCGAGCATGCTCACGTCCAGCGTCGTCTTCTGAGCCAGCATCATCTGCGCCGTCACCTCGGCGACCATGGGCGCGATCATGAACCCGTGCCCGGAGAAGCCGCAGGCCACGAAGAGCCCCTGGACGGCGGGGATCGCGCCCAGGATCGGCTGGCGGTCGGGGGTGATGCAGTACAGGCCCGACCACTGCCGGATGACCCGCAGCCCGGCCAGGGCCGGCAGCAGCCCGGTGACGATGTGGGCGATGTCCTCGAGGAACTGCCACGAGTGCCCGATGTCGAACCCCTTCGGCTCGTTGGGATCGCCGACGCCCATCACGAAGTTGCCGTTGGGCACCTGCTGGCAGTACAGGCCATGGTGGAATGATATGACCATCGGCTCCTGCATGCGCTCGACGGGCTCACTGACCAGTATCTGGTGGCGCTCGGTGTACACGGGGAGGTCGGCGCCGGCCATGTGGGCGACGATGTTGCAGTACGGCCCGGCGGCGTCCAGGACGAGCGGGGTCGCGATGCGGCACGTGGCCGTGTGGACGGCCTCCACGCGGCCGTTGGCGACCTCGATGCCCGTCACCCCGTCGCGCGTGCGCACCTCAACGCCGAGCCGCCGCGCCGCCCCGGCGTAGGCGTCGACGGTCTTGAACGGGTTGCAGTGGCCGTCCTTGGCGCAGAAGGTCGCCCCCACCAGCCCTGGCGCGGCGAGGTGCGGCACCACGTGCCGGGCCTCGGCGGGCGCAAGCGTCTCGACCGGGATGCCCAGGCCGCGCTCGAGCGCGACATTCTTCAGGAACTGCTGCCACTGGCGCTCGCCGAAGGCGAGCATGAGGTACCCGCCCTGCTTGAACTCGATGTCGTCCTCGTACTCGAGCTCCTGGTTCAACCCCTCGAACTGGCGGATGCTCTCCCAGGCGAGGCGGCAGTTCATCTCGGTGCCCCACTGGCAGCGCACCCCGGCGCCGCAACGGCCGGTCGCCCCGCTGGCGAGGTACGACCTCTCCAGCACGACGACGCGGCGCATGCCCAGCCGCGCCAGCTTGTAGGCCGTGGCGCAGCCGATGATGCCGCCGCCAACGATCACGGCGTCCGCCGTCTCACGTGCCGCCGGGCGTGCGGCCGCCCCCACCGGGGGGCTCGCGATCGGAGGCCCCGTGCCCGGCCCCGCCCTGGCCATGCGCGCGTCTGGCGCGTCGCCTGGCGCGGCGCTGTCAGCGGGATGATCGGCGGCGTGGTCAGCGGCGTGCGACCGGGCGAGGGCGCCGATCGTCACCGGCCGCGTCGGCGGCCGGAAGGTGCACGGCTCGACCTCGGCCACGCCCCTGCCGGTCGCGCGGGCGAGCTCCTGCGCGACCAAGCCGCGGCACGTGCGCCCCTGGCACTGCCCCATGCCGCAGCGCGCCACGCGGCGAAGCTCGTCCGTGGTCCGGTAGCCCTGGCCGATGAGCTCGCGCAGCCTCTTCAGGGTAATATCCTCACAGCGACAGACGATCACGTTTTCGTCCACGTTTTCGTCGTTTGCGCGACCATCACTGTCTGTGCGACTATCACTCATGCGCCGGCCCCCCCGCCGGGCCCGCCCCGGCGATGAAGTGACGGACGACCATGCCCATGCCCCGCGGCACCTCCAGCCACACCACCGCCGTGCGGTCCAGGGCGCGTCCCGACTGGACCCGCACCACGCGCCCCGCGGCCACCGGCCGGCCCTCGCGGTCCAGGGCCGAAACCTCGTCGCCTGGCCGCGGCAACGGCAGGAACTCGCATGGCAGGCGGACCACCGCGGCGTCCGGCCGGCTCTCGTCCACGACGACGATGGCCAGCCCCGGGCAGCGGCTGATGCACGCACCACACCCATCGCAGGCATCGTGGTCGATGCGCGGCAGGTCGTTGATGTCCGCGAACGGGGCGATGGCGCCATGCTTGCAGGCGGCCGCGCACGGGTCGCACGGGATGCGCTGGAAGCACTCCACCACCGCCACCGGGCCGCGCGCCAGCCGCTCCGGTGGCGGCGTCGCCCGCGCCACGTCCTCCGGTGCGGGCGCGCCCGTCTCCAGGAGCTGCGTCGAGATCACCTGCGCATCCATGTCCGCGCTCACGCCGCCCCCGGCCGGGCCAGAAGACAGCCGGGCCAGTCCCTCCCTGACCTTCTGCGCCGTCGGCCCGCCCCGCAGGCGGTCGAGCTCGGCCAGGACCTCGGCCCGGCAGCGCCGGTACTCGTCCCCGGGAATGAGCCCCAGGCTGGCGGCCGAGGCCAGCCCGGCCAGCCGTCCCTCGGCCATGGCGCTGGACGCCTCCTCGATCCCGGCCGCGTCGCCGGCCACGTACACGCCGGGGACGGACGTCTGCATGTCAGCGTCGCGCCACGCCACGTGCCCGCCCAGCTCGGGGCAAAACACCATCCGGCAGCCGGCCTCCCACATCAGGTCGCCAAGCGGCGACAGGCCGACCGCCAGGCACATCACGTCGCACTCGACGCGGCGGCCCGTCCCGGGCACGGGCACGAAGTCCTTGACGCAGCCGATGGTCGCCGCCTCCAGGCAGTCGGTGCCGTGGGCCTCCAGCACGGTGTGCGCGGCCAGGATGGGCACCCCGGCGCGGCGGATCTTTGCGGCGTGGACCAGGTAGCCGCCGATGCGCGGCAGCGCCTCGACGACCGCCGTCACCGCGACGCCGGCCTGCAGAAGCTGGTATGATACAATGAGACCGATGTTGCCCGACCCGACCATGAGCACGCGCCGGCCGGGCCGTACCCCGTGCACGTTCATCAGCGTCTGCACGGCGCCGGCGCCGTAGATGCCCGGCAGGTCGTTGCCGGGGAACGCCAGGGGGCGCTCGGCGGCGCCGGCGGCGAAGATGAACCGCTCGGCGCGGCACTTGATGATCTCGTCGTCACGCTCCGCCAGGAGCACGCGGTCGGGGTAAAAGCCGAGCACCGTGGTGTCGCTGAAAAGCGTCGCCGCCGGCAGCGCGCCGAGCCTGGCGCCGAGCTGCCGGGCGATGTCGATGCCGCGCGTGCCGGCCTGCTCCCGCGCTGACCCGAAGAACCGGTGCGTCTGCTTGATCAGCTGGCCGCCGGGGGGCCCGTCGCGGTCGAACACGGCCACCCGCGCGCCGCGCTCGGCGGCGGCGATGGCCGCGCACAGGCCGGCCGGGCCAGCCCCGACGACCGCCACGTCCGAGGTCACCCACACCGTGCCTCACCCCCCGCCGCCCCGGCCGCGGTCGCCGGCGCCTCCTCCGCCGCCGCTGGCGCCTCCTCCGCCGCCGCCGGCGCCGCCGGGACCAGCCGGCCGCGTCCCCGCTGCCGTTCGACGGTCATGCCGGCCGTAAGCTTCTCCACGCACACGCGCACGTTGGGGCGGCCGTTCACGACCATCAGGCACGACGAGCAGTTGCCGATGGCGCAGAAGAAGCCGCGCGGGCGGCCGAGGTGCGGGCTGTGGCTCAGCACCTTCACCCCCGCCGCGTGCAGCGCGGCCGCGATCGGCTCACCCTGGAAGCCCTGCAGCTCCCGGCCCGCGAAGCAGAACTTGACCGTGGGCCCCTTGACGAACTCGATGATCGGATGACGCTCAATGCGCAACGCCTTCCCCTCCCCCAACGGCGGGCATCGCGAAGGGCGCGCGGCGACGCGGCGTAAAGACACAAACGCCGGGCGACCGGCGCGACGCCCTCTCAGTTATTCGGCGCGGGGATCCGGCTTCCTGCTGGCGCGGCTTGTTGTCGGACGGGGGGGATCGGTGCCGCGGGCCGACCGGGGATTTTATCATTGAAAGAGCTTGACAGCTATGTCAATATATGGTATCATGGCATTGCGTCAAGAGTCGTCGATTCGCGCGGTGCCGGCCGTGGGCTGGGGTTCACTGGGGAACCGGCGGCGCGCGACTTGAAAAGCCAAATCCCCATCCGCGGGCCGGCGGCGGAACGGGGTAGTGGCCGCATGACCGCCCCCTTCGCGGCTGCCACCACCGCCCGCCGCCGGCTTTTTGGCGCCTACTTGCGGGTCACGGTCGCCGTGACCGGCGCTGCCGGATGAACCCCAGGGCCCCGTCCAGCAGGAGCAGCGGCCGGACGGCGGCCGGGTGGCGCGCGGCGCGCGCGGCGACCCGGTGGTACCACGTGTCAGGCTTGTTCCACGGGCAGACGGCGATGCACCGGGCACAGCTGTGCCAGCGGGCGGACTGCCGGCTGCTCCCCGCCGCCCAGTAGTGCAGGCACGCCGCGGCGTCCGCCCGCCACTTGAGCACCCCGCGCACCATCGTCTTCTCGCCCACGGGGATGGCGCGCGCCGGGCAGGCCTCGGCGCAGCGGCGGCAGGCGTGGCAGAACGCGTCGACCCCGAAGCGCGTGGGGCGGTCGGCGACCAGCGGGAGATCGGTGGTCACCGAGGCCAGCCGCAGCCGCGGCCCGAAGCGCGGCGTGACCAGGAACCCGCACCGGCCGAGCTCGCCCAACCCGGCGGCGACGGCGAGGGGCACCTGCAGGACGGTGCCGTTGCGGTGACCGGCGGCGTCGTATCCCAGGAGGCGGATGTAGAAGGCCACGGCGGCCGCGGTGAAGGTGACGTCGGCGTAGCCGCGGCCGGTGGCGGCGTCGGCGGCGAACCCGGGCGCGGCCAGGTGGCGGCCGAAGTCCATGCCCCGGCCCACGACCACGGCCCACGGCGCGTCTACCCGCACCGGCTCGCCGCGACCGTCGTGGCTGTACACGAAGGCCGGGTGCAGGGGGGCGACCCCCGCGATATCCGCCCCGAAGAACCGCGCCGCGCGCTTGACCGCGACCGTCGCCGCCGCCGGGTCGGCCACCGGCACGCGCGTGCGGGAAGCGCCGCCGCTGAGCCCGGCGTCGAGGTGGTACGCGAGGCGGAAGGCGGCAAAAGCCAAGGCGGCCTCGCCGGGGTCGGCGGCGCGGGGCACGACGTCGCTGGGCCAGGCATCCAGCGCCGCCCAGCGTTCAACGTCGGACCCCAGCTCGCCGCGCGCCGCGGCGCTGAAGACCGAATCGCGCTGGTCGAAGCGCGCGTCAGGCACCGGCGACGGAGGCCCGCCGGGCCGCAACCCGCGCCGGAAAAGCCTCGTCCAGCAAGAAGCCGGCCCGCCCGCACACCCGTCGTCCCCCGTCCAGCGCATGCCAGAGCCCCCCAAGAGCCAGCGCTCCGTGCAAGCGCGGCGCCGCCGCCGGCCCGCCCGTTTAGTCGGGCGAGCCTGGCGCGAAGCGCGCCCGCAGCGCCAGCCGCCGCACGTTGTTGGCCTGGTTCTGCTCATCCGCCGGCCCGTACACCGTAACCAGGATCTGCTGCTTCAGCTCAGGGTGGCGGGTGGAAAGCCCGGTCAGTGTGACCGTGGCCTCGCCGCCCGGCTCGATGCTCTCAACCTGCCGGCAGGCGGCGGAGACGTCCGGGGCCAGCGACTGGTACCGGCTGTTTGTGGCCAGCAGCACGGCCCCGACCGACACGGGCGCCGAATCAGTCGTGCACCGGTTCTGCACCGTCACCTCGACCGCGAACTCGCCCCAGATACGGCCCTCTGCGTCCACGTTCGCGGTGACGACGGCGACGTTGGTGATGGCGAGGTGCAGTGCGCCGAGGAGCTCCTCGGCGCGCTGCTTGAGCGCGTCGAGCTCGGCCTGCAACCGGTCGCGGTCGGCTCCCAGGTCGGCCAGGCGCTGCACGAGCTCGTCCTTCTCCTGCTTGAGCTTGTCGACGGTTCCGCGGGCTGGTGCGCAGCCGCCGAGAGCGGGCAGGGCGCCGAGCAGCACGCAGAGCAGTGCCGCGGCGGTGGCGGCCCGCCGCCCGCGGTTCCCCCGTGTAGGGGCCACGAGCCTCACCTCCGTGACGCGTTCGACCTCGCATGCAGCCGGCGGAAGACTTCGCCCCCGCCGGCGATGATCCCTGCGCGGCCGCGCCGCCGCGGACCCCTCGCGCGCGGCGGGAAATGGGCGGGCCCGGACGCCCTTGCGGCGCCCGGGCCCGTGTACGGGTAAGCAGACCTGTAAGCCGAGTTCTGTCGTGGGTGACCATCAATCTGGGCCGCCGGTCGCCCGACGGCTCATGCGGCCTTACCCGAGGGGTCGGCGGGCAGCGTCATCCCCCTCCTATTTGGCCTTGCTCCGGGTGGGGTTTACCCGGCCCGCCGGTTGCCCGGCGGCCGGTGCGCTCTTGCCGCACCATTTCACCCTTACCCGCCGCCGCGCGCGGCCCGGCTCGCCCGCCTACGCGGTGCGCCCTGAAGCGCGGCGACCTGGCCGGCTTGGCGGCGGCAGGCGGTATGTTTCTGTGGCACTTTCCTTGGGGTCGCCCCCACCGGGCGTTACCCGGCACCCTGCCCTGGGGAGCTCGGACTTTCCTCGGACACGGCCTCGCGGCGCTTGTGCCCGCGGCCACCCGGCCTGCTTGCCCAAACTTTAACGAACGCGGGCGACGGTTTCCCGACGTGAGCGCGCACGAGGCACTGCCCCGCGATCCACCGCGCCCGCTACTAGATTGTAGCACCGCGGTCGGGCATTGTCAACGTCCGGCCGCCGGGTCCTGGCCCCCGGCGCGCGCCTGGTCGAGGGCGCGGTTGGCCAGCAGGTCGGCACGGCGGTTCCCGCCGCGCCCGACGTGCTCCACCCGCGCCGACTGGAATCCGGCCAGGAGCGCCCGCGCCTGGCCGTGCAGCGGCAGGAGCGACGGGCTCTTCACGCGGTACTGCCCGTTCAGCTGGCGCACCAGCAGCTCGCTGTCGAGAAAGACGTGCAGGACGGTGATGCCCGCCGCACGCGCCGCCTCCAGGCCGCGGATCAGCGCGTGATACTCAGCGACGTTGTTCGTCGCCCGGCCGATGTACTCGCCGAACTCCGTGAGCAGCCTGCCGTCGCCGTCGTAGAGCACCACCCCCAGCGCGGCCGGCCCGGGGTTGCCGCGCGCCGCGCCATCAGCATACAATAGCGCCGCGCGGCCATCCCCACGCCCCTCCGCCCGGCCCCCGCCGCCGTTCATGCCCCCGTCCAGCACAGGATCCGGCCGCAGTTCTCGCAGCGGCATGCCTCCTCGCCCCTCCTGATGCGGTTGGCCAGGATCACGGGCAGCGACACGCGACAGGCGCCGCACGCCCCGCCCCGGACCTCGACGATGGCCAGACCGCCCTTCTTCGCGCGCAGGAACTCGTATGTCTCCAGGAGGTGGGGGTCAACCTTCGCCGCCAGTCCGTCCCGCCGCACGCGGGCGGCCGCGAGCGCCTCCTGGCCCGTCGAAATGGCCGCCTGCGCGAGCTTCTCGAACTCGGCCACCCGTTCCCGGGCGGCGCCGGCCTCCCGCTCGGCCGCCGCGATCTCGGCGACGAGGGCTTCAGCGCGCTCCATCGCCGCCAGCGCCTTCTCTTCCAGTTCGCCGGCCTCGGCGCGCAGGGCCTGGGCCTTCTTCTCCATCTGCTCCATCTCTTTGAGGTTCTTTACCTCGCCGCTGTACAGCCGCGCCTCCAGGGCGCGCCGCTCGGCGGCCAGCCCGTCGGCCTCCTTCTCGTGCCGGCGGGCCTCGAACCTCGCTGCCTGGAGCTCGCTCTTCTTCTCCTCCACCCAGCGTGCCGCCCGGTCTGATTCGCTGGCGAGGGCGGCCAGTTCTGACCCCGCTTCAAGGTACGCCAGCTTTTCCGCCAGCTGGTCGACCTGGCGGTCGTGGGCCTGCAGCTCCAGCAGCCGGCGCAGGCGCTCGTGGACGCCGGCGCCGCCCTCCCCATCAGCCACGCCCTCTCCCCCTCTGGCCCTCTGCCGCACCCCGCCGGGGCGCGGGGCTTTCTGGCGAGTACAGCGCGACACCGCCCTGGGGGGCGGCGTCGTGAAGATTCATATGAACCGGAACGGGTATTTCCCGCACCGGCTGGGTACCACCCCGGTGTCGAGGCTCATCGCCCGCAGGCGCTCCTCGAGCCGGCGCGCGATATCGGCGACGCACAGGACCTCGCACGGGTAGTGGCCGAGCTCAATGACGCCCAGCCCCAGCGCCTCGGCCTGGCACGCCGGGCTGTAGCCGATCTCGCCGAGGATCAGCGACCGCGCCCCGCGGCTCGCCGCCTCTTCAAGGACGCCGGGGACCAGAAGGCCGGCGTTTGTGACCACCGGCGCGGCGTCCTGGCCGGGATCGCCCACGACCCGCACGTGGTCGACGCCGAATGCCGTCCGGACGCGCTCGGCCAGCCCGCCCAAGGTGACCGGCCCGTCGAGGCGGCCCATGCGGGCCATCCCCACCGGCCGGGACGCGTTCTCCAATCGCACCAGGTCCCAGGCCACCTCTTCGTAGGGGTGGCTTTTCAGCATGGCCGCCACCACACGCTCCCTGGCGGCGGATGGCACCACCGTCTCCAGCCGCAGCTCGTCGGCCCGCTCCAGCTCGCCGACGCGGCCGAGGAACGGGCGCGTCCCCTGAAGCGGCTTGAACGTGCCCGTCCCGGCGGCCTGGAACGTGCAGTGGCTGTAATTGCCGATGCAGCCCGCCCCGGCGGCGGCGATGGCGTCGCGGACGGCGTCCTCGTGGCCCTTGGGCACGAACACGACCAGCTTGTACACCGGGTCGTGCTTGAAGACCCCCACCGGCTCGGCGTCGATGAGGCCCACGCGGGCGGCGACGAGGTCGTTCATGCCGCCGGGGGCGGCGTCGTAGTTGGTGTGCGCCGCGTACAGCGCCACCCCGCCCAACAGGGCGCGGGCGAGGAGGTCGCCGTGCGGGCGGCCGACGACGATGGCGGCGGGAGGGGCGGCGAACGGGCGCAGCGGCGGGTGGTGCGTCACCAGCATCTGCGCCCCGGCCGCGCGCGCCTCGTCGAGGACGGCGCCCGTGGCCTCGAGGGCGACCAGGACGCGGCGCACCTCTGACGCGGGGTCGCCGGCGATCAGGCCGACCCGGTCGTCGGCCATGGCCATGGCTGTGGGCGCGATGTCCTCCATGATGCTTGAGATTGCGTCCACTGTGGCGTACATGGCCCGTCCCCCCTCGGCTAACGGTTTAGCTTCTACGCCCCCGCCGGGTTTTCCTTGCCGCCCCAGCAATTTTCGCCGCGCCGCACCCGCCGCGCGGCCGCCGCCGCACCCGCCGCGCGGCCGCCGCCGCACCCGCCCGCCGCCCCTAGTCTGTCCCGGCGGCGACGGCGCCCGTCGCGGCCGTCAGGCCCCGGGAACAAAAGTGGGGTGGGACGCCGGCCCGGCGGGGCGGCGGCGATCTCCGTCGTCGTTGGAGCCCCGCGGCCGGGGCGCCGTTCCACCCCATACTATGTCGCCGTGGTAGTGAAGGTGATGCCGCGGCGCGGGCCGGGCGGCGACGAAAGGGCCAGGGTCGCCTGACCCTGGCCCACATTAGCCTGCAGTAGCCGCCGGTCGCGTCATTACCCGCTCACGGTCCATTATGGGGGCACGGACGCGCAGCGGACGAGCACTCATCCTAGAGCCGGGTTACCGTCCTAGAGCTGGACGTTGAAGAGTTGGACGTTTATGTCCATACCGTCACCCCCCTGGCAGGAAACGACAACGCCCTAACCGGTACATCCCGTCCGCTGCGACGCCCGGCCAAACAGCCGCCGGTGCCGCCCGCCTTCCGCGGGCGGGCCGGCGTCACGCTGTCACGCGCGCCGACGAGGCTTTGACGCGCGACGCCATAAACACGGCCAGAAGGCCGCCCGACGCCGACACGACGCCCATGATGAGGAACCCCACGGGCAGGCTCACCAGGATCGCCAGGCGCGGCGCCAGGATGCAGCCCAGGCCCCCCGAGAGGGCGGCGACCCAGGCGAACGCCCCGAACACGCGGCCGCGCAGGCCGTCGGGGGTCAGGTCCTGCTTCAGCGTGCTGGCGGCGACGACCCGGAAGGTCTCGGCGAAGCCGCCGACCGCCGAAAGCGCCAGCACGTACCACAGCTGGGGCAGAATGCCCATGAACCCCATCGCCGCCCCGGCGAGCGCGGTGCCGCTGATGTAGCCGCGCAAGGTGCCGCCGGTTGCAGCATTGGTCGCCCCCAGGGAGCCGAGGGTCAGCCCCAGCGCCCACAGGGACATGATCAGCCCGTAGGCGGTGGCGCCCATCCCCATGACTCGTTCCGAAAGGGTCATCTGGAGAACGTTGATCGCCCCGCCGGCGAAAAAGTACAGGACCGACGAGACGAAGATGATGCGGATGATTGGCTGCGAGAAGCCGTACCGGAAGCCACCCCAGGCGTACTCCAGGTTGCGCTCGGCCCGCGGCGCCTCCGGACGCACGGCGCGGACGCCCAGGACCGCCGCCGCGGCGATGGCGAAGCACGCGCTCAGGATAACGTAGCACAGGCGCCACCCCAGCACCTCCAGCGCCGCGCCCAACAAGGCCGGACCAGCGACCCGCCCGATCGAGCCGGCCAGCGTCAGGAGCGCATTGCCGGTGGGGATCAGCTCCGCCGGCACCATGGACGGCAAGACCGCGCCGCGGGCGATCCCCCCGAGGCAGTTGCACGCCGCCAGGACGAACGTCGCGGAGTAGAGCGCCTCGATGCCGCCGTCAAAGAAGAGCACGACGACCGCCAGCGCCCGCCCGGCGTCGGCCAGGAACAGCAGGGTGCGCCGGGGAAAACGGTCGGCGAGGGCACTGGCCAGCGGGGCGGCGATGATCACGGGGACGAACGTGAGGGCGATCACAACGCCGCCGGCCAGCATGCTGCCCGTGACGCGGATGGCGATGACCGCGAAAACCGGCTGGCTGCCGTAGAAGGCGAACGAGCCGAGGACGTGATTGGCGAACAGAAGCGGGATGTGCCGGCGCAGAACGTCGAGCATGGTGTGGGCACGCTTGACCATGAGTACTCCCCGCTATTCGCACACCCGCTTCCCATCACAGGGCCATAGGGCCGAAGCTGGTGCGGCATCAGATGGGCTGGCTCAAGGCTACATAATCCGGTTGCGGTCAACTAAGGCGTTTCCAGCCCTCCTATACTATAATAACCCATTCAGCCTCCTTTTGACCAGCATCTTCGTTCGACAAAAACCCCTTGACTGGGGCAAAGCCCCGGCTGACCGCGGTTTCCGCGCTGGGCGCCGGCGCTCATTCGTGCTCGCCGCCGCCACGCCCGCCGTCGACCGGGGCTAGCCCCTGCCCCGCGAGGGCCGCGCGCAGGTGCTCCTCCCCGCGCTCCCAGAACGGGCCCTCGATCATGCTTATGTAGGGCCGCGCAGCCGCGAGCACGTCATCCGCCGTCCCGCCCGCATCACGACGACTGGGCCTGGCGAGCTCGAGCACCGCCGCATCGATCTCCTGCGCCGTCATGTCGCGGTAGCCGTCGCGGTGCACCATGAATCGCAGCGGGATGCGCGGGCGCGGCGCGGGGGATTCCGCGGGGTAGCCGACGGCGAGCCCCACCACCGGCAGCACCCCCGGCGGCAGCGCCAGTATGCGGCACACCCTGGCGGCGTTGTGGCCGATGCCGCCGATGTAGCAGGTTCCCAGCCCCAATCCGGCGGCGGCGATGACCAGGTTCTCTGCCGCCGCGGTCATGTCGATGGTGCCGTAAATGAGCGCCGTGTAACCGGTCATGCGCCGCCGGGCGCCGAAGTGCTCGGCCCAGAGGTCGCTGCGGCGCAGGTCAATGCACAAGACCAGGAACTCGGAGCCGTTCATGGCGCGCTGGCGGCCGCAGGCCTGGTGCAGCGCGGCCTTCAGGCCGGGGTCGGCCACCACGATGATCGAATAGAAGTGCCCCATCGCCGTGGTCGGGGCGCGCAGGGCCGCTGTAAGCAGCGTCTCAAGCGTTTCCGGCTCCAGCGCGCGGCCCGAGAAGAGTCGCACTGAAGCCCGGTTCAGTATCGCCGCCAGCACAGGGTTGTCGCTGGACATGGACACGGGTCAATCCCCCTTTGCACTCCCATTGCCGGGCCGGCGGTAGAGCACCGCCTCGCTGCCGGGCCGGGGCGGGAGCCTGCGGGCGGCCACGGCGCGCAGGCGTTCGAGGATGAACACAAGCAGGATGATGTTGGCCCCAAGCCACAGCGTCGCCAGGGCGGCGCCCGTCACCTTCATCTGGTAGGCCATTGCGCCGACGTTCAGCAGGGCGTGCAGGCCGGTGGCGGCTGAAAGTCCCAGCACGCCGCGCCTGCGCCTGGCGAGGAGGGTGACGGCGACCGCGGTCAGGACCACGTGCGCCAGGCACGCCGCCAGGCGCTCGCCGAGGAAGCCGGTGAACATCCACGCCGGCGTGGCCGCCCAGGTCGGGTCGGCCGCGATGCCCACGGCGAGGAAGGCGATCTCCCCGACCCCAAAGCCCAATCCCAGCGCGCCGCCGATGGTCAGTGCCGCAGCGCGGCGCGACGCGGCCCAGGCGCCCAGCGGCCGGAACATCGCCGGGACAAGCTTCATCGCCTCTTCGGCCAGGGCGCCGAAAAACAGGAAGAATATCGCCGCCCCCCAGGTCAGCGTGCGGCTGTCACCGAACCACAGCCACCCGACCGGGGCCTTGACCAGGATGTTGACGAGGGCGCTCATTGGCAGGCCGACGAGGAAGGCCGTCAACCGGATGCCGGGCGCGACCGTGGCGGCGGTCCGTGCCGTCCCCAGGAGCCATGTGCCCCACAGGCCGATCGATGCCACGGCGGCCAGCAGGGCCATGGGGAAGGGGCCGGTCACTGCGCTCCCCCCCTGAGGCGCGCCGTCAGCGCGGCGATGAACCCGTCCTCGTCCCGGGGCGAGATCCCGTACTTGCGCTTGCCGGTGTCGATGACCAGCACGCCGTTGGCGACGCGCGTGGAGCACATGAACACGCGCCCGGCGTCGCTGTAAAGGACGCTGGTCAGCGCAAAGCCGGGCAGGCCCAGCGACGCCCACACTGGCGATGGCTTGGGACGATAAACGGTCACCTGGCAACCCCCCCCGAGGGGTCTTGGGGCGGACACATTCGGGCTCGCTCCAGGCTTCGACAGGCATGGCCACGCTCCTCCCAGCCGGGGCGAGCGGCGGCGTGACCGCACGCAAAAATGAGCACAGGACGGTTGATTTCCAGTTATTGACAGCCAGCCAGAGGCGTGTTATCATGGTTTGTGGGGGCGACTGGGAGGTTTTGCATCATGAGGAGAGGGATCACTGCGGCGCTGCTGGCCCTGCTGTTCGTCGCCATCATCGCGGCGCCGTGCTTCGCGGGGGTCCACGCGACCGCCATCTGCAATGCCCCGTGCCAGGCCGTCTACTACGACATGGTCATCCAGGCCATGGACGCCAAGTGGAGCACCACCAACAACACCCGCTTCGTCCTGCACACCGGCTGGGTCCTTGACGCAGACGGGAGCTGGATCGAGAACGGGTTCATGGACGGCGCCCACAGGACCGGTGACGGCAAGATCGTTTACTGGCACGGGTTTTACAACGCCGCCGGCAGGATGAGCGGCGGCAGTCTTATCGCCTACGAAGAGAACACGTACACCGGCCCGTCAACGACGATCGGGACAAAGCACACGTTCACGACCATGAAGAGCGGCACGGGCGAGTGGAGCGTGTACGTCGACGGTTCCCTGGTCCACAAGTACTACCTGACGGACGGGACCAGGATGGAGGCCGGCCTGGAGACGAACGACCCGGCAACGACGTCGGCGACGTGGTCGGAACAGAACTTCATGATGTTCGGCAGCGGGGGCTGGGAGTACTGGAAGGGCGGCTTCCTGAACAATCAAGACGGCGCCTGGGGCCTTGACGTGCAGTGGGTGACGGAGCCGCGGACGGATGGCAGCGTGGCGCCGGCCATCAAGACCTCGAAGACGTAGCGGGGGTGAGCCCATGAACAAGATGAACAACAGGTGGTGGATCATCGTCGCGGCGGTCGTGATGGCGGCGGCCATCGCGGTGGCGGTCGCGCTGCGGCCCGGGGCCGGCCCCCAGCCGCCCAGCCTCGACAACAGCCCCGAGGTGTACCTGAATGCCAACGCCTCGTTGACACCAGACCGCCTGATCGACGTCGACGCCTTCGTTGACGAGGACTACATCGCGAGCCAGGGCGGCCAGCTCTTGATGGCCAAGGTGATGACCTTCGCCGAGCTGTGCCGCATGCAAGAGGAGGACGTGGCTGACCATCCAGCGGTCTCGCCCGACCGCCTGGTGTTGGCCGTGCAGGTGTACTGGCCCGGCGGCTTCGCCGATCCGGACTTCGGCCGGATCGAGAACTGCACCGCAACGGCGGCCTACGACGCCGAGACCGGCAACTATCTGGGCAGCTGGTACAAGGCCGGCGAGTGACCGCGGCAGCTGGCACAAGGGGGGCGAGTGATCGCCCCCCTATATGCCCAGCGCGCGGCGCCGGGCGTCGATGTGCCGCGCTATGCCTAGGGCGGCCTGGGTCATGTCGTCACCGACGGCCAGCCGGCCGCCGGTGAGCGACTCCACGTCCTGCGTCAGGAGCTGAACCACCTCGGGCGACCCGGCCACGGGCGGCAGCGGCGAGACGTGAGCGTAGCCCGGGGCCGGCGGCGTCAGCGGCAGCGGGGTCTTCAAGGCCCGCCAGCTGGCAGGCGGCATTGCCGCAGCCGGCGGCCAGCACCAGGATGTCGCGGCAGGCAGGCTCAGTACGAGGTGCGCGCCGACATCACGGCGATGCGGGCGCGCAACGGGAGATGTGCGGCGTAGAAGCCGGTGATGCACACAGACACCGGCAGTCCAACTGCCGGTGTCCGTATTTCCCTTCCCCGCTTCATCACCGGCGGTTGACTCGAACCCCCAGCTTAGCCAACTCCCGAGCGATTTCTCGACGTTCCCTGTCGAAGCTGGGATCCTGTGACGCTTGCTCCCACAGCTTCTTTACATCGGGCGCATCGCAGGGCTGACCACTATCCTTGCAGGACAGGGGCACACCGGGGGTAGGCCCCCTCGTGTCGAGGTTAGGCGGAGCGATTGGGCGAACAAGTCTGTCCATGGCCCGGTCCGGCACCTCCTTTCCCCTCACACCCCTAAGCATACTCTATGCGCGCGAAGCCTCAAACGCCAGACAAAGCTCAATAAGTCTGGCTGCGAAGGTGATCACGTCGCGGTCATCGGGCTTGATGCAGTCGATCTTGGCACCACCTACCTTCAACACCGCAGAACGGTTCTCCTTCACAGAAACTGGAACGGCAAGTACGGCACGAAACTCCTTGCTGCTATGTGGCTGATCCGCAAAGCAGTCGTCCTCGAAGGCATCTGCGGAGTACGTCACGTTGCCAGACGTACAACACTGCCCAGCTATCGACCCCGGGCCGAGACGTTCGAGCATCTCAGCGGCGGTGTAGCCGCAGGCTTCGCGACAGGTGAGGGAACCGTCACTTTCCCGGTTCAGTATAGCCGCACGATACGAATTGGACGTTGGAGAGGCTTGCCCTGAACACATCTGGGCTACATGCCCCAAGATCCTTCGCAGGATACAGCTCAACTTATCCTGGAAACCGGCCGAACCGGCCCGTGGCAGGTCCCGAGTGTCCTCCACGATCCCCTTGAACAGTCTCATCCTGTGATTGGCGAACCAGAGCTTGTCATCTAGGGCCCCCGCAAACTGCTTCAGTCTCTCATGCTGTGAAGTCAGCTTGGCCAGCCTCTCGTCGAGCTGACGCGAGTACCTGCGCTTGAGGAAGAAGGCGACTACGCCCCAGATGAGCCCCAGGAAGCCCTGCGATCCCCAGAAGACCGGACTTGACAGCACGGTCCAGACGGTGACCCCGGCCGCGACCCCATCCGGCATGTAGCTTTCTCCCTCATTCTGTGCAACTGTCCGGTGCATATATGTTCGATTGCGGGACTGGCTCTTCCTGCTTGGATAAGGATGAGTGCCCGTGAATTGACCGACGAACTTGCGGACGCCCCTCGGGGCTGGCTGTGCAGAAGCAAGAAGCGCCGCAATCGCTTGTGGCGCTTCGCTTCCCAATGGTGGGCGGTACTGGAATTGAACCAGCGACCTCTTGAATGTGAGTCAAGCGCTCTGCCCCTGAGCTAACCGCCCGAATCGCCCCGCGCCGGGCCCGGCCCGCGCCCTGCGGCCCGTCCCCGGTGCCAAGCTGCACTGTCAAGTGGTGGCCCCAGGGGGAATCGAACCCCCGTTACCACCTTGAAAGAGTGGTGTCCTGACCTCTAGACCATGGGGCCTTGCGGCTGCCGTACGCTTATAGATTATACCCGAAATGGCGCCGCCACGCAAGCCCCGCCTGGGGAAGTGTCGTCGGTCTGTGATATTGTCACCTTGTAAGCGGTCTGAGAAAATGTCACCATGGGGAGAGATGTTTTCTTGAGCGTCAAGGAGGCCAGGAAGCTTCACGTGATCG
>Ga0315295_10000675_pt1 | contig 29684 bp, 23 predicted proteins | sample YL17G14_0_MG_FD_204453 | JGI IMG/M metagenome (GOLD analysis project Ga0315295, IMG submission 204453) | Sediment microbial communities from Yellowstone Lake, YNP, Wyoming, USA - YL17G14_0 | ecosystem: Environmental > Aquatic > Freshwater > Lake > Sediment | place: USA: Wyoming | collected... | reverse complement strand
CCCAGGTAGCGGCCCGCAAATGAACGCAGCCACGCATTTTCGGACTGAGGGCCGAAATACACCCTTTGTCTTGCCACCTCGGAGGTGGTAGAATAGCCGCTATTGCAGATTCCGAAATCCAGAATTGGGAGCTTCTTTATGAAGAATAAATCTGACGGCAAATCATCCATGACGGGCCGGCAGCGCGTGCTGGAGGCCTTAAATTACAGGAAGGTGGACCGGGTTCCAGTTGATTTGGGCGGGACGCTTGGTACGGGAGCCCACGTGAGCGTCATCGCGAATCTGCGTCGGGCCCTCGGTCTGGATAAGCTGGGCACGCCCGTAAAAGTGGTCGAGCCGTATCAAATGCTGGGGGAAGTGGCGGCCGACCTGCGGGATCTGTTAGGCATTGACACGGTGAACCTGCCGGGGCCGAAGAATCATTTTGGTTTTGCCCAGACGGATTGGAAGCCGTGGCGAACCTTTGACGGCACGGACGTGCTGGTTCCGGGTAAGTTCAATACCAGGCCGGAACTGAACGGCGATATTCTCCAGTACCCGCAAGGGGACACATCCGTCCCCGCGTCCGGCCGGATGCCCAAAGGCGGATTCTATTTCGACGACATCGTTCGCCAGGAGCCGATTGACGAGGCTAAGCTTAACCCGGCCGATAACCTCGAAGACTTCGCCCTGCTGAGCGATGAAGATTTGAAGGTCTATGAACGAGGCACGCGTGAACTGTACGACCACACAGATTTGGCCATCACAACCGGCCTGCCGGGCACGGCCTTCGGCGACATCGCCTTAGTCCCCGCCGCCTTCCTCAAGCATCCCAAAGGCATTCGAGGCATCGAAGAGTGGTATATCAGCACCGTTTCGCGGCGGGAATATGTTAAAGAGGTCTTCGCTGGTCAGACGGAAATCGCAATCCAGAACCTCGAGCGGATTTACCAGGCCGTCGGCGACCGGATTCAGGCCATATGGCTCGATGGGACCGACCTGGCGGCGCAGAATACACTCTTCTGCGGCCCGGACACATACCGCGAGCTGTATCTGCCGTTCAGCAGAAAGCTCAACGATTGGATCCACACCCACACCAAATGGAAGACGATGAAGCACTGCTGCGGCGGATGCGAGCCGCTGATTGAAGGATTCATCGAGGCCGGCTTCGATATTCTCAATCCCGTCCAGACCTCCGCCCAGGGGATGGCTCCGGAACATTTGGTGGACAAGTACGGCGGCAGAATCGTCTTTTGGGGCGGCGGCGTCGATACCCAAAAGACCCTGCCCTTCGGCGAGCCTGACCAGGTCCACCGAGAGGTCAAAGAGCGCGTTCGCACATTCGGTGCCAAAAAAGGTTTTGTTTTCGCTACCGTTCACAACATTCAATGCAATACGCCCATACAGAACGTCTTGGCCATGTTCCAGGCCCTCGGTAGAAAAGTCCGAGCAGAGGAATAATATATGAAAGCAAAACGAATATCGCAGAAAACCAGCATAATGGTCTGGTCAGCCGCCGTGGTTCTACTTTTTGGCGCGGATGTCACTTTGTGCGCCGAGAGCGCCGGCCCGCGGCGCGTGATCAGCCTCGATGGGACGTGGGAAATCGCCGAAGGCGGCATGGATTCGATTCCCGCGAGTTTCGCGCACAAAGTGCCAGTGCCGGGATTAGTGGATATGGCTTCGCCCCCCTTCGAAGAGGTCGGTAAGAAGAGCCAGCGCCGTCAGGCCTTCTGGTATCGACGCACGTTCACGCTCGACGGCTCGGTCACACCGGTCGCCATCCTGAAGGTCCACAAGGCCAGGTACGGCACGAAAGTCTGGCTGAACGGCAAAGTCGTCGGCGAGCATCTGCCTTGTTTCACGCCGGCCCTCCTGGACGTCAGAGAGTTCCTCAAAGGCTCAGGTCAGCAAAATGAACTGATTATCCGCATTGGCGCCGACCGCGAATCCAGGCCCACGGATGTGCCGAGCGGCTGGGACTTCGAAAAATACCTCTACATCCCCGGCATCTACGACTCGGTCGAGCTGATTCTCACGGGCGAGCCCTTCATCAGCAACATCCAGGTTGTCCCGGACATCTCTTCCGGCAAGGTGCAGGTCGTCGCACAACTGCGCCGGTCCCAGGATTCGGGCGCAAGTTCAGCCGCCTACGAGATCACGGAAGTAAAGACCGGCAAGGTCGTCGGCACGTTCCAGCTACCTCGTATCCCGCCGGCGCCGTTGCAAACACTCAGGGCAGAGGTCCCCATCGAGGGCTGTCATCTGTGGACTCCCGAAGACCCCTTCTTGTATAGACTCAAACTGCGCACCAGCGGCGATGCGGCCGAGACCCGCTTCGGGATGCGGTCGTTCCAGTTCGACAAAGAGAGCGGCCGGGCCATTCTCAATGGTAAATCCTACTTCATGCGGGGAACCAACGTCTGTGCCTATCGCTTCTTCGAGGACGATCAACGGGGCGACAAGCCCTGGCGGGCCGAATGGGTCCGCCGGCTCCATCAGAAATTCAAGAGCATGCACTGGAATTCCATTCGTTACTGTATCGGTTTTCCGCCCGAGATCTGGTACGACATCGCCGACGAAGAGGGCTTCCTGATTCAGGATGAATTCCCTATTTGGCTGTTAGGTAAAGCGCCGGAGAACCCCACGGCGGAAAAGATCATCTCGGAATATACCGAATGGATGCACGAGCGATGGAACCACCCCTGCGTCGTCATTTGGGATGCCCAGAACGAAAGTCAGACACCCGAGACGGGCAAAGCTCTGATGGCCGTCCGAGCGTTGGACCTTTCGAACCGTCCCTGGGACAACGGCTGGGCCGAGCCACAGACCGACAAGGATTGCGTCGAGGCCCATCCCTATCTGATGAGCGGGCTTTTCAACTCCTCCTGGGGTAACGCCAAATTCACCGGCATGAAGGACATGGTCAATGTATCGGGCATTCCCTCTTTGCAGCAGGCCCAGCGCAAGCTCAAGATACCCATCATCATCAACGAGTACGCCTGGATGTGGCTCAATCGCGATGGCTCGCCGACCTGCCTGACCGGCCCGGTCTATGAGAAGCTGCTCGGCCCGAACTCGACCGTGGAACAGCGCCGGGAATTTTATGCCAGATGCCTCGCGGCCAAAACCGAATTCTGGCGCGCCCACCGCGAATGCGCGGGCGTCCTGCATTTCTGCGGTCTGGGCTACTCGCGGGCCGGCGACAAGCCGCGCCCCGAAGGCGGCGCTACCAGCGACCACTTTATAGATTTGGAGAAACTCACCTTTGAGCCTAACTTCGAGAAGTACGTCCGCGATGCCTTTTCGCCGGTGGGATTGATGATTGATTTCTGGGCCGAGGAGCTTGCCGGCGGTTCTGAGCAGCCGTTCAAGGTCTTTGTCCTGAACGACTTGTACGATAACTGGAAAGGTCCCGTCCGGCTACGTATCATGTCTGCCGGCCAAACGATTGCCGAACAGGATAAGGATTGCAGCGTCGATGCTCTTGGCCGGGAAGTTCTGTCATTCACCGCGCAAGTTCCAGCTCAAGCGGGGAATTATCAGCTTGTTGCGGAATTGGCCGGGGCCGATGGTAAAGCGGTGCGGAGCTTACGAGACTTCAAGGTTGTCTCCGCCAAATAGCACGATGCTCGTCGAGAATCGTGCATCGCGTATCCGGAATCGAGAAAGGAGACCGAGCAGATGGGCACTTCACATAACACGCGTCGCGACTTCCTTAAAGTCGCAGGTTTCTATGCCTCAGGCCTTGCCATTTCCGGATGCACCGCGGGTGGGAGACGGCGATTTGCGGCAGCCTCCAGAGAAAAACCCAACATACTGTGGATTACCTGTGAAGACATCAGTCCCTTTCTCGGTTGTTACGGTGATACGTATGCACGTACGCCGAATTTAGACAAGCTGGCCGGCGAGGGGATCATGTACACGCAGGCGTTTGCAACGGCGCCGGTCTGCGCGCCATCGCGCTCGTGTCTGATCACGGGAATGTATGCAACTTCTCTCGGGACCCAGCATCTGCGTTCCGAAGTGAAGCTGCCGGAGAAGATCAAATGTTTTCCGCAATACCTTCGTGCGGCGGGGTACTACTGTTCGAATAATTACAAGAAAGACTACAACTTTGTTGACGTCGGCGCCTGGGACGAGTCCGGCCGCGAGGCTCACTGGCGCAGACGCAAATCCGACCAGCCGTTTTTCAGCGTGTTCAACTTCGTCTCCACGCACCAGGGACAGATTAACGGTTCCGACGAGGAATTTATTGCCACCTATGGCTCGAAACTCAAGCCCGAAGAACGTCACGACCCTGCTAAAGTCTTCCTTCCACCCCATTATCCGGACACCCCGTTTGTGCGCAAGATTTGGGCCCGCTACTACGACTTGATTACCTTCATGGACAAACAGGTCGGCGATTTGCTCGGCCAGCTCGAAGCCGATGGCCTGGCCAACAACACCATCGTATTTTTCTTCTCGGATCACGGGATGGGCATTCCTCGGTTCAAGCGAACGCTCTACGATACCGGTCTTCACGTACCGTTGATCATTCGCTTCCCGCAGCAATTCCGGCACCTTGCGCCGCACCAGCGAGGCGGCAGGACCGGCAGATTGGTGAGTTTTGTCGATTTTGCTCCAACCGTGCTGAGCCTGGCCGGTTTATCAGTTCCGAATTACATGCAGGGCCTGGCGTTCCTCGGCCCAGCGCAGCGCAAGCCGCGTCATTACATTTTCGGGGCGTCCAGCCGGGTTGACGAAGCCTACGAGTGCTCACGCTGTGTGCGCGACAAGCGATACAAGTACATTCGTCACTACATGCCTCATTTGCCGTACATCCAGCCGAGCGACTACTGCGACAGGGCGGAAATCATGCAGGAATTGAAACGGGCGGTTGCCGAAGATGAGCTTACGCCGGCGCAGAAACTGCTCTGGACGCCGGTTAAACCGGTCGAAGAACTCTACGATACGTTTGCAGACCCGCACGAAATAAACAACCTCGTGGACAGCCCTGCACACCGAAAAGTGCTCCAGGAGTTGCGGAAGGTGCTTCACGGATGGATGCTCCAGATACGCGACGTGGGCCTGCTGCCGGAAGCGGAAATGCACATTCGCGCCGAGGGCTCAACGCCGTACGAGATCTCGCGGGACCCCGGCAGATTTCCTCAGCAGCGTATTCTCGCCGCGGCCGATCTGGTCGGCAGAGGACCGGGTCACGTTCCCAGACTGATCAGGCTGTTGGATGATTCGGACAGCGCCGTTCGCTATTGGGCCGTGATTGGCCTGACCGCCCTTGGCGCCGAGGCGAAACCTGCCGTCGATGTGCTAAGGACTCGACTTGAAGATTCAAGCCCGAATGTTCGGTTTGCCGCCGCCGGGGCGCTGTGCAAGCTCGGATTCTGCGACGAGTCATTGCAGGTTTTGGCTGAGGGCCTGGAAGACAAACGTGAAGAAACCGTCCTGTATGCCGCGCGCGAGATCGAGCAAATCGGCGGAAAGGCCCGGCCGATTGTTGCTCAAATCGAGCAGGCTCAGGCACGATGCAAACTGCCGGATGGAACATATAAAAATGAGAATCATGCGGCGTTCATCGATTGGGCGTTGAAATATGCTTTGGGGAATTGTCGCCAATGAGCTTATCAGCAAACCAGCAGAGTCAACTGAGATCGCAGACAGGCGGCGTTTTCGTGATGGTCGTGTGTCTTGTAGCCGCCCTGGGCGGACTGTTATTCGGCTACGACACGGGAGTCATTAACGGGGCGATAGGACCTCTGAAAGCACACTTTGCCCTTGACGCGAAATGGACGGGCTGGGCGATGGGTTGCGCGCTGCTCGGCTGTGCGATTGGCGCCGGGGCAGCCGGCGTATTGAGCGACCGGTTCGGCCGGAAAAGAGTGCTGATCATCTCAGCCGTCCTGTTTTTCATCTCGGCGGTCGGGACGGCCATTCCCCAGACGATCACCGCCTTTATCATTTACCGGATTCTCGGCGGTCTCGGCGTCGGTGCGGCCTCGATTGCCTCGCCGATGTATATCGCGGAGATTAGTCCGGCTCGGATTCGCGGACGGATGGTCTCGATTAACCAATTCGCCATCGTCACGGGTTTCCTCGTTGTCTATTTCGTGAATTACTTCATCGCGCTTCAAGGCGATGCGGCGTGGAACGAGCAATTGGGCTGGCGGTGGATGTTCGGCTCCGAGGCGCTGCCGGCGCTGCTGTTGCTGGTTCTGCTTTTCTTCGTGCCCGAAAGTCCCCGCTGGCTGACCAAACAAAACCGCCCCGACGAGGCACTGAGAATTCTCACTCGCGTTGATGGGGCCGCGTACGCCCAAAGCGAGCTGCTTGAGATTAAGGATGCCATTGCCCACGAGAGCGGGTCGCTGGCGCAACTGTTTGCCCCCGGCATGAAGATTGTGTTCGTGATTGGGATTGTCCTGGCCGTTTTGCAGCAGGTAACGGGGATTAACGTCTTTCTGTACTTCGGGACCGAAATCTTCAAGAAGATGGGCTCGCAGACCAGCGCCGCTCTTTTGCAGACGGTGGTCGTCGGCGCGGTGAACCTGAGCTTTACCATTATCGCTATCTGGACGGTGGATCGTCTGGGCCGCAAGCCTTTGATGATGATCGGCTCGGCCGGAATGGGATTGTCTCTGCTGGCGATGGGATTGGCCGCATACTTTCAGCGGACAGAGCTCTGGGTCCTGTTGTTCATTCTCGGTTATATCGCGTGCTTCGCACTGTCGGTCGGGCCGGTGACGTGGGTCATCCTATCGGAGATTTTTCCCACGCGGATTCGCGGCCGGGCCATGGCCATAGCGACGGTCTGTCTGTGGATTGCCAACTACATTATCTCGCAGACGTTTCCAATGATGGACGAGAACGCGTGGCTGGTTGAGAGGTTTCATCATGCCCTGCCGTTCTGGTTGTACGGCGTGTTCTGCGTCGTTTTGCTGATGTTTGTCCGTCGATTTTTACCGGAAACCAAAGGCAAAACGCTGGAAGAGATTGAAAAACACTGGATGCTCGATTCTTGATACTCGACGAGCATCGAGCATCCAGAATCGGGAATCGAGCATCGAGAATTGAGATGCAGTTTCCACAGCGAATGACAGTTCAGAGCCATGTAATAAACATCGTGCCGCGGTACGCAGAGACAGACAAGAGCGGTGTCGTTCATCACAGCGTGTATCCGGTGTGGTTTGAGATGGGCAGGACGGAACTTTTGCGGGCCAATGGGGTGGCTTACAGAGACCTTGAGAAGGCCGGGGTATTTTTTGTCGTGGCCCGCTTGCAGATAAAATATCGCCGGCCCGCACAATACGATGAGCAACTGCAGTTGGAAACGACCTGCTCGCTGGTTACTCCCGGCAAGGTCGAGCATATCTATACGCTGAGGCGTTCCTGTGATGGGGTGGTCTTAGCCGAGGGCGCCACGACGTTGGCCTGCGTCAACGCCGAGGGCAAGATTCGCAGAGTGCCGGAGTTTATGCAGACTTGCGATTGACGATATTTTCTGCCACTAAGACACGAAGACGGTCGGACAGGTCAGACATGTCAGACAGGTCGGACGGCACTTTAGTTGCACCAGTTTTCAATTGACAATCGGCAATCGAAAATCGACAATTCATTCATGGTTTGCGATAAAAAAGAGAATTGTGGTCTGTTCGGCATTTTTGGCGACCCGGAGGCGGTCCAGAAGATGTATTTCGGTCTGCACAGCCTTCAGCACCGGGGCCAGGAGTCGGCGGGGATCGCTTCGACGGACGGCCAGACGATACAATGTTATACAGGGATGGGGACGGTCCGGCGGGTGTTTCGCTCCGGGCAGGAGATTCTTGGGAAGTTATCCGCTCCCGCTGCAATCGGGCACGTGCGGTATTCGACGACGGGGTCCAGCCGGGCCGCCAACTCTCAGCCGCTCCTGGCGGAGTACTCCCGCGGACAGGTGGCGGTGGCCCATAACGGCAATTTGACCAATGCCGGCCGGCTGCGCGATGAGTACGAGGCGTACGGCAGCATTTTCAAGAGCACGTGCGATACCGAGGTCATTGTTCATCTGTTGGCCAAGCCGACCCACGTGAGCCGGCCCGACCCGCTTGCCCACGTGTTGAATCATCTGCAGGGTGCGTACAGTTTGCTGTTTCTGTTTGCCGACCGGATAGAGGCGGCCCGCGACCCATACGGGAACCGGCCGCTGTGTGTTGGCCAGATGGAGAGCGGCCGGTATGTGGTTGCCAGCGAGACCTGTGCGCTGGATGCCGTGGGGGCGAGGTTCATTCGTGAAGTCGAGCCAGGCGAGATCGTGCGGTTGGACAAGGACGGCCTGCACAGCCGGTTCTTCGTCACGCCCGGCACAATCACGCCAGCCCACTGTATCTTCGAGCACGTCTATTTTGCCAAGCAGAACAGCACGCTTTTCGGCGAGAACGTGCACGAGTACAGAAAAAAGCTGGGCAGGCGGCTTGCAAGCGAGCACCCCGTGGATGCAGATGTCGTGATTCCGGTTCCGGATTCGGGCACCTCAGCGGCCCTGGGATTCGCCGAATACAGCAAAATTCCGTTCGATATGGGTCTGGTTCGCAGCCATTACGTGGGCAGAACGTTTATCTCGCCGGACCAGGCGATCAGAGAGCTGGAGGTCAAGCTCAAACTGGCCGTGGTCAATGAGGTGGTGCAGGGTAAACGCATCGTGGTCGTGGACGACTCCATCGTTCGCGGCACGACCACGCGGGGCAAAATCAGGACACTCAGGCAGGCGGGGGCCAAAGAGATTCACATGCGCGTCAGTTGTCCACCCATCAGATTCCCCTGCTTTTACGGCATCGATTTCCCGACCAAGGGGGAGCTGTTGGCAAACAATCGCGATTTGAGACAGATCAGGGAATTCCTTGAAGTGGACAGCGTTGGATATTTGTCACTGGAAGGGCTCCTGTCCTGTGCTATACTGCCGGTGGACCATTATTGCACCGCCTGTTGGAGCGGCGAATACAGGATTCCGATAGATGCCGCCGGCAGCAAGTCTGCTCTGGAGCGATACCAGATGCAGATGTTCGATGAAATGGCGTAGAGTTGGTGGTCGGTTTTTCCCCAGCAAGGTTGGTTAAGAAATCATAAAGCGAATCGGACTATCAGCCAATGAGCAAGTACATCAGTTATGAGCAGTCGGGCGTGAACATCGAGGCCGGCGACCAGATGGTTGACCAGATCTGCTCGGCCGTTGCCAGCACGTTCGGGCCGAGGGTTATTGAGTTGCCCGACGGCTTCGCGGGATTATTCCGGCTGGACTACGACGAGAAACTCTTTAAGAGAAATTACAAGAATCCGGTCCTGGTGGCCTGCACCGATGGAGTAGGCAGCAAGGTTCAATTGGCCGCCAAAATAAAGAAGTTCGATACCGTCGGCATTGACCTGGTGGCGATGAGCGTCAACGATATGCTCGTACTGGGCGCCGAGCCGTTGTTCTTCCTGGACTATCTGGCGCTTCACAGGCTGGAGCCGGACGTGGCCACCGAGCTGGTCAAAGGTGTTGCGGCGGGGTGCCGGCAGGCCGATTGCGCGCTGATCGGCGGGGAGACCGCCGAGATGCCCGATACGTATGCCGAGGGCGACCTGGACATGGCGGGCTTCGCCGTCGGAGTCGTCGAGCGAAAAAAGATCATTACGGGCCGGGACATCCGAAGAGGCGACGTGATTCTTGGTCTTGCCTCGAGCGGGCTGCACAGCAACGGTTACGCGCTCGTTCGCAACATCTGCTTCAAGCAGTCGAATCTCAAAATGACGGACGTGCTGGACCAGCTCGATGGCGCCGTGCTGGGCGAGGTGCTGCTGGAGCCCACGCGGATCTACGTTCGCTCAATCATAAAACTGCTGTCGCAATACAAAGTCAAGCGCGTCGTTCATGGGATGGCGCACATTACCGGCAGTGGGTTGCCGGGCAATGTTCCGCGCATTCTGCCGAAGGACTGCAATGCCGTCATCAGAAAATCAAGCTGGCCGGTACCGAAAATATTTTCATTTCTGCAGGAAAGAGGCCCCGTCGAAGAAGAAGAGATGTTCCGGGTCTTCAACATGGGGATTGGCTTTGTGCTGATCGTGGCGGAGGATTTCGCTGACGCGATAGCGGCGAAATTGATAAAATCCGGCGAAAAGGTTTACAAGATAGGCAGGATAGTGACCGGGACCGGTAACGTCATTCTGAAGTAATGCCACCCGATGCGGAAAACGAAATACACCCTGTTCATCGCGGCCGCGGTAGTGTATGTGGCGTTTGCCGCTTATCTGTACCGGTACTATTTCAAAGGCTTTAACACGCCGCGCCTGCGGGATTTGTTCGTCGTAAGCACCTCTCTGGCCTCTTTGGGTTGTTATGTGCTCAGCCGGCGATGGGTGGCGGGATTCGCCGAGTCGATTTTTTCCGGCGCCCTGTACGGCTTCGGACCGTTCACACTCGGCCTGGCCAAATTCCATCCGGTGGCTGGTCTCCTGGCGGCGGCTATGCCGTGGTTGTTCTGTCCGGCGGCGTTTGGTCCCAAAGCGGGGTGGCGATGGCTGCGGATGCCGCTTTCGGTCCTGCCCTTTCTGGCCATTGTGCTGTTCTTTCAGGCGGCCGCGTACTTCCGCTTATACCCCATTCCGATACAACTCAAATTACACGCCGCCGACGTAACCGGCTTGTTTGTTCCGCTGGTTGCAGCGGAACGCCGGATGACTTTGCTGGGCTTTTATCATATCCCGCTGACGGGATTGATTATGGGTTTTGCCATGCTCGTAGCAGCTCGACGGCGCAAAATCATGATCATTCTTGCCGTCGCAACGATGCTCGCCTTCTGCGATTCTCTGTTCGCTATCAGTCCCATCATCTGGCTGGCCATCAGCATGTTGTGCGGCTCGGTCATGATCGGGGCCGGGATGCAGGGGATTGTCTGTGCCGGCGTGGCCGACCGCAAGTGGATCCTGATTGCGGGAGCTGTTATGGGCGCGCTGGCTATCACGACTTTATTGTTGGCGACAAAGTCCTTTCAGACCTTTGCCTCTTTGGGTTCGGGAACGGGAAGTCTTCTTATCCAGTCGGCTGAAATGTATATCCTCGGCGCCGTCACAATGGCGGTTCTTTTCTTTGTCGTTCGTGTAAACTTGCGGATGCACGTGCTGCGCAGAATCCTGCTTTGTGCCGCGATGGGGCTGGATATATTTTTTAGCGCAACGGTTGTTATTGATAAAATTCTCTTTCGCTAACGTGCCCAATCCGCGAATCACCAGAACGTGTCACGTTCGACCTGCCCGAGGAAAAATCGCCCGTCGTTGCGCATAAAACCAATGATGGCGTCGAGCTGCTGGTCGATGAAGCGGGCGTCGTTGCTGACGACCGCTGCGCCGATGACGGCGATGGTCTTGCTGTCCTGGTGATCGACCTCCGCGATGGAGATATTGAACCGGCTCTTGAGCCGCCCGATCAGACTCTTGACGATGCTCCTTTTTTCCTTGAGCGAGGCAATCCCGTGCAAAGATAACTGAGCTGTCATCACGCCGACTATCATCGCTGTCTCCGAAGTTTGTTCAGGCGGTTCGGCGGTGCCGCAGGCGGTCGAGCGCCACGGCGGCGACGATGATCGCACCGGTGACAATTTCCTGCACCCAGTTCGGCAGGCCCATCTGCGTGCACCCTGAAGCAATCACGGTCATAATCAGCGCGCCGACGAGCGTTCCGAGAATTGAGCCTTCGCCGCCGCTGAGGCTGCCTCCGCCGATGACGACCGCCGCGATCACATTCAGCTCCAGCCCGACCGCGACCGTCGGGTCGCCCACTGTCAGGCGGGAGAACTGCATCAGGCCCGCGAGACCGCCAAAAACCCCGCACAGGGTGTACACGAGGACCTTGACGCGGTCGACGGCCACGCCGCACAGCCGGGCCGTCTGCTCGTTCGAGCCGATGGCGAACGTGTGCCGTCCCAGGCGCGTGTACCGCAGCAGGGCGGCCATCGCCACAGCCAGAAGGATCAGCATCCAGACCCCAGGCGGCAGGAGCATCCAGCTTCGCTCCGGGGGTACCGAAGCCAGCAGGTCGTCCAGCCATTTCAGCCGGACCGGGTCAACGTCGATTTTCTGTTCACGTCCTATGCCTTTGGCCGCCCCGCGAACGACTAACATCATTCCGAGGGTGACGATAAAAGGCACGACCCGCAGCCGTGTGATCAGCACCCCGCTGACCAGGCCGAAAAATGCCGCCGCCGCAACGCCGCCAATCGCCGCGACCAGCGGACTGACGCCAGCGTACTCCAGCAGCCATGCGATCGCCACTGTGCTTAGAGCGACAACAGAGCCGACCGACAGGTCGATCCCTCCGGAGATAATCACTAACGTCATCCCCAGGGCCGCCACGCCGACGATGGTCGTCTGCCGGGCAATCATTTCAATATTCCGCACCGTTGCAAAGCTCGACGGCGCGATCAGGACAAACAATTCGAACACGCCCACCAGAGCCAGCACGGGACTGAGTGTATTGAGCAAGCCTCGCCAGTTGACTGTCATTGCCTGATTCGGTGTTGCTTGCTTATCGCTCATGCAGTTGCCTCCCGGCCGGTCGCCTCGAACATCAGCTCGTGCTCGTTCACTTCACTGACCTTGTACGTCGGTCCCAGAATACCTCGGCACATCACCGCCACCCGGTCGCAGACGCCCATCAGCTCAGGCAGATAGCTGCTGACCATCAGGACGGCCTTGGGCTGCCGGCCTTCGGCCGGCGAGCCGGTCGCGACCGCGTTGATCAATTTGTAAACCAGGGCTTTGGCCGCCACGTCGATACCTCGTGTCGGCTCATCCAGTAGAAACACGTCCACGTCGTGCTGGAGCAGCCGGGCCAGCGCCACCTTCTGCTGATTGCCGCCCGACAGAGACCCCACGGGTTGCCGAGGCCCCCGGCAGCGGATATCCAGCTCGCGCAGCCATCGGCGCGTCGCTTTGTCCTGTCGGCTCGGCAAGACCATGCCCAGCGGGCCGAATCCCTTCAGTTTGGAAAGTGTGACGTTGTCCGCCACGCTCAAAGACAGGGCCAATCCTTCTTCTTTTCGATCCTCGCTGAGCAAGCCCGCTCCCTGCATCCAACGTCTGGTCGGAGAGGCCGGTCCGCTGTAAAGGCCCAATCGAATGCGGCCTTTCCTGACCGGTTCCAGTCCGAACAGGCTTCGCAGCAGCTCCGTTCGTCCTGCGCCCACGAGCCCTGCGATGCCCAGGACTTCACCTCGCCGCAGCTTTAAAGACGCCGACCTGGGATTTTTCAGACCGGCCAAATCCTCAATCTCCAAAACGACCTCTCCGGCCTGGCGCTCGCAGCGGGGATAAAGCTCCTCGACCTGCCTTCCCACCATCAGCGCGACAATCTGGTCGGTGGTGATCGCCGCGACGTCACTGCTGCCTACCACCCTTCCATCCCGCAAAACCGTGACCCTGTCGGCGATACGCTTGACCTCTTCGATAAAGTGAGAGATATAAATGATGGCTTTGCCCTGTTGCTTCAGGCGCCCGATAATCTCGAACAATCGCTCGACGTCGCGTTGGGTCAGGCTGCTCGTCGGCTCGTCGAGCACGAGCACGCGGCAGCCGATGGCCAGGGCCCGCGCAATCTCTACCAACTGCTGCGAGCCGACCGACAATCTGCTGACCCGGGCGTCCGGCGTCAACTCCGGATTGTCGAACTCCTTGATTGCTTCGATTGCACGGCGGCGCACCTCTTTCCACCGCACGACGCCCAGGGACACCGGTTCCATGCCTAACATGATATTTTCCTGGACGTTCAGGTGCGGCGTCAGTGAAAGCTCCTGGTAGATCATCGCGACTCCGGCCCGCCGGGCTTCGAGCGGGTGTGCGGGTCGATAAGGTACGCCGTCGAGCCACATTCGGCCCGCATCCGGCTTGATCGCCCCCGAGAGAACCTTCATCAGCGTGCTTTTGCCGGCGCCGTTCTCGCCCACCAGCGCCAGGACCTCACCGGCCGCGACCTTGATCCCCACGTCTTCGAGGGCAATGGTCGCCCCGAAGCGCTTGGACACACCCTCCATTTGGAGCCGGACAGCCGGCTGGTGTGAGTCTATTCGTTCAGCCATTTCTTGTAATCCGGCTCCAGCAGATTCTTCATCGTCGGATCGTCCATATTTTCCGAGGTAGCCACCGCCGAGCCGGTATCGATGCGCTTCTCGACCTTCTCGCCTCTGAGGTGGGCGACGATTGTCTTGACGCCCAAGTAGCCCATGTTAATGGGATCCTGCAGCACCAGTCCCTGAATCGAGCCGTTGCGCAGGCCCATCACGAGCCGATCGGAGCTATCGAAGCCGACGTATTTGACTTTCTTCGCATAGCCGCCGTCTTCCAGTGCCCGCAGCATCGCAAACGCCGTGGATTCGTTCGGGCAAAAGATGCCGTCGATGGTCAGCCCGCCCTCGGGCGTCCGCAAGGGCGAAAGCAGGTTCTCGCTGGCGATGTAGGCGCTTTCCGTGGTGGCCCCGCCGTACTGGTTCGCGCTGACGACCTCGATGCCGGGATAGTCCTTCTTTAATGTATCCAAGAAGCCTTGCTCGCGGTTCATCGTGCTGGCCGAGCCTTCCTGATATCGTAACATGACGATCTTGCCTTTGCCGCCTAAGATTTTCGCGAGGCACTCGGCGCCTTTTTGGCCGCCTTTGTAGTTGTCGGTGGCTACGAAACTTACGTAATCCTCGCTTTTCAGATCGCTGTCGATGATCACCACGGGGATTCCACTATCCACGGCATCTTTGACCGGTCGGCGCAGGGCCGCATCGTCCAGCGGCGCCAGTACGATTCCACTCACGCCTCGCGTCACGAAATCCTCCACCACGCGGATTTGCGATTCCCTGTCGTCTTCCTTGAGCGGCCCTTTCCATATCACTTCGACATTTACGCCGGATGCTTTCAACTCCTCCTGGGCCTTGAGCGCCCCGGCGTGAATGCTCTTCCAGAAAACGTGCGTCGTGCCCTTCGGAATCACGGCGATACGGTATGTTTTGACGCCCTCCGGTTTCTCTCGCTTACAGCCAATGAGGGCTGAAATAACGACCGCGACGACAAGAACAATTATTCTCACAACATTTCTCATAGTTCCGGCTCCTTGAAATTTGGCTTTAGTGAGAAAAATCATAGAGATTTGGCGCTAAATCGTCAACAAAAATAGATTTCCGTCCGTGCGTATTGACAGGGCATCGTTTTTCGTTTACGATAAGTGCCCAGTTGGAATTTCCGGCCGCACTGTGCATCGTGGCCGTTGGGTTCCCTGAATATGTACCGTTTGCCGAGTAGAAAGACCGTGTTGGCGTAAAGGCCTTTGCAAGTGAAGATTGTAGCTGTTATACCGGCCCGTTATAGTTCGACCCGATTCGCCGGTAAGGTTCTCGCCAAAGACACGGGCAAATTCCTCATCCAGCATACCTACGAGCGGGCCTGTTTGGCAAAGTTGCCGCAGAAGGTCATCATCGCCGCCGATGACCAAAAGGTCGCCGCCGCCGCCGGGACCTTCGGCGCCGAGTGTGTCCTGACCTCGCCCGAGCACCAGAGCGGCACGGACCGCATCGCCGAAGCCGTTGCCGGCATGGACGTCGAGATTGTGGTCAACCTCCAGGCCGACGAGCCGGAAATCGACCCGGCTAATATTGACCATCTGGCGAAGCTGCTGGTCGAGAACCCCGATTATCCGATGGCCACGCTCGCTTCCGCCTTCCAGAATGTAAAACAAGTGGCTGATCCTAATATCGTTAAAGTGATCGTCTCGTCATGCGTCGTACGTGATGCGTCATGCGAGAAAAAGGAAGTGGATTCCTGCTTGCGCAGCACCGTAAGGCGTCCTGCGGAGAATGACAATACGCAGTACGCAGCACGCAGTACGCAGCACGAAATCGGCAGGGCGATTTACTTTTCGCGTTCGGTGATTCCGTATGACCGGGAAAAGGCCGGCGTAGGAGACGTTCGGCAATATCTGAGGCATATCGGCATTTACGCCTATCGCAAGAAATTCTTGTTAGAGATTACCGCGCTGCCGCAAACACCGTTAGAGAAAATCGAAAAACTCGAACAGTTGCGAGTCATCGAAAACGGTTACGGAATTCTGGTCGGCAAAGTCAAACACACCTGCGACGGCATAGATACGCCCGAGCAATACGCCGAATTTGTCAAAAGATACAAAAGGAAGAAATAGCCACAGAGGGTAAGAATGATGCTGAATTGGAGTACTACTAGATGAGATGCGAATATTACCTATCAGCCATCACATTACTCAATGCTCTGGTAGTAGCAGGCGTGGCCGTAAGGCAATATCAACTGAGCAAAGAGAGATTCAAATTCGATTTATTCGACAAGAGATACGGCGTTTACAAAAACACTCAGATATTCCTCGATAAAATTTGCAGCAGTATGAAGGTAGAGCGAGAAGACATCTGGGAATTCAGAGCAGGCACTCAAGATTCCATGTTTTTCTTTAATAATGATATTCCCGATTATCTTGATATAGTTGAAGAAAAAGCTGTTCGTTTATGGAAAATCCGTGAAACTTTAAAAGACTTAGCAGATGGGGAGGAAAGGACGCAGTTAGCCAAGGAAATGTCGGAAATAGTCGCAATGTGGTTTCCTGAACAGTTACCCTTATTGAGAAACAAATTTGAACCGTATTTGGCGTTCAAAAGATGGAAATGATGAATACTAAAACCTTGTGAAAGAACAAAAAGCAGGTAGGGTGGGCCTCGGCCCACCGATTCGATAATGGTGGGGCAAGCCCCACCCTACAATGCTATCTTTTTTGTCATGCTGAGCCGAAGGCGAAGCATCTGGGCGACGAATTGATTAGGGTCTGTAACAAAATGAACCAAGTTGTCATTCTGAACGGAGCGCAGCGTAGTGAAGAATCTCTTCTTTCACGTTCAAACCGGAGATTCTTCGCTTCCAGGCTGTGTCGCAATTAGGATTTCGCGAATTCCGCCCTTGATTTCCGGCGAAAAATAAAGGTCATACGGCCAATTTTCTGATTCTGACACAGCCTCTTCGCTCAGGATGACAATTCGTGACGTTTGATAGTGAAGAAGGGGACGCATGGATAAGAATAAAGACCTGTTAGCATCGGTGAGTGACGTTTCGACCGAGAGCGAGTTCTTTTCGCCGGTGCCGAAAGGGTATAAGAAGGGCAAGACCCGCTACGTGTTCGTGATGGGTACGGTGATGAGCGGGTTGGGCAAGGGGATATTCTCATCGTGCTTAGCCAAGCTGATGCAGGATAAGGGCCTCAAGGTTGCGCCCATCAAGCTCGAAGGCTATCTGAATGTTGACTCCGGCACGCTGAATCCGTTTCGGCACGGCGAGGTCTTCGTCCTCGACGACGGAATGGAATGTGACATGGACTTAGGCACGTACGAGCGGATGCTCGATCAGGATTTGAGCAAGGCGAATTTCGCCACGAGCGGCCAGATCTTCAGTTCCGTCCTGAACAAGGAGCGCCACGGCGACTATCTCGGCCGGGACGTCCAGATGATCCCCCACGTCACCGGTGAGGTCAAGCTCAAGCTGCGCCAATTAGCCATGGAATCCAATGCCGACCTCGTTTTTGTCGAGATCGGCGGCACGGTGGGCGACCTTGAAAACGCCTATTTCATCGAGGCAACGCGCGAGCTGGCCTACGAAGAAGGCCCGCACAGCGGCTGCTTCGTGGCGTTGACCTATATTTTGGAGCCGAAAACCCTCGGCGAGCAGAAATCCAAGGCCGCCCAGTTGGGCATTAAGCAGCTTATGCAGTGTGGCATTCAGCCGGACATCATCGCCTGCCGGGCAGCCAATCCCGTCGCTGAGAAAGCCCGGCAGAAAATCAGCGTCTATAGCAACGTTCCCTTCGAGAGGGTCATCAGTCTGCCGGACTCGGCAAGTATCTACATGATACCGGCGATGCTGCGGGAGGTGGGCCTGGATTTCGAAGTTGCCCGGCTCCTGAAGATCGAGGACCGGATCAATCTGCGGCATGAGCGCAAAGCGTGGGCGCAGTGGTGCGACTTCACCGACCGGATCGGCTCGGCCGGCCACGAGATCACTATCGGCGTTACCGGCAAATACACGTCGGTTCGCGACAGCTATGCCTCGATCATCAACGCCCTCGAGCACGCCGGCATCGCTTTGTCGTGCTCGGTCAAAATCAAATGGATTGACACGACCAGCCTGACGGATGCGAACGTGGCCGAGAGTCTCGACGACGTGGACGGCATTATCGTGCCGGGCGGCTTCGGCACACGCGGCGCGGAAGGAAAGATTACCTGTATCAAGTACGCAAGAGAGAATAATCTGCCCTATCTGGGACTGTGCTTTGGCTTTCAGATGGCGGTGATAGAATTTGCCCGTAACGTGTGTGGCCTGAGCCGCGCCAACAGCACCGAGATCGAGCCGGATTGCCCTGAGCCGGTCATCGACGTGCTGCCCGAGCAGAAAAAAATAGAGGGCCTCGGGGGAAATATGCGCTTAGGCGGAAGGGACGTCGAGCTGAAGGCCAAGACGATGGCGTGGGAGCTTTTTGGCAAGGCGGGTTCGGTCAGGATGCGATTCAGGCATCGGTACGAGGTCGATCCTCGATACATCGAGCGGCTCGAAGAGGCCGGCCTGGTCTTCTCCGGCAAGGCCCCCAATCAGCCCATCATGCAGATATTGGAATTGCCCTCTCACCCGTATTTTCTCGGCACTCAGGCGCATCCCTGCCTGACCTCCCGGCCCCTGCGCCCGCAGCCGATGTTCGTCGGTCTTGTCGCTGCGGCTATGCAGAAACGTTACCCGAAGGAAAAATCCTCCGACTGCATGAAAACCGTCCAAAGAGTGTACAGCGGCACTGATTAGCGATTCGTCTGTGAAGGATTCGTTACTTCTGGACGTCTTGCCCCTGAGTTGCCTTTTTTTGAAGTTCCTCGCTTTGGGCCTTCAGCTCTTTGTTTTCCTCGCGGAGTCTTGTGTTCTCTTCCATCACGGCATCGAGGACGCCTTTCACCTGGTCTCTGATGTTCTGCTGCGCCTTCTTTTTCCAGGTTTCTTTCTCCTGCTGGCACGCTGCAAGTGAACTGGCCTGCTTTTTGATTTCCTCGCTGTGCTGCGCTTTGAGCGCTTCGATTTCTTTGTTGCTCTGCTGGAGTTGTTTCCTCAGCTCCAGGTTCTCAGCGGCGATGACCCTGCTCTGTTTTGCGCTGGGCGGCGCCTGTTGCCCGCCACAGCCTGCTATCAGCACCACACCGACGCCAACGAGTAATACAAACGCCTTCCGTGCCGGCCGTTTCATCTTCGTATCCTTTCAATGGTTCGGATTATTCGAAGAGCACCTTCAATTTCTTTTTTTCCGCCGCCGCAATTTTGCTCGGGTCGGTCCAGACGGCCAGATCGAGGCTTTTGCGGCAGGGACAGCTCTCGCTGACAAACTCATGGTCGCTGGCTAAGGCGGCCTTGACAAGCTCCAGACAGTTATTCGTTGCCTGTGTCAGATTGCCCAGGATTTCTTTGAGCAGAGTCTGTTTGTCTTTTTGGCCCTCGTGGGGCTTCCAGCAGTCATAGTCGCTGGCCAGAGCGATCATCGCGTAACAGATTTGTGCTTCCCGGGCCAATTTGGCTTCCGGCATGGCCGTCATGCCAATCAGATCGCCGCCCCAGGCTCGGTGCATGAGCGATTCGGCCCGCGTGGAGAACTGAGGCCCTTCCATACAAACATACGTACCCTTGTGGTGCACCTGGAATTTCAGATTGTGAGTTTCAGATTTCAAATTCTCAGAGGCTGTCTCGATGAGCTTTTGTCGAAGCCGCCCGCACGTCGGCTCGGCCATCTCGCAATGCACCGTTCCGAAATCGCCGAAGAAGCTGCCGGTCCGCTTGAACGTCTTATCAATGAACTGGTCAACGATGACCAAATGCCCCGGAGCAATGTCTTCGCGGAGCGAGCCGACCGCTCCGCTGCTGAGGATTGTATGGACGCCGAGCTTCTTGAGGGCAAAAATATTCGCTGCAAACGGCACCTCGGTAGGCGAAAGTTTATGTCCATCGCCGTGACGATTCAGGAAAGCGACGTTCTTCTTGTCAAACCTGCCGACTAAAATCGCCGTGCTCGGTTTGCCGAACGGCGTATCGACGTCGTGAAGCTCTGCGTCCGCCAGGTGCTCGGCTAATATGTCGCCAAGCCCTGATCCGCCTATTATACCAATCAGTTCTTCCGCCATAATCCTTTGTCCGTTTTACTCCAATCGGGCTACATGGTAACTCCAACGCAATCCATTTACAAGTGTCCTTGAAACCGCCGAGCCGCAAGTCGAGATTCAGACTCCTTACTGGATTTGTATTTCCGTTTTCCCCTCCAGAGCGATGATCAGAATCTGTTGTTCTTCATAAAACTGCTTTCGAGCAGCGTTGAAGGCCGCGGGCTTGTCGGCGTCATCGAGTGCCTTGCGTACTTTGATTTCACCCGGTTCCTTCCCGACTCCACAGATAAGAACGTAGTAGTTCTTCCTGCCCCAGCCGTCCGCCGTGAACGTCACGCGATTTGGGCCATCGTCAATATTGCTTATCGTGCAAGGTGCGTGAATGAACCAGCCTCGGTTGGACAGCTTCCTGACGTTATAGACTTTGCCTTTTCCGTAGAGTTCCCCCAGATGAGCCTGCACGGTCCCGGGGTTAATAGCAGGGCCGGCGGCTATTTGGGCCCTCAAATCGAAGAAATCCGGCAAAAGCCCCTGACGCTGCCGGTCGCTTAAAGGCCAGGACATTTGCAGGCCGGCGGTCGTGATTCCTTTGGCGATTGCAGCCCACGGGCCTTGCGGGTCGTATTCGCTCAGCAGATTTAAAGCCGAGCCATACACCAGCCCGCACCACTGGACGGGCCGGCCAAGCCACAGCGGCGCCTTCCAGTTGGTTGCACCCAGGACGGCGATTGTCGCGTACGGCCCCACGCGGCCGGCTGTCGGCGGGTAGAGATAAACAAACGGAACGCCCGTCCACGCCCAGTATCCGGCCTGCTCAAGGTATTTCTCGTCGCCCGAGACGATATAGCCAAGCGTGTAAGCCTTGACCATGTGAGCGGAAGCCAGGATGTCCGGCGTGTGCAGTGGCACCTCCCAGGTCTGTGCCCCGCGCGGCACGGTATCGGCATAGAGAGCCGTCTGTTTGTCGAGCAGCTCAAGGGCTTTGTTTATGAGGTCTCTATCCGCGGACAAAGCGGCGCCTTCAAGGATCGCGACCATGTCCCGGCCGGCCAGGCCGTTGGCGTGTTTTGCGAAATGCGTTGTCGAATAATCCGTTTTGCCCGGCCGGTAGAGTTTTACGCCGTCCGCGTCGAAATCTGCAAGCAGCCGCAATGCCTCGTCGCGTCTTTGCTGTACGAATTCGAACGTGCGCCCGAAAATAAAAGGCGCTGTGGGCAGGCGTGCGTGTGAAACGCAGCTCGAGAAAGGCTGGCCCGGCGGGATTTTGCTCAGCGCCTGGTTTTCTGCATCGTTCAGTCTTTCGCAGAGTCTTTCATCTTTGGCATGATTGGCGAGCCAGTCGATAAACATGACGGCGTCCGCCGCAGGGCCGGGTGGAAAGCTGTCGCCCCAGACCGCGTGCCTGAAGAGGCCGTTCTGGTTTATCTTCGAATCCAGCCAGCCATGGGCGAGCAGGTCAACCGCGGCGTTAAACCCGCCTTCGAATTCGGGCATGGCAGGCAGTCCCTTCAAGCTGACATAGTGCTTGATTGCAGGGACAATGGTTTTTCCTTTGCCGCCGATGATCAGTGCGTAGACTTTCAGGGACTTGCCGGCTTCCAGTTTCAAGGGCGTATGGGCGCAAAAATCATTCTCGAAACGAAGCTCACCCACGCCCGGTCCCGATAGTGACATAACATGGGCGCCGGAATTGTAAATCCTGTCGGGCGAGTCGAATGCGGCCGCAACCGCTTCGGACGGCTCCCAGATGACACCGATATAATTGCCGCCGTGCGCGATCGCCATCAGAGGAAATGTGAGCTTCAGAGGATCCGGGACCCGGCGAATGTGGTCCGGCGTTGCAATGTCGGCCTCGCTGCTGCTGGGCTCGTCGCAGAGATATTCCACACCCGCGAACAGGCCCTGGTCTTTCCTTTCGCCGAACATGCCCAGGCCGGGGAAGATGGTCAGCCAGGGGATATAGACGATGTCCCTGTCCTTATCCACCGTCAGCTCCGTCGTGACGGTAATTGTCCCTTGCTGCTGCGTGGGCCTTACGTTTCTTAGCAACTGCCACTTTCCGCCCCGGCTGTCGCTAAAGCCGGCTCTTATCACAAGCTCATTTCCTCCAGACTGATTTTCGAACGTCACACTCACATTTTTGAGGTTGATCCATTCGGTGTGTTCGTCAAATACCAGGCCGATCAATTCGTTGTCGTATCCGGCGGCCATTTCTGCGCCGTCCACATTCAGATCGAAATTCCCCCACCTGTTTGCATAATGTTCGAATTCCAGGCTGCCCGACCTGACCGAGACCGGCCCGCGTCCGGTTCGCTCGGGCCTTCCTGGTTTTTCCAACGAGGGAACGGCTACTTCGCTGATCGCCTCCACCTTGATAAAGGCTACCGTAACTTCACCCGGCCCCGTGCAGGGGTCGAGGCGAAAACGCGTGCCGGGACCCAATTTGTTCCGGATCACCAGCGAGTAATCGTGCCATCGCCCATCGGTTCGGGCGGTGAATTGAACGGAGTCTCCCGCCTTGAAAACCTTGCCGTAGAACAATTCTGCGCCGGCGTCGGCATTCGATTTCATGCGTATTCTTACTCGGATGGTTCTGTCGCCCGGCAGATCGACGGCCGGGCCTTCTATCCACGGGTCTTCGCCGGTGGATTTCACGACCAGCCCTTCCGGCGAGGATGAAAGGTTCTCCACGCGATCATTTCCCGCCCAGCCTTGCAGCCCTCTGCTGAAGTCCCATTCGGCGACCGTTTTGGCGGAGACACAGGCCGGAAAACAGAAGACAAAAAACAGAAGACAGAAGACAGAGGACAGACCTCTGACCTGTGACCTGCGATTTGTGACTTCTAACGTCTGGCAATAAAGGGGCATGAGAACCTCCTTCGGATTTCTCAGGCTGGAATGTCTCTTTTTCGGTTTATCAGGCTGAGCAGACAGGCTACCACCATCAGGGCCCCAGTTCCTACGGCGCCGACGATGATTCCATCGAGGTTGCATTCGGCCCATTGCCACGAAGCGGGCAGATTGCGAGCAAACGTCCCCCAACTGATCGCTGCGATGCTGACGGCGATCGATGCAAGCCCCTGCCAGAGGCGGAGCCGGACTCGCATGAAAGACAGCAAAAACAGGCCCAGAAGCGCACCGCCAAAGATGCCCGAAATTTGCCACCAGATGTCCAAAACGCTGCTTGCCCGAATCATCAACAGGGCCGCACCGGTTCCCAGTACTCCCCACGCGACCGTCGCCAGGCGAAGAAACCTGACGCTGGCCTGCTCGCCGATATCGGGATTGAGATATCGCTTATGGAAGTCCAGCAGCAAAACCGTCGCCGAGCAATTCAGCGCCGAATCGATGGTGCTCATCGCCGCAGCGATGATCGCGGCGATAATCAGCCCTTTGAGGCCGGGCGGCACTTGCGTTGCGATATAATAAGGAAAGACTCTGTCGCCTATAACTTCGCCCCGTTCGTTTAATAAAGCCGGGACGCCCTGCAATTCACTGCCGCTGGAGTAGAAAGCAAAAAGCATTGTCCCGATATAGAGAAAAACCGCCGTCAGCGGAATATAGATCAGCATCGCAATCCAAATCGAGCGTTTGGCTTCTCGCACGGTAGGAACAGAGCAGTATTTTTGCACATAGTTCTGGTCGGCCAGCAGGCTTCGCAGGGCCTCTGTAATACCGTAGATAATCATCACCCAAATCGTCCGGTCGGACAGATGCTGTTGAGAGGCCAGAGTCAGTTTTAGGCTGCCGAGGCTGAACTTGTTGTTGTCAACGGCCGCCTGGATCAATGATTCCGGCCCTGAGAAAACCTGGACAGACAGACTGACGGCACAAAAGAGAATGCCTGCAATCATAATCACGGATTGCATGACGTCCGTCCAAATCACGGCCTCCATGCCGCCCAGCAGCGTATAAATAATGGTAATCAGGCCGATCGCTATGATCACGATGGCGATATTCCACGGAACGAACGTGCCCAACAGCAGGCTGGCCAGATAAAGGATGACCGCAACGCGCCCAATCATATACAACACGAAGGCAAACGCAGCGTAGATGCGCCCCCAGGAGCCGAGCCTTTCCTCCAGGAATGAATAGACCGAGATCAAGCGGGTTTCGCGATAGTAAGGCACCGCGTATTTGCAGGCCAGCCATGCTATGGGGAAGATACACAGTGCGAAAATCATTGGATGCCAGTTGGAGTCAAAGGCCTTGCCCGGCGTGGCAATGTAGGAGATGCTGCTTGTGTAGGCGCTCATCACGGCCAAACCCGCCGCCCACGCGGGGATCGTGCGGTCGGCGACCATGAATTGTTCGGCTGTGAGGCACTTGCGTTTGTAATAGACGCCCATCCCGATCAGCACGAAACTGTAAAGCGCCAATATCCCGATATCAATTGCCCCAAGATTTCCCTGCATGAGCTTCGGCCCTATCTAAACTATTTCTAATCCTGTTGCAGAATTCCAAGCTCTCGGAGGTGCTTGCGAATCACCTCACGCTCCTCGCCGCGGAAACGGTGAAACGGCTCAGCCAGAAAGTCGTTACAAATACCCATACATGAAAGGGCGCACTTGAGACCCTTGAGGAAACTCGACTCGTAGCGCCCGACGTTATAGATGGTCTCGCTGATTTGCATGACCTTGTTGTGCAGGGCCTCCATCGTCTGTACATCCTTTGTGCTCGCGGCATTGTAGAGATCCACGTAAAGCCGTGGAAGGAGGTTGGCGCCGCCGCAGACGCCACCGTGTGCGCCTAACAGGACGGCCTCGGCCAGCAGTTCCTCGGGGCCCATCAGAAGCGTGAAGTCCGGGTGGTTTCTCAACTGGGACTGGAGCTGGTGAAAATAGGACATGTTGCCGGAGCTGTCCTTGAGGCCCACGACGCCGCTGATATCCGCCGCCGCTCGTACGGTCTGGGGCTCGAAGACGGCCTTGGTGTATCGCGGCATGTTGTACAGGAACAAGGGCAGCGGCAGCTCAGGCGTCAGATGTTTGAGGTACTCCAGCAGTTCCGGCTGGCCCGCCGGAAAGTAGTAGGGCGGCGCCAGCACAACGGCGTCGGCCCCGGCGTCTTTGGCTTTGCCGGCCGTGTTGACCGATTCGGCGAAGGAGGTGTCGGTGATTCCGACTAACACGGGGACTCGCCCGTTAACCCGCTCACACACGCGCTCAATAAGCTCATATCGCAGCCGGTGGCTGAGACTGGGCGCCTCGCCGGTTGTCCCCAGGATAAACAGCCCGTGAACGCCGCCGCCAAGAACGTGCTCGATCAGCCGTTCCAGGCCGGCGACGTCGAGGGTGTCACGGTCCAAAAGCGGTGTGGCCAGAGGCGGAATGATGCCGCGAAGCGGCCTCGGCAGTTCTTTCGAGTTCGATGCCATGACTATTGACTCTCCATTCTGATTACTCTGTACTATTTTGCCATATTCTGCACTTCCTTGAGGATATGTTCAATAGTATTTATGACCGCTGCTGTTGGCTATATGACATTAGCAACGTAATTGTGCTATAATGTACGAATATTATGATGCAGGCTCCCGAACGGAAATGGTATCGTAAGGGACACCTTATGCGAAACCTGAGAGATTATCTTAAGCCATGGTTATTCGTGCTTCTGGTCCTTTTGCTGGGCGCCGGCATTATCTTCTTGAAAGAAAGAACGTACGAGTGGATCTTCGTTTACTACATGTCTTATGATAACGATCTGAACGGTTACGGCGAGACGATCTTGCGTGACCTGAAAAAAGGAGTCGTGAACTCGAAGGTCGCCGTTGTGGTCCAGGCAGATTTTATCGACCGCAAGGGCATGAGACGAATCGCTTTGTACAAAGCCTACGGAAGACCGAAAAGAAAGGAAACCTTTCTAAAGAGTGAGAATAGTGCCGATCCGGCTGAGCTAAAAAAATATTTCAGATGGGTACAAGAAAAGTGGAAGGCCAGGAACTACTGTATCGTTTTTCTCGACCACGGCGGCAGGCTAAATGACATGTGCCTTGACGAAAAACCATTTGCAGATCGCAACGAGGATCAATCGCTGGCTTCGCGGAAGTGGCTTGCGTCCACAGAAGCCGGCGCCATTGTCGCGGATTTCAACGAGAAAGTGGGTGGAAAAGTCAGGCTTCTGTTTCTACAACAATGCGGTCGCGCAACAATCCAAAACCTGTATAATTTCCTGGATGCGGCCGAGCACATCCTGGCATCGCCTCTCATCGTGGGTGCGCCCAACACATACTACACGAAGACGCTCGCGGCGTCGGCTCGTGACCCGAATATGACAGGCGAAATCTTAGCCAGGACGATCATGCAGGAAGATGAGCACTACACTTTATATACGCTGATCCGCAATAGTGAGCTAAAGAGGCTCTCGGAAAGGCTCACGCGCGTTCTAAAACCTTTCGAGCAAGTGTCGAATCTGGATCCGCCGCCGGCGTGCTCCCAGCTATTCGAATATGCCGACGAGAAGTTCTACGATTTGAAGTCTTACCTTCAGGCTCTTAGCTCGGCCAACGGTGGTATTGCCGCTGAAGAGATCGAGGGTTTCTTGGATTGGTGTGACGAGCGTCTTATCGTCAGCAAGGCCGTAAGAGGTCCAACGCCTCTTGCTGAGTCTCATTGTTCCGGGCTTTCGGTTTATGTCCCTTCAAGCCAGGAACAGATTGAACGCTATGACTTTCTGCCGTTACATCAACAGACAGCTCTTGCACGAGTAATCAAGCGGAAGGCTTCAGCAAATGCGGTGAACGCCGCCAATTAAGTAAGTGAAGCTGGATCTTGCGAAATTGTTTTTCATGAATCCAACCCGAGACATCAAACAGGAAACAATTAAGTTAGGCTTTGACCTGGTCGGTGTGACGGATGCTTCACCGATAGACGCTAAGCAGGCCCAACTGTTCGCTGCATGGCTGGAATCTGGCTTTGCGGGGCAGATGGATTACATGCGCAGAAACCTGCAAAAGCGCCTCGACCCCACCAAACTGCTGGAACAGGCACGATCGATTATCGTTGTCGGCCTGAACTATACGCCGCCCAGGCCAAAACTGAAATCCGCCGAGCACGCTCCCTCAGGGATGCGCGCGCAGGCGTCCCGAGCGCAGCCGAGAGACCTGCCAATCGCACCGACTGGCAAGGTCGCCGACTATGCTCAATATGAGGATTATCACCCGTTCATGAAGGAACGATTGCACCAGCTCGTTGATTTCATGAGTTCATCTTGCCGGGATGCCTTCAATTTCAAGATTTGCGTTGACTCGGCGCCCGTACCGGAGCGGGCGCTGGCGGTCCGCGCGGGCCTAGGCTTCATCGGTAAAAACCACATGCTCATCAATCCGCAGCTTGGCTGCGAGATATTCCTGGGCGAGATAATCACCGACCTGGAGTTACAACCTGATGAGCCGGTTGCCGTAGGCTGCGCGGATTGCAACAAGTGTATCGAAGCCTGTCCGACGGGCGCGCTGAGACCTGATGGACAATTCGACGCCAATAGGTGCATCAATTATCTTACAATCGAGTACAGAGGCTCGATACCGGCGGAGTTAGCTGAAAAAATGGGCGGTCGGCTATTCGGCTGTGACGAATGTGTCCTTGCCTGCCCCTATCAAAAAGATGCGCCAGTATGCAGAAACAAGCAGTTCAGATTCTATCCCGACAGGGCGCAAATCAACCTGCACGAGATTCTGAGCCTGCCCCCCGAATCGTTTGACACCAAATTCGCCGATTCTCCGTTAAAGCGTGTGGGTCTCAACGGCCTAAAAAGAAACGCCGCTATTTGCCTTGCCAACATCAACGGTCAACCGTGAGATTCTAACTCAGGTCTTCGTGTATTGGCGGCGGATCTTCTCAAGCAGCTTCTTCGTTGCTACGATTCCATCGGTCTCACGGAGTCTATCGCCCTCGTATTCGATGCCGACGAAGCCGTTGTAGCCGGCGTCGAGAACGATTTTCATCATGCGGTAATAGTCGATTTTGGTCTCGTCGCCTTTTTCGTCGAAATCATAGCTTTTGGCGCTGACGGATTTGGCGTAGGGCATGAGTGTCTCGACGGCGTCGTAGCGGTCGGTTTCGGGCGGGAAGTTGCCAAAGTCCGGCAGCGTTCCGCAGTTGGGCAGGTCCACCTCCTTGATGACACCGGCGAGCCACCGGCCGTCGGAGGAGAGCCCGCCGTGATTCTCGACGATGACGTTGAGTTTGTGCTTGGCGGTGTATTCACTGAGGCGTCGCAGCCCGTCGGCGGCCAGCTTGAGCTGCTCGTCGTACGAGCCTTCCGAATAGGCGTTGACCCGGATCGAATGGCAGCCCAGGAACCTGGCCGCATGGACCCACTTGTGATGGTTGCGGACGGCCTGGGACCGGCGGCGCGCGTCCGGATCGCCGAGACTGCCTTCGTCGTCGCACATAATCAAAACCGATATAACGTCAAGGTCCTCGGCTCGCTTTTTCATCTCGGCCAGATATTCTGTATCCTCGGCCTTGTCTTTGAAAAATTGGTTGACGTACTCGATGGCTTGGATACCGAGACCGTGGGCTTCTTTGGCAAAGTCAAGATTATCCAATTTCGGTCCGGCCTGGCCGAAAAGTCGTTTGTGCCACGACCACTGGGCCAAAGAAATCTCAAAAAGAGGCTTTTTGCTGGACATATTTTCTTCCTTTTGCACTAAGTTGTCCTAATGCTCCTTGTGCTCTGCCTGCGGCGGTTGCTCTTGCTCGTTCAGGATGCGCCAGAGGTTCCTCACGTTGCGCTCCTGGTGGTCGTAGCCATACGTGCGGGGGGGCGGGTCGCGGAAGGCGGGGAATTTGGCGCGGAGGGTCAGAAGCCTGGTCATCTGGTCCAGGGTCAGGCCCTGCTTACGAGCGGCCTGGACTTCCGTGAGCATTCTCTGGTAGTAATCGCGGATAGGTGGAAGGACGGCGCGAGTCAGCAGGACGCTGTGTCCCGGGATCACGTGATCGATCTTCACATTGTCGGCGAGGAGACTGTCCAGGACGGCGATGAAACGGTGGACGTCTTCAAGATGCGACTCTTCGCCGATTTCGGGGACGCGGCCCTGCTGGTAGGCGATGGCGCCGGTGACCAGGATCCGCTCCTGGGGAACGTAGATCAGGATGTCGGAGTTGCTGTGGCCTTTGCCGAAGAAGATCAACTCCAGGGTGAGGTCGCCCAAATCAAGCGTGTATTTATCGGAAAATGGGAGTGACGGCTTGACGACCTCGTAGCCCTGCTGGAGGTCCTGCACGAAAAGGTCGTAGAAGATGAGGTCGCTTTGGATCAGCCTGGTGTACATGCGATTGGCGGCATACAGGGGCAGGGCGGCCCGCAGGTCGCGAAGAATCGCGTTGTAACGGTCGATCTCCCTGCGTTTCGAGTCCGGCTCGGTCTGTCGGCGAATCAGCCACTGCATGTCCTCGGCCAGGTTCTCGTGCCCGATGATCACAGCACCTTGGAACAGGGAGTTGCCGCTGCAATGGTTGTCATGGGCGTGCGTGTTGATGACGTAGGCCCAATCGGTGCGGTGAAACGCCTGCTCGATCT